>Ga0065711_1042602_pt1 | contig 15270 bp, 10 predicted proteins | sample Hoacrofraction12_FD_59098 | JGI IMG/M metagenome (GOLD analysis project Ga0065711, IMG submission 59098) | Hoatzin crop microbial communities from Cojedes, Venezuela - Epithelial fraction 12 v2 (version 2) | ecosystem: Host-associated > Birds > Digestive system > Esophagus > Crop | place... | reverse complement strand
GGGGACAATCTTTTTAGTAGAGACAGCAGTGACAGGACGAGGGGTAATGGTTTTAAACTAAAACAGGGTAGGTTTAGGCTGGATATAAGGAAGAAATTCTTTACAATGAGGGTGGTGAAACACTGGAACTGGTTGCCCAGAGAGGCAGTGGAGGCCCCATCCTTGGAAACATTCAAGACCAGGTTGGACAGGGCTCTGAGCAACTTGATCTAGTTAGTGGTGTCCCTGCTCGCTGCGGGGGGGTTGGACTAGATGACCTCTAGGGTCACACAAAACTTTCTATGATTCTATGATTCTAATGTCCTTTTGTGTGTGTTCAGGGAGAGAGGGAAGGAAAAAGAAAGAAACAGCCAATCTCTACGCCCAAAGCGACGGAGTGGAGCGGAGCCTGGGCAGCAGGTAATGCCCACATGGCCAAGGAATCCTTCCCAAACCCAGCACTCACGCAGGCTCTGGTTCAGCATAGTAACAGCACTAACACTGGCGTACCAATTTCCCCGCAATTCAGAGAAAATGGCTCTAATTAGTCACAAGCACTTCTTCCCGCAGCTCCCTGGAAGTCTCTCATCCAGGCATAGACAAGCCCTCAACAAACTCCAGTAGCCTGAGTAAAGCTGAGCCCGAGGTGTTAACGGCTGTGAGTATAATGCAGCTAATTTAATTGGGTTGTCCATCCTTGATATTTGAAAAATCCCTTTTAAATGTTACAGCTTTTTTTTAAACAACTGAGTTATTATTTTCTCCTGAACTCCATTTCCATTTTAATGCCGATGTTCGGTTTCTTTTGCAAATTGAGTGAAGGTAAAATTCTCCCAATAATATACCATCCTTTTGAACAACTTATTTCCTTTTGGTGCAGTTTCAAACAGATAGAGCTGTAATGGCCAAAATAAATCTTCTCCCAGAAACGCAGAAAGCTAAAAGTTAAGCTTAACTTATAAACCTTTTTTAAGAGAGACAAAATCATGCCAGCCTTATCACCTTGACAGTCACAGTTGTTTAGATTTATTATGCAATGGTAATCAGGCTATACAATAAATTCGCTATAGTAATGCATTAATCACTTTGCAAAGAAAAATGAACTACCTAAAGAAAGACAATACATTTTTCTCTCTCTTCTTCCCCATGGTAAGAACTGGTCTCTAACTCCATTATTTAGAGAAGGAAGCATACATTTTCACTTCTGCTGCTAGATCTCTGATTTGAGCCAATGGCTCACCAAGGTCACTCTCATTTTACTTCCTACATAACTGAGCTGCACAAATATTCCTCAATCAGATCTTCCTTTACAGCTAGAAAATACCTAGGCTAAAATGTCTACTTGACTTGTTAGCTGCTTTTCCTGATTCTGCATAAGCTTTCATGGTGTACAGAAAGTTCATACTTTTGGATGAGACTAAGTTGATCGAGACGGATCACTGAGGGGATGTAGATGTCCAAAGTGGTTTTATAAGAAAAGGGATGCTACACAATGCAAAGCAGATGTGGAACCTCAGATGAAGTAAAAGAGATGGTATCACAGATATTTGTATCACAAAGGGACATTTCTATCTTCCCCTCACAAACCTGTATCGAGTGCTAATACCCCAATCATGACCCTCCTTCAGGGGCAAACTTCATCCACTATTAGTAAGAACTGTCACATCCCATCTCCAGAACTGGTACGTGGTCTATACTAGTGAGGTGGCAGCGTGTGCCACTGTGACCCTGTCACACCTTTCAACACAGGGTTTGGTTAAATCTTAAATCAAGAAACCAAAATCCTGCAAGACTTAAAACCACCTCCAGGAGATGCTCCCTGGTATTCTGCCATGCTGATTAATCTCACTGCAGACCAATTTGTACCAGAGCATCCGAGAAGAAAATTCCCTGGGCAATATTTTCTTGAGAGTAAACACTTTTGGTTTGCTGCAGGACACCTCCCCACCAACCTCCCAGACATGACACTGGAGAAAAGCAGAATTAGCAGGCTGTGTTTCCTCTCATTTTCTCCAAGGAGCAAAGCAAATCTTCATTGAAAAAGCATTAATGTCTTTTCCAACTTTTAAAAAAGCAGCTTTGAGCTAACAGCAAAGCCCAGGTCTGTGCAGTTGGCTGAAAAATCCTCTTTGGTCCACCCTCCTCCGTGGCATTTTTAGGGAAAACTTCCTTCTGCCACAAAATAAAAGCTGGATCTACACAAAACTATGTTGAAGATGGAAAGTTTTGAAACACTGGAGCTGACCACCAACCCCAGCAGAGAGAAAGGCTGTGTGCGGATGGCTGTAGATGCTCGGCTGCTACTGAAATTAATGAATCTTGTGAGACAAAAATCTGCATATAGCACCACAGAGACTGCATCCTATCTCCCATTCTTACTTTTAGATACAAAATTAAAAACTGTTAACACATGTTTCCTGAAGCCTGTCAGTAAAGTCTGGCTCTACGTTGCAGTGCAGTATTTCTGTTACCAGTCCAAATTCAAGGGGAGGCTGCAGGTAACACTCCTGGGTAAAGAAATGCTCCTTACCCTCCATCCTCCAGAAGAAAAATTATCAGAGTAAGAATTAAATTATTTCCCTCTCAGATGTTGTAAAGCCTTCAGGCAGCACCCTCACAGTCCTTTTCAACACAGGTAAATTGAATTCCAGCAAGTTTACTGTATGTGGACTTTTCAGACGATTGTTAAATAAAAAAGCTATGACCATAACCTATGAAGAAAGACTGAAAAACGTGTTTAGTCTAGAGAAAAGGAGGCTGCAACAAGCCATAACAACAGCCTTCAAATATGCAAAGGGTCAGTGCAAGGAGGAAAGGAATGGGCTGTCTTCAGTGTCTGCGGTGACCAGGACAAGGCGTAAGGGACCTGTGTCACGGGTTAGACAAGAAGAAATGCTTTTGAGAAGGGATGGTGGTGAAGGTCTGCAAGGGAGGCTCCAGGGAGGTGTCAAGGTCTCCGTGGGGGGCTTTAATGACAGGTTATGCAAATATCTGTCAGCAACAGCAGAAGTCTGTCTGACCCTGCCTCGTGGCGCAGGGATGGATTACATTGCCTCCTGAGATTTCTTGTAACCCTATTTCATTTAAGATTTTTATATGGGCAAATCCCCAAGGGTAATTTTCCCCACTGCCCAAGCTTTTCCCTTATCTATTCCGTGCTGGCACACCACTTCTTCCCACCACCCAATTACTTGATTTCGGATGTGCTCACGTAAATGAAAAGGCTAGTGTCTGCAGGGCAGCAGGGCTGCAGCATGGGCTTATACCGCTCAGATCTGTCACCTCATTCTTATGGAAATACGTAAACAAATGGGAGGATGGTTGGTGTAAGAATGTCAGAATTCAGGCCAAAGTTTGAGGATTGCTTTGAGAGGAATTGTGCTAAAAATATGTAAATAATTCTAAAATTTTGTGTGGATTTGCCTGGCATCTTCTAAGGTATGTGGCTTTGTGCTGTTTAAGGGAAAGTCTGAACATACTGCTCAGCTCCCCTGCACCCCAGTGGTGGGCATGGGGTGGGCATGGGATGGGGCAGCAGCGTTGCCCCAAGGTGTCCCTCTCCCCTGTCCCCTCTCCATGAGTGGGACTGCTTGAGATATGGTCTTTGCCCCACACCCACACTGCTGTCACCACAGCAGGGCATCAGTCCATGGGCAGGGCTCCTGGGCACCACAGAAACAAAACCGGATTGCAATTTTGGATGACACCATCACTTCGCTTTCCTGCTGGAGGTGCCAGGGACTCCCATGCATGGTGCTCCCTTACACGGGAAACGCAGCAAAGCCGCAACACCCATATGCCCTAGATGCAAAGTCAAGCATGGAAATGTCACTCTGTGTGGTGGAAAGGATGCGATTTTTACCGCCCTTCTCTTTCTCTTGCTAACTGTAACTAGCCTGCACCCAGGTCCTTTAACTGCTCGCCTGCGCAGATGTGGGAGGACATGACACTGGGTGCATCCCCGTGACTGAGGAGACGTGGGACTGCCCCACAGAAGCCACAGGGATCCTGTTGCTAACAAAAAAAACTGTCTGAAAGGTCAGCTCCTAAATCTACTCGAGTTTGCAAAGCCCCCAACACCAGGAACGTGGGACACCGAGTCGGGGTGTGCTGCCAAGGAGAAGCGAGCCTCCAGCCCTGCGACGACGGCAGCGCACCTCCGCCATGCAAAGTTTGCTGGGGGGAGGAAGTAGAGCCTTTTGGGGGTCAGCTCTAGCTTTCTTGAATTAAATTCAATTTTAAAATGCATAAAGCTTCAGTAACTGCGAAACAATCCCTTTAAGGAAAATGTAAAAATAAAGTTTAAAAAAAAATGAACCAATGCCTCTTACACTTTACTTCCACTTTAGCCTCCCCAGTTTAATTTCTTGCAAACTTTTTCCTGCCATATGTGCCCTGGCAACCTGTAATCTAAACCTTTTTGGTGCATTCTCTCACCAAACTATTTATTTCGCAAATTAAATTAGCTTTCTTGAAAAACTAAAAAAATAAAAGTATGTAATAAATGATATGAAATGCTTAAATGGATGATATGTCAATAAGCAAGGATTGTACTTAATCTGAAAACCATTAGGTAGCTGGAGTCATGACTGATTTAACACTACCCATTTAGTTTACCTGTGATAACGTGTTACTTAAACTCCAGACTTTATATTACATACAATCTGGACTAAAACCTTCATTTGGAAATAATTGCAAAACTTGAGGGTTTTTTTCTTTTCTTTTTTAAAAAAAGTTTTAATTAAAAGCACAAGACGAAATAAATATTTTAGGCAACCAGCAACAAAACGGGAAAATACCATGTGTTTGGAGTTTTAGTGCCCTCTGAGTGCTGGAATTTATTTGCAGCAAGCAGAAAATAGACAGCAAGCATAAAAATTCAGCAGATTCCCACTAGTAAAATTATTTATCAAGCTAACAAGGGAGGAACCCTTCTAGTAGCAACAAGCCAGCAAGGAAAAGACGTGCCTTTATATTTTACCTTTGGGTTAGCACACCAGTAAAAATGCCAACTGACAAGCACTTCACATAAACATTTCTTTCTAAATGAGCTGCCTTGTTAGAAAAAAAATCTAAGCAAAGGAGTGCTACAGTCAACAGACAGCAAAACCCAGGTTGAATACTACATTGCACCATATTACAGGAAAATATAAATAAAGACATAAAAATAATGTTGATGCATAAATGACTTTAATAAATTAACACTTCATTTTGCATTTAAAATAACTACTTGGGCTATAAATCTATCTTAGCTTCATTTCTACCAAGAAAGAATATATACCAGTTATGTATTATTTAGATCTTTCTTACCTCTGGAACTAAATGTATACACACACACAAAAAAAATATATAAGTGTGTGTATGTATATGTGTTCACTGTGCTGTTGTTAGCTGTGCTACTCAAGCCCCATCGCAATATTTATCGTATATTTATTTTACGACTGAAACCCTGAAGTCGGTTTTACAGTTTAGTTTAACGATACCAAACTTTGATTGTAAATTATAAGTGGCTTTATTGCAGCCTGAAGAGGCAAAAAAAATTTGGATACACTCGATTGCCTGATCCCAATTAAATTTTAAAGAAATAGTAAACCGACACACATTGGCTGAATAGCTGAGCTCTAAGAAGGACTGCAAATTACTCCTGTTGGCTGTACAGCGGGGCTACACCCTCCAAGCACTTCTTTGCTAGACTGAACATTTGACAATTGTCAGCAAGCTTTAAAACGAGACCAAGCTAAACAAAAGAAAACAACAAAAATAAAAATTCTACGGATCTTTCTCAAGCATTATTATTTTCATTGCAGGAAAAAATAGCTCATGGGAGGGTAGGGGGCAAAATCAGACTCAGCGTTTTATCCGATTTGGTAACTCAGGAAGTAAAATCTGCCACAGTTGTTGACTAAGAAGGAGAAAAAAAGGAAAGTTTTACACTAAACTGAGAGGTCAGAAGGATGCACAGGTTGGAAGAGCATTTCTGACTGATCTCGGATGAATTTCTGGCCACAATTATAAGCCAGACCCTGTATTACTCAGAACTCAGAAGGCAGGCAAGAAAGATGGGGAAAGGTATAATAACTGAAAGTAAATAACTGAAGTAAATAAACTGAAGTAAATAACTGAAAAAAAGAAAAAATGTCTTTTTTGAGCTTTTGCTCCCCTCAAAGCCTGGCATTCGTCTCGCCTCTGCAGCGGCTCACAATGTGGGGAGAGAATGTAGCATCTCCCACTCCCTGCGCCAGCGCCCTGGCTGCCGCTCCAGCCGACCCCATGCATTTCTGAGGCTGGGGGAGAAAGTCTCCAGCTCTGAAATTCCCACCCAAGGGCCCGATCCTGCATTCTTCTCACACCCAAAGAGTCCTGCAAAAACAATGGGAGTTTTGGGTGTGCGGGAAATGCCGAAGTGAGCTGGCATTTGTTAACTGCTGATGGATTACATTAATATGAATATTTGTCTGTAGGGGACAAACACTTTTGAGAAGCGAGCACAACATTATGGGCAAAACATCAGTAATAATAACAAAAAAAGGTAGAGAGAAACATCATTGATGTAAACCATGAAATAAATAATATATGTCAACTTTTATGTTTTTTGCCTTTGATCTGGATACAGCTGACATTAAGTCCAGGAACTGATACCTTTTTAGCTGAGAAGACACAAGATGCCAAGTTGTATTTTTTAGTGCAAGGCCAACATGTGATAACAAAGCTAGAGCAGTTGAAGAAGTGAGTATAACAGAAAACACAGAGATTATCTCATGTCATTTAGAAAGGAAGCGATAGGAGTTTCAATGGAAGCTGAGTGGTTAATGTAATGCTGTCTTTGCTTTGCCATTCTCTCCTTATTAGAATACAATTTGGGTCCAAGTCATATGGAAATAGATTGTTACTGAGCACAGCAAGGGAGTGCTGCGGGTAGAGCCAATGCAGAACGAGGTCTACAAGATGTACCTACGTGTGTATTCCTCACTGCCTGTCTCTCATTTTAACTCTGTTGTAAAGCTGTTTGAAAGTGGAGGCAGTTTGGAAGCACACATAAAAGCATCCATTAAAAGGCATTAGATTAAAACTCCATCGGATCCAGCCCAAGCGATACAGGGGAAGCTGGAGCACCACCACGGAGCACAGAGAAGCTGCTCTTGCCTTGGCTTTGGTAGGACTGAAGTATCTGGTCCACTGTTTCTTGCTTGCTTTACACTAGCATCAGCCCTGTGGTGCGGGTCTAAGCCCAGAGCCATTGCTCCTCCATTAGCTCCCCCCACAGTCCTAACCATTTACACCAGGTAACTGGGAGCAGAATTTGGCCCTAGGTGTCTACACTTCAATTAAAATTGAGTAACTGGGTTGCTCCCGTCCACCCTTACAGCTGTTCCTGTCTAAAACCACAGCCAGAAAATTGTAGGCATGAAGGAGAAGTGCCACATGAGACTTTCCCCTCTTTAAAACACGCACCCCTCCCCAGGGAAACAGCCCTTCCTTCCTCTGGGAGACTCCGGATACGCCACCGTGCGCCCCTCTCCTTTACAGCCCAGCCTCATTAATCATTTACACGGCTTCACGCCCTCTTACCTTCATTTAGGCCAGGCCTTAATCTCAGCAATTTTGGCGGGCTGGTCTGCAGGCAGAGGGCTGAGGAGCCCGGCTCTGGGACGTCAATAACCCCAAACAATGCCTCTGCACATCACAAAGCCAGCTACTTAATTACCTATCACTGCTAACAAAAGCTCTCTTTATTTTGATTAACTTTGAGGGAACAAGGTTCCCCACCATCAGAGTATGTTTAAATAATTACATAATACCGACTAACATGCCTGGAAACACAAGGAGAGAGGAAAGAAGAAAGGGAAGACGTAAGCTCAGCCTTATTTCCCAATTTAAACCAGGAATGACCTCAGGGTCAATTTTGCAGAGTATCTCACATCAATTCAATTCTCACCTCCGCTGCCTACCTGCTAGCAAATGAACTTACTGTGCCTTCCAATAGACAGAAATGACTAAAAGGAAATCGCATTTAGCTGCATCTGAATAACCACGGTTATTAGATGATGCGTGCAGAGGAAAAATTATCATTTCCCTTCTCCTTCTCCTCCTTGTGATTGTCATTCTCACCTCACTGGTGATTAAGATGTAGGATGCTCTTGCAGATTGTTAATTAGGTGTTAATATCTGCAAGGGGCCACAGCAAGCTCCTACACCTGAGGTCATTTCTCAGAAGTCGGGCTGTCTCCAGTGACAGTACCTGTAATTCCCATAGCTAGTTTGATTCCCACTCAACAGCTGGAGCTAGTGTTTCTTTCATGTCTGGTTTCATTTCCTATCTGAAATTATATGAGTGCTAATATCTTTATTATCTTTCCCGTAGAAGTGCAGTGCTGGAGCATGGCACAGCGTGTTGTTCATAGCCTCTCGGGTTTTGGTTTGGCTTCTTTTTTTTTTCCCCACAGCATTTTCAAAACATTTCAAGCAAAAATCTTTACAGTTAGCAAATTTACAGCAGAGGAATTCATTATGGATTGGGAGGGGCAGAAGGTAGGAGGGAAACAATCATAATTTGGGGATGGAGGAAAAGAAAATCTGCACAACTCCTGAATGATAATGGCTCGAACCTTGGGAAATAAAGGTAACAGCAGGAAGGGGAGGAATTACAAGGACAGTGTGACCTCTATGTGTCTTGCAGGTGCAGAAGAGCTATTCCATACATGTGTGTGTACATATCGGTTATTAAGGATACACTGCGTTTAAGAGAGAGAGGGGGCACATAACTGAGCCATGATTTTTCTTACATTTTGACTCATTCAGAAACAGGGTAAAGCTAAGTTATGGGCAATTCAGAAAATTCCCAGCTCCCAAAGCGCCCGGTATTTGCACTCGTGCACTCAGAGGACTAAATGCTCATCCTGCCAGAAACGGCACATAGGGCTTGGGCAAGACCAATATTTCTCATCCTAGGGTATGGGCTAAGGTGAATGACAAGTACTTCAACACACCAGCATTCATTAAAAAGCTTCAAGGAACATTACAGCTATTTTTTAACTCCCACAAAAGCCTAGAAGGTAAGAATTAATTATCTAGGTTTATAACTGTGTAAACTGAGATATAAAGAGATCAACGGTAACAGACCTTTAGAAGAGACCTAAGATAACAAGTTTAAAGTGCTTCAGTATTTTGCTGAATCTAGAATCAAATAACTGGGTCAAAGTCTCACAAGTGAGTCAGACTGTAACTCCCAGCTCCCGGTTTCTTCACTCTCTAAACATTGGGACTATATGTAGAAGCCTGAGAAGTAATTTTATATGTGGGATGTTAAATCAGTACTTTGCCTGTCTCATCAATCTCCTGTATTTTGGTACAGTGTGAATCATTTGGTAAGTGGCACAAATTAGAAAACCCAGAAGAGATGTTAAAAATATTTCAAATTTTTTTTAGCACTTAACTTCAAATCCTCTGTTAGAACTAAACAACAGCAAAAGCCATATCACTGGAAAATATTTTAGAGCTTATTCTAAACATGGGGAAAACTATTAAATTTACTTTTCTGGGAATTTGGAGGGAATAAAAGCTGTCACATACGTCATATACTTTCTCTTTGCTCATAAAGATGCAAGGTGTCTTCGTACTTCGAATTTATAGGGATGAGCTGGAAAGGAGTTTGAGACATAGTGAAGTTGTGCTTTTTTTAAATGCTTGAAAACACTTTTTTACCTATGTAAAATAAAGTATACGAAATACGTCTTCGAATCAGGAGAGAAAAGGAAAGGAGAGAGGTTACTATTCATTTTTTAATCAAGAATAACATAATGTATGTCATTTAAAATAAAAGATTGTCATTTAGACTTAATATAGCAAATCTGTTTGAAAAATACATACAAGGCTCCCATTGACTGCAATGGGAATAATGCCAATAATGCCAATAATATTTCATGGAAGTTATCTTGATAGCAGCTTTAGAAAATAAAGACTTTTTAAAGGGAGCACTAATTCAACAACTGGAAGTTAAAAATAACTCACTCTTACTCAAAGAAATTTGATTGTTTTCACAGTTCTCCACTTTAATTTTCAATTTCATCAGATGTATGAACTGAGAATAAAACTTAGGCGGTAAGATCTGCTTTACAGTGAAGTCAGGCGATTTGGCATCACAGGCTGTCGCCATGAAAAGAAAAATGATGTCACAAACAACAGTCTGACTTGATTGCACATCACAAATATGCATGAACAGCATGAGGATGCAAAAGGTCTTGCACAATACACAAATCTCCTTTAAAAATGCATGGGCGAATGCAGGAATAGCAGTGAAATGTAAGTAAATGTGTACTTTAAGCATGCCATTATTTCCCCTGTGTGAAAGGTCCTAGAGGGAAACTGGAAAAGGAACAGCAAGTAAATTTCTGTTTTTTAGTGCTCTTTATTCTCCTCTTAGTTTTAGGGCTCATCCATATGGGGAAATTATGTAATAAACTATACCACAGTGCTATCCATTCCCTGGGTGGACACTCCTACTCTAGAGTAAGAGTCAATTTTCCAGGTCGGTTTATTTTATTTTGAAAGCAGCTTAAGCTATGTTGGGTGTGGGGAGGGGATCCACCCTTACTGCTGAATAAGAACATCCATCCAGGGAATTCACAGCACAGCTACCACCATATGAGTTCAGATCTTGCCTATTATTACTATGACCTCCCCTGCAGATATTCCCTTCGTGATGGAAGTGTGGGCCCCAGGAATTCAATGGGGATTTTATCAAAGCCTGCAGTGGGGCCAGGAGCCCACCTGGGACCTTTCCTCTCACCTGAGATGTAGGTAGGATGCAGTTTAGATCCCAGGGTCCATCATTGCCGCATCCTGCCCTTGGAGCTCTACAAAAGTCCTTCGGAGCCTCTTTGAAAACTGAAACATTAAGTGTTACATACAGTGATAAGAACCACCAGATTTTTTTTCTCACATGCCATTTTTAAGAGAAAGCCTTGCTGCAGTTTTTTATGCCAGAACCAATTTTTACTTTCCAACATCATCACGCTGATCAGGAAATAATTAGAGCGATATTTTGCTCCTGTTGGTTCCATGATGTTGGAGGATGGAAAAGCTCTTCTGCACCAAACAAAGTCCACTGAAGTAGGTTAAAATATGTCTGGAGTTATGTACGTATTGTGAGGGATGTTTGCCAGAGCTGTTAGGAGGTGGAACAGGCCAACATATGGCCCTTGGAAAATAACAGTTGCCTTATAAAATACCACAATGGACCCTCGGTGGTATTTTATGGGATAGCAAGTAATTTTGCTATTGGTATAACAGCGTATATCATAAACACAAACTTCATCCTGCAGTGCTTACTCTGAAAACTCCCAGCAATCCCCCCAGGCTCAAGGGAATGGAGCGACACCACCGACCGACCTCCACGAACCCTGTGAGAGACATCATGGTGAGAACCTCTTCACCAGCAACCACCAAATAGGCTAGTCACCCTTGTAAAATGAACTGCCTTGAAATGCTACAAGTATGCCAGAAATAACATAATTCCTTCAAAGGAGTCAAGTTAGCAAGTTAGACCACAGAGACTACCGTTCACTGCTATAAATGTGCAGTCTTAAATTCCCCCAACCAAACCACCTCCATGAATATCAAGTGAGCACGCCTCCAGAGAGCGTGGAGTACTGGAGTTTTCATATCTAAGCTTATTATTCCTAATATCACAGAGACACTTCCCTGAATTGTCCTTCTCCTTCCCAAATTCCCCATCTGACCAGATGTCTTTCTCTCTCTTGCTTTCACCTGTCAATCATGTTCACAGCTGAAATTTGATTTCTCTCCCAACAGTAACCTTAGATGAAATATTACCATAGGGGTCAGAACTGTCTGAACCTTGCCATAAAAGTTTGTTAACTCTTCCGAGACCCAAGAGCTATTTGCTTAAAAGTAACAGATTTTGCTGCTGTTTTTTTTTTTCTATAATATTTGAAAATGTAACCACAAAACATTGGAAGGAAGGCACAAGGAATTGTCCCAGAGAGCAGCAGGCTAAGTAAGTCCTGAGATCACAAGTGTCCATCAGGGAAAAAACTTTTGCTTTTTTATTATATGGATAACAAGACATAAATTTAACAGTCACATACATAAATTGCAGGAACCATGAAAGTTTTCCCATGGAATTATTGAAATTAGAACGGTTACACTATGAACAAGGTGACAGAACACATGCTGCACCTTTGCAACAAAAATACGTGCTTAATGTATTTACTTCAGATAAATCACGACTTGGCTCCATTCTTGCAAAAAACATATTGTACTTTAAGTTCTCACAAAAAAAAACAAGTGGTCTGGTTTCCCTCTCATTTACAGTGGTGAAACACAGAAAAAAAATGCACTGCAGGCAAAACCCTGCCCGGGGTGTTCCTCGGGGAGGTGAGAGGAGCATCAGGCTCAAAATGAACCTCTTCTGGTGCTCCTTGAGAAACCTCTTCCTGCAGCCTATACCCCAAAAAAAACTCCTCTCAGTGCCATTTAATGTAGAGTCTAGAGCACCAATTACATCTTCCCCATCCTCACACAAATTTTTAATAATAAAAAATACCAAATAATAAATACCAAAGGTATAAAGAATAAAGAATAAAGAATAAAGAATAAAGAATAAAGAATAAAGAATAAAGAATAAAACAAGCTTAATTCCATGAGCTAATAAAATTCAACTGTTTTCTAATAGCACGTAACTGTTGATCAAAGTGTGGTAGGCTACACAGCAGCCTGTGTTAACCAAAATAGGAGGTTTCATAAAAAATTCACACAGGAATCTGTCATTGCAACCTTAGCACTCATTTAAGCCACTTAGCATTTTTTATAGTCAAGGTCAATAAAAATCAAATTCCACGGAAAAAATAAAGTGCCTGTCTGAGTCTAGCAGGGGAAAGGACTGGAAGTTTAATTCCCACATTTTCATTAGCGGTGTATTTTTCAGTCAATGTTGACAGACTGAATGAACACGAATTTCTAGAGGAAAGCAGTGCTGTGAATTAAACTCTATTGTAATTTGTAAGTACAGAAGTCGTCTGACACAGACTCATGATTTTCATCAAGATCTGAGGGAGATCTTCAGAAGACCCATCCTTAATCCCCATAGCTGATGTCTGAACGTTAGCATTTGAAGAAAAAGAAAGAAAAACATTTGCAAAGGATTATATATGAGTTGTGGGACACGGGAGAGCTGCCTGGCTGACAAAAGTACAAAGCCCCATCATTGCAAGTGGTTCTTGTAGGCACCTGAAAGTCAGCCTCATCCGAAAGCCCAGGAAACTGCACCACAGCCTGTCACCGGCTCCCCGGGGCTGGACCAAAAAGCACCGTCTCAGCAGCAGAAAACAAAGCAGCAAAATTACCATCCCTGCTGAAATATGTCAAATTGCTAATGAAAATGAAAACATACCTTTTTTTTTTTTTTTGACCTCAGGTAACAGGGATTTTCACATCACCGTTGTAGATGAGTCTCTCGGGTACCTAATTTAGTAAATATATTAAAATAAACCATTATTAAAAGGAATTTTTAACATTGTAAAACATGTCTGTCATGCCACTATGGTACAGAATAGGACCTTTCATATTCAAAACCTAAATTAAACTCAGAAAGTCTCTCGTACAGATTACTAACTGTGAGTGAGTGAAGAAGAAATTAACACAATTTGAAGTGAAATATTTCTAGCTCACACATCTAGTCTTTATTTCATGTTAATAACAGGAGACTCTTACTGAAAACTTACCTTAAAAATACATATCTTTGCCTCAGCAGTGAATATCAGCTTCTAAGACCTGAAAGCATGTAGCTTTCTGTCTTTCTTAATGATTGTTACGAGCTGCACTAATGTAATTGGCAAAATAATAATCAATTTTTGTACACACTCCATTATTTTCCAGACTGTAGTTTAATAACAAAAGCAGAGCTGTCATTTCTTCCTGCAGTTACTCACACTATACAAATTCATCCTGTCAACACATATTTAAAATCTATTTAAAAAAAAATTCAACATAGAGTGCATCTTTGTACAATAAGTGAGATAAGTCTGTGAGTCAATCCACATTTCTTAAATGTGAATATTTTTTTGTGTCCGTTAGAGTTAACTTTCTTTCCCTGAGTGTGCATACAGAGGCATATACATATATTTTCTATAAACCGCCTGCAGGAATGCTTCAGCTCCATCCATTTATTGTAACTGTACGGCATAATCAGAGCAAGGATAAACCACAAGTCTGATCGGTTTTAATAAAAAAAAATGGCAAGACAAATCATAGGCGCTTTTTCAGCATTTTGATCCCAGACCAGCTCTGCAGCTCTGAAAACAAAAGCCCACTGCAGGTTTGGTGCCAGCTGAACGATCCCTCTCCCCCATCCCACCCAAAGGTGGGACAGGCTCATTGAAAGGGTCCCTGCCTGCCGCTGAAAGCACCGTTTCCTATTTTTGTTGTTGTTTTTCTCTTTTGGTATTTTCTTTGAGAAAGGGGACAGTGCTTCCTTAAATGCAATACTTGGCACATGGCCCGGGATCTCTTCAAGCAAATGACTCCTGCAGACCTTTGGTGTAATTTCCCTCAAGATGACCTCTGCTTTCACGCCAGTCAGTGAATCCATCCTGTTCCTAACGCACGGGGCTGAGAAGAACAGGTACTCCAGCCTCATGCCTGAAGAGCATCCGGAAAGCGATGTGGTCAGCCTGCTTTGAGCAGCCTCAGCCTTTGCTGTGGCCATCCCGGCTTTAAACCACAACCCTTCAGCCACATCACAGGAGACCTGAAACAGGATGGCACCAACCTGCTTTCGCCAGCAAGGCGCATTGATTCATTCAGCAGCTTTATTTAACTATCAGTTTATTAATAAGGAAAGAGTCAAAGAAAGTAAGACAGAGTGAAGGCAGCCAGAGGCACAAAGCAGATTAATTGAACAAGGCTGATCACTTTCCTTCATTTTATCTGACGGAGTTGGTGCAAGAGAGTTACACTTCAATAAGTTTTCTGCTCTATACTGTGCTATTTTAAAAGGAATTCACAATAAAGGAAGCTGAAAGACTGTGCACAGTCTGGAGACTCTATCTGGTGTGACATGAATATAGTATTTTAACCAGATTTAATCTTACAGTATTCCCTCCTCTACAATGACTTTGCAGGAGGAAACCCTACAGAAAGGAAAAGCTGTTCTTCCCACACCACAAAACACTGAATCGTATTGCAGGCTCCAGCAGCTCTTCCTACGTATTAAAAAGCTTTCAAATGCTTTCATCAGGGAATTTGGAAGCAGTTAGGGGGTGGGGGGGGGTG
>Ga0065711_1007258_pt1 | contig 15270 bp, 8 predicted proteins | sample Hoacrofraction12_FD_59098 | JGI IMG/M metagenome (GOLD analysis project Ga0065711, IMG submission 59098) | Hoatzin crop microbial communities from Cojedes, Venezuela - Epithelial fraction 12 v2 (version 2) | ecosystem: Host-associated > Birds > Digestive system > Esophagus > Crop | place... | reverse complement strand
GGGGGGGGGGGGGAAGCACAATAGTACACGCCCTTGAAGTATAATGTAGGATTAAATTCATTAAATTTGATAATATGGGTGTGATGAAGAGGACATTATACTTCCCTCAGGAGAGTGTTGAAACTGGAAGAAGTAGGAAATAAATTATTTTATAACCATAACAGGTAAGAATGTGGAGTCACATTTCCTGCTCAACTCAGACGGGCAACTTTGAAAGAAAGGTTTTTTAAAGCCTGTACACTTTTAAGTCTACTATTTCCTAGAGAAAGACAGGAAAGCTAATATGCCTGTACTATATACAAATGGTGGGTCTACTTAGGAGCTGAATGGAACTAGCATTCAGAAAAACTCCGAGGGAGGGAAAGTCTTTAACCTTCCCTTCTGGAAATGTTGCGTGACTTTATGAAATGAAGCAATATCATTTCAGAGACTGGCTACAAGTGGGAGCAGTCTAAAAGGCCTGAGATGTGCTGTGGGAATGGCCACTAAATTGGCTTTTATGCTGCAGACAACTAGGAGATGCCTACCCTGTGAGGCCTGACGGGACTTAGGCACCTGCCTGCTCAGCATTACAAATATTTAAAACTGATGGGCAGGCCAAGATGCAAATGTTTTCTCTGAATGCTTATACTAGTCAGTGTTGTACTGTACAGAGATGGTTGCACTGGCTCCAAGTGAAGTTAAGTGGAGAACCAGAGCTGCCGGAGCAGCCTGATACTCTGCCCGACACCGGGTTGAGAAATAAATTAACTACCTTGGGGAGAGCAGAAGACAAATGCAGGGATTCCACAGTATAAGTTAATGCTCTCTTGCACCATGTTAATATATCAGCTTGTCTGGAGACGTATCCTGGGTACCTGGAAATGTTGCTGGTGTCACTTTGAGTGGCGGGAAAACTTAGCACAAAGCAGCATCTCGACAAGGATTTTGAAGGATTTTGAATTTAAAATTTGGATATTTTTTGCTAATGAAGAAGCAGTTACTGCATTAAAAATAGTTATTTCATCCATAACCCATTTCCCGTGGAGGATGAGAAGAGACAAATCTGTAGACCTGAACATGAGAAGAGTGACTGCATTTTATTAAGACTTCCATTCTGCTTTTCAGGACTGAATTCCTTGCTGCGGTATGAAATCTTACCAGGAATGGGTTATGAGAAATTCAAGATGAACTCGGGCAGTGGAGAACTCGTAACAACTGCATCACTGGACAGGGAAACCCACGAGGTTTTCAGTATTAAAGGTAACAGTGGGAAATAGCTATGAGTGCCTGTAAAATGGGAAGTGAGAATGGGTGTGGTGTTACTGTCAACATTACCTTTTTTCATGCCATCTGAATTAGATGGAAGTGGTAAAATTTTCAAGTACAGAAGAGCATGTGCTTTTTGCATAGCACAAATAACTCTGCTATTTTGCTATTATTAAGGAACATCTATTACTGCACCCACAGCCACTGTATAAAATTTGTTCTCTTTTTATTAATCTTAGTTTTGGTTCAAGATGGTGGAACCCCACCACTGTCGAGCACGGTGATAGTTATCTGCAAAGTGCTGGATGAGAATGATCACTCTCCCATGTTTCTTCTTCCTGCCCCTGAGATCCATATTCCAGAGAACCAACAGCCTTCTGTCATTTACATTACCCGGGCTGTAGATGTGGACGCTGGCAATAACGGAGCTCTAAGATACAAAATAATTGGTAAGTTACACTCCATCATTTTTGTTAGTGTAAATCAGGAAGTATATAAACAGCAGTATCCAAGTTTTAGATTAGTCTTGATTTTACCAGGCCTCCCTATGTTTCTTTCATGTGGGAAGAAAAAAAAACAACACACCTTTCACCCCTTTGTCAGCATTAATAAGCACTTTCCAGGCATGCTTTGCCTGCTTTCTGGATTTGAAATAGTACAGAAAAGAAAAACAGAAAACTACCAAATGCTGGAAGAAAGCATTTATCACAAAGGCATAATTTTGTCCATTTTCGTTATAGTTGCAGAGGTTCTGAATGTAAATATACCCTTGCAAATAAGTACAAGAATTAATCTAATGTTATTTATTTTATTGTATTAATTTAGTTTTATTTCATGAGAGCTTCTTTCACCCAGCAATTAGTAATGTAATACTTGGTTTTCATATTGCAAAACTCTGCCTGTGTCCATGATGCCAATGTAAGCTCCATGGTTGTTCAAAGCCTCCTGTAATATCTTTGCACAAATACAAGTTTGCTGTGCTTACTTTGGTTTGTGGCTCTCAGTAATAGCTCAAATGCAGGCAGGTACCTACTGTGGTAACAGCCAACACATTTTTCTTTGAAGAAACAGTTATAAATTCCGGTATGTTTTCTTGGTTTTAATTTCACAATCTATTATGATCTTTGATTAAATAATCTTTGGTCTTTCTACATGTTATCAAGTATGTATGCCATTCACTGTTACTAAAAAAGGTGACATTTCTGTCGACTGCTTCATATTTACCTCCCTCTCCCACACCCCCCAAATAAAGACTTTGCACAACTATTCATTTCCAAGAGACAGGTTTGTAGAAGAGAACAAGGAGCAAGTAATTACAATTGTCAGCAATGCTTTATAGTTTTCTGACATTTGTAACTAAGGTTGGGAAGAGGTCACTTTATGCAGCAGCATAGTTGCAGGAGATTTTATAAGGTGTGCTGCTTTAGAAAAAAAGACATGCATCTGGCAAAATAGCCACTCTGTAAATTGATATGACGTTCTGTATTTACTGTCATTGCCACCCACTGATTTAAATCAAATGCAGGTTTTAATTCATGTAAGATGAATAAATTATGTGACAGGCACATGAGTGCACCAGCTTTACGAGCAATTGGATCATGTTCTTGCAATTAACATGGTGATATTCACAAAAGGTTCTTTTTTCAAAAGCACTTGTTTGTGATTATTTTATTTTTTATGTGTTTGAAAGGTGGAAATGTTGGAGAATACTTCACGCTAAATAACACCTCAGGAAAACTGCTGCTCACTCGTAGCTTAGACAGAGAAGACATCAGCAATTTCAGTCTTGTAATTGAGTGCCATGACCTTGGCAGCCCCTCAAGAAGCTCTACCATGCAGCTCTATCTGACGGTCTTGGATGAAAATGACCACAACCCATTGTTTGCAAAGACCCAATATCAAATCACTGTGAGAGAAGACCTAGAGGAAGGCTCAGTCATCCTGGACCTCTTTGCTTCTGATGAAGATGATGGCCTGAATGGCAGAATTACGTACTCCCTCATTGACGACACCTTCGGAGCATTTGCTATTGACAGTGTAACTGGGTCTATAGTTACTACAAAGGCACTGGACCGGGAGACCAAACCCCAGTATACGTTTAGGGCTGTGGCAAGTGACTGTAGCACGCATGTGCCAAGAAGCACCACTGTCAGGGTTGTGGTGCACGTTGATGATGTCAATGACAATGATCCTGTTTTTTTGCAGAATCCTATCAGGGCCTTTGTGCCTGCTGAAACTGCTGTGAATGAGACAGTAGCCGCTGTGAGAGCAGAGGATGCGGATCTGGGGCCAAATGGAGCTGTTCTTTTTAGTTTGATGCTAGCAGAAGCTGTATTTCAGATCGACACGAAGACAGGTGACATCATTCTTCAGGAGCCCTTGACTTCCAAGGACTTCAGTACCCAGCTGCTAGTGATGGCTTCAGATCAAGGTACCTCACCTCGAACAGCCACAGCTGTGGTCATTATCTTCACAGAGGAACAAGAGGAGGAGATTTTGTTCAGCCATAGCCTGTATGAAGCAAGCGTGCCTGAGAACAGTGCAGCAGGTGGGCATCAAATCCTAATTTGTGTCTGTGTGGTTGCCAATCTCCCCTCCTTTAGGAATGGTAATGAATAGTATAGGGAAACCTTTTTCCTGTGCAGCAGCAGAGAATAGTTGATTGGGATGAAGCAAATATCCATCTGCCCTTTTCCGGCATGCCAGAGCGAAAAAAGAAGCATGCTTTGTTAGTTGGAGGCATTGTATGGCTCTGGAGTTTGCTGCCCGTGTACAGCAGTGTTGCTCACCTTAAACAGAAAGCCCCTGTGTCAGAGATGGTGTGTTTCCATCCCCTAGCCTGGGAATCAGTGGGTTCACTCTTTTAAAAGCAAAATGATTTTAATGGTGGGGGAACAGTATTTACCCATCGTTTCATTTGTCAGCACACACAAGCTCAGACGAGATGAGCGGTGTGTACCAGTTGCAACATGACACTTCTTGATTTTGCAAAAGCCTTCATGAACTGTGATAGCTTTCAGAGATACTCAGAAACCTCATTGAGGTTTTGGACTTTCCAGAAGAAGGAGAATGGGAGGTAGGGAGGGATGAAGGGGTGAGACGTTCGGCGGCTGTGGTACTTTGTCACTCAGACAGGCTTCTAGAGTGCATCTCTAGGCAGAGCCTGTGCTATTGAATGCTACCTATAGACAAACAGCTCAAATCATACAGTGCTTACAAATTTATGTATTTTTGTTTAGTATAATGATAAGTACTGCTCTACTTTTTATCATTCAGAGAACATTTATAGTTATGCCTCCTGCCAATTAGATATGGTAAGTACCTTTTCCTGCTTCAGGGGATGGGTTTGTCCTGCTGAGGGGCAGAAAGGAGTGCCTTTCACGTTTTTCTGCCCACAAATCCTGCTGTACAATTGACCAGACGTATTTAGAGATCTGACTTGCACTGTGTTCTTGATCCAAACACTGCCTCATGAGGTTCACCTTGAACAAGTCATTTATCCTCTTTATAGTTCAAGTTTCCCTCAGTAAAATGAAAGCAATATTCCTTTGTATCCTAAGGGTATCATGAGACTAGTCAATTCTTAGATCTCAAGTAACAGCCTATATATTTGATTAGGAATCAGTAAAAAAGAAATGTGTTAATCATTTTGGAAAACAAATCAATATTCTTGTATAATTACAAACAGAATAGAGAACTAAGGGTGAAGATGACTGTTGCAGTAATTACTGCTGTGATTGCTCACCCGTTCCTTCCCCTGTGCCTGTTTGGAACTGCAAGACAAATTTTCAGCAGTCTATTTTAAAACAAAGATAATGCTGCAGTTATTACTGATGTTTCTGTTAATAAACTGAAAATAGGCAATAAGGTGAAAATTTTTTTGTAAATTGAATATTTTTTTTTATTTTTTTTTTTTTAAACCATGGATGAACTACCTTGGTTTCAGGCTACTTTTAAAGAGTTGTGATGAGTGATCAAACCACCAAGCTAGAGCATCTCACTGTCTGTTAAAAAAGATGTGGGATTTTGGAAAAAGTGGAAGGCTTCCAACAGGAAAAAGTGGAGCGTGCAGTAGCATGGTGGTTAAAACACTCTCATGAAATATGAATGGTGTAGATTCAGGTCTCCTCAGGCAGAGCAGAATTTCCCTTTCACTCCATACTGAGCACTATGAGTACAGAACCTATAGGATAAGAAGTTCTTTAAAGTTCTTTAATTTTTTTTAAAACAGTACTTCATTTATTGCTTCTATTACAAATTCAAAAAAAAAAAATCCTTAAACACACTTGTCCTGACATCTAAAAATGCTTTTTATTCCATGAATTTGACCAGGATTTACAAGTAGTTTTAGACAGCCTAAAATTGAATCTTTCTGTGAATGTGAGTCACAGATATCCCAAGGCCTCCAAATCCTGTTTTACTAGCGTCAGCACTGTACAGTAATTAATTGTGTGTCACTTTGCGCAGGAGAGTCAGCCCTGGGGGCATTGCTGCTTCCAGAAGAATCAGTTTGGATGTCACAGCAATGTGTGTTAATCTCTCATTTTTTGTCTTTTCATTGATATACATGTTGAGGGTCACTTGTGGTGATGTACATGTGTCCCGAACACGGAGAGACCAGGGTGTTTAGAGGCGAGCCATGGGTTCTCAGTTTTCTCTCCCTTGCTGCAGCAGGCTTGTGTTTTCAGAAAGCGTCGTGAGAACCTCTTTATCAGGCCTCCTGTGGGAGTAATGTCGAGGCCCTGGGGTTTCAGTCTTCTCGGGAGAGATGGGCTTAACCTGCATTAGTGCTGCATTAATATTTCTTTCTAGTTACGAAAAAATAAAAAGAGGGAAGATTAGGTTTTGTTAGGGAACAAGTATCCATTTAACGAAAGAAAATAAAATTCGGAGCCTTGTAGCAATAGGTAAGCTAATCTGATCCTAAGTTTTCTGAAGTGTTGATACATTCATGGATCAGGCTAGACGATCCAGTCTGAAATTATGGAAATGCCCTAAGGAAGTTGTTCTCCCATTCAGTCTATAGAAAATAGAAATAAGATTAAATTTCAGTTGTTTTCATTAAAGGAAATATAGCAAAGCTTCAGGGTAAGCAGGAGGGTTTAATTTCAAAATTTTAGTCTGTATATTTAATAGAAGTCTATTTGCTAAGAAGATCAGGTTCTTGTAAGAGTATGACAGATTTTACCAAATACTAATAGTGTTTTAGCTCTGTTTGTACCATTTTCTTATTTATGTAAGCATAAGTAAATATCAAATATTTTTTATTTCAGTGGAAAAAAAGCAGGGTTGTAATCAAAACTCTCACAGACGTTAGTTTACAAGGATATATGTGATCCTGGGACCCCTACAAGTATGAATGGTACCAGTGTATTCAGTCTAGAGGAGATTTACGTTACATGTTGATTATTTGTAAAACTGGTATTAATAAATGTGGCTTTTCCTCCTAGTTTTATTTCTACCTTAACTAATAGAGTGGGAAAACTGGAAGTTTATTTTTAAAAGAATCAAAAAATCTGAATAGTATAAACGATGAAAGCCGAAGCCAAGGGTCCTTAGTTTAGACTAAATTAAAACTCGTCAGTTGGGTGAGTGCCTCAGGATTTGGTCCTTGTGGTCAGATTTTCTTTAAGAGTTTGACCTCTATGTTTAATGACCTTCAGAAAACCCCATTCTTCTCCTTTTTATTTAATATGAAGTATTTAATGTCTTTAGATATTATAAACTGCATTACAACAGGCACTTACAAGCCAGTCGACAACTAAGTCACTGCTGTCTCCAGAGGGTAAGAAACCTGTATTATTCACCAAGCTTTCGCTTGAATGGTTGTTTGCGTGGCACTTCCATGAAGACAGATTCACCAGTAAAACTTGTTGACTCGTGTATTTTTTTTTCTAATAGATTTAAAATATGTAGCCTCTTACTCTTTCTGCTCAGTTAGCGTTTTCTTTCATGAGCATTTAAGACGTCTCGGGAAATAATGGCAAGGATGAACCAGGGTTAGATGACAAAGGAGGGGAACTACTATAATGACTGGAGAGAGAAGAAAAACAGTAATATTGTGGTACAGTAGCTCAGTTCTGGTGTATGTGTTACATCCTAACACAGAGTACGGTGAATGTTTTTGAGCCTGTTTGGCCAGCAAATACTGTCCATGCTGCCATGCTTCAATTTCAAGTGAGCAGGCATAATGTGAAGGTTGGTGTGTAGAATATTTAAAGCAGTTTGAGGTACTTTCAAATACAATCAGGTTGTCTGCAACTGAACCGAAAAAACCTAAATACAACCATTTTAAATCAGTCTTCACTTCCTTTAATATTCTTAACTAATTCAGAAGTCGATTGCATAGCATTTCAAGTCAGTCTGACTGCTTTCTGCTATGATCCTGATCTCCCTTCTTCCTTGCACTAGCTTCAGTGCTGATCTCATCCTCATTGTGCCATTTCAGTGTGCTTTGCAGCCAGAAAGTTGCCTTTCTCTCAGTTTTCTCCAGGTTAAATGTTACATGTTGTGACCTCTGCTTGAAGCAGTATTTGAATTACGGATACTTGAAACTGTGAGCTCCAGTGGATGGGTACTATCTTTTGATGTTTACCTTTATAGGGCCCGTTTGTGTCACAACAGACCTGAGAGTTTGGTCATATTTTTTTGACTATGTACTGTAAAGATTCATTGTTTGAAGGTGTAATTTTCTGTGAAAGGTATCAGAAACAGAAGAAATTTGTTCTGTGCCTAAAATGTTGTAAACGATTTTAACTACATTAAAAATATGAAACTTAAAGGATTAGGATTTGAGGACCCAGAGCAACAATTTATAAACCTAACCTCTGAAAAATGAATTCAAGTAGAAATGCTGCTGCTTCCTTCATTTCTGGTAGTTTTTCTCCTTAAACAGGCAAGCAAGCGAATAAAAAGACTGCTGACAACTTTAAGATAAATAGCGACATTTTCAGACCTTGAATTTTTTTCTTGTCTTTAACTCTGCTCTCAGGATGCTATGAAAGATTGCCCTTGCAGGCTTTTGTAGTAAATCGAAGTTGCTCCACAAGGAAAACTCAACCTACAACCCCCTATTTTAGTTCCTTAAAAAAACAGTGCAGTGTTCCTATCAGTCTTTACCTGTTGGATAGTTGGATCTTACTTCCAGAACTCTTGTAGTCAATATCTTATAAATATATTGACTAGTACAGAAAATTACATCTGTCAAAAATCGGCATAATTTGTTTTTGACAGTCAGATTTCAGGAGCAAATGACAAACCACTTTTAAAACAAAATTTCCTGTTTTTAAAAATTAGGAAGTTACAACACTAAAGTAAAAAAGGTAGCAGACAGTTGTAAGAGCAATGTTTCCTCTCATTTTTACATTAAATATAAAATCCTTTGCTCCAACATCCAGGACACCACATGTGAACAGCATGCCCTTTGTAGTGTAATTAAATAGCTAGTTGTCTGTAATGCTGTTTGGAAGAGTTCAGGTTGCACAGTAACCTCACTCTGTCACAGCAGAATGGAATCAATTACAATTAAATAATTAAAACTCATTAAAATCAATTACCATATGTGCTAAACAATTTCATAACTCACTTGAAAAGAATGATTATTTGGCAATCTTGATAATGCTTTTTAAAATTGATACATTTTTGTTGAATGTGATGATTCAGAGCAGGATAATGTATTCAGTTCCACATTTTTCCTCTAATGCTATTTCAGACAGGATCTTTATTTGATGTTTCTTATATTCTATATTAAATTATTGTTCTTTTAATGAAATTTGTATTCTGTGTGAATTGACACATAGCTATGCATGTAGTTTCATCTTTTCTCTCTGTCAAAAGATGGCTAATTAAAATTTTAAAGAGTCTTTAATTTAAAACATTGTGCAAAAATCCAAATTGAATTCAGATAAATGAGGGGAAAATAAACTCTTTGTGGTAATACAGGGGTAACGTGCATTCTTATGATAAAAAAAAGAGTACTGTTTTCCTTAAAGAGTTCATGAAAAGGTGAGATTTAAATGGTTAAAGACAGCATAACCTGAATAAAAGGAATACATGCGACTTCAGGTAAGAGATAATTCCAGTGGTACCTGGGATTGCAATTCGTTTGCGATTAGGAAGAGTTAAAGCACAGAATTTTATTTAGGCAGGTGATGAAGTTGTCATCAGATGAGTAATTTACACAAACACGAAAAGAAAGCCAGCAGAGGGTGGAAGCAAGGAAAGGTAGGCCAGGAGGAATACAGATAAACTGTCTGAGCAGCCAGGGATCAGGTTAGGAAAGCTAAGCCCTGGTAGAATTAAATCTGGCCAGGAACATCAAGGGCAACAAGACAAAGCTTCTGTAGGTATATCAGTGATAAAAGAAGGGCTAGGGAAGATGTGGGTCCTCTCTGAAAGGAAACAGGAGATCTGGTTGCCCAGGATATGGGGAAGACTGAAGTACTCAACGACTGTTGTGCCTCAGTCTTCACTGGCAAGTGCTCCTGCCACACCACCCAGGATGCAGAAGACAAAGGCAGGGACTGGGAGAATGAAGAACTGGCTGCTGCAGGAGAAGATTGGGTCCGAGACCATCTAAGGAACCTGAAGGTGCACAAGTCCATGGAACCTGATGAGGTGCATCCACAGGTCCCGCAGGGGCTGGCGGATGAAATTGCTAAGCCACTGTCCATCGTATTTGAGAAGTCGTGGCAGTGCATTGAAGTACCCACTGACTGGAAAAGGGAAAACATAACCCCCATTTTTAAAAACGAAAACCAGAATACCTGGGGAACTACAGGCCACCGAGTTGCACCTCTGTGCCCAGCAAGATCATGGAGCAGATCATGCCGGAAACTATGCTAAAGCACATGGAAAATAAGGAGGTAATTGGTGACAGCCAGCCTGGCTTCACTAAGGGCAAGTCATGCCTGGCAAATTTGGTGGCCTTTTACAATGGGGTTACTGTGTTGGCAGATAAGGGAAGAGTAATTTATGTCATCCACCTGGACTTGAGCAAACCGTGTGACACTGTCCCACATGACATCCTTGTCTCTGAATTGAAGAGACATGGATTTGACAGGTTGACCACTTGGTGGAGGAGAAATTGGCTGGATGGTTGTACTCAAAGAGTTGCAGTCAACGACTCAATGTCCAAGTGGAGATCAGTGACGAGTGATGTTCCTCAGGGGTCAGTATGGGAACAGGCACTGTTTAACGTCCTTGTCAGCAATATGGACAGTGGGATCGACTGCACCCACAGCACGTTTGCTGACAACACCAAGCTGTGTGGTGCATTTGACAAGCTGGAGGGAAGGGATGCCATCCAGAGGCACCTGAACACGCTTGAGAGATGAGCCTGTGTGAACCTCATGAGGTTCAACAAGACCAAGTGCAAGGTCTTATACATGGATCAGGGCAATCCCAAGCACAAATACAGGCGGGGCAGAGAATGGGCTGAGAACAGCCCTGAGGAGAAGGACTTGGGGATACTGGTGCATGAAAAACTGGACACGACCCAACAATGTGTGCTCACAGCCCAGAAGGCCAAGCGTATCCTGGCTTGTATCAAAAGCAGCATGACCAGCAGGGTGAGGGAGGGGATTCTGCCCCTCTGCTGCGCTCTGGTGAGACCCCACCTGGAGTCCTGCATCCAGCTCTGGAGCCCTCAGTGCATGAAAGACAGGGACCCGTTGGAGTAGGTCCAGAGGAGGGCCACAACAATGATCCAAGGGCTAGAGCATCTCTCCTACGAGGAAAAGCTGAGAGAGTTGAGGCTGTTCAGCCTGGAGAAGAGAAAGCTCTGGGGAGACCTTATTGCAGCCTTCTAGTACCTGAAGGGGACCTACAAGAAGGCTGGAGAGGGACTTTTTACAAGGATATGTAGTGATAGGACAAGGAGTAATGGCTTTAAACTGAAAAAGGGTAGAAATTAGACTACATATAGGGAAGAAATTCTTTACTATGAGGGTAGCGAGGCACTGGAACAGGTTGCCCAGAGAAGTTGTGGCTGCCCCCTCCCTGGAAGTGTTCAAGGGCAGGTTGGATGGGGCTTTGAGCAACGGAAGGTGTCCCTGCCCATGGCAGGGGGATTGGAACTAGATGGTCTTTACGGTCCGTTACACCCAAATCGTTCTGTAATTCTATGATTTACTGGGCAAGGAGGGATATATTGTGTCTTGCTTATGAAGTTGGAATGCAGTGAAAGTCATGGAGGAGTTTTTGCATTGTCTACTATTTTAATTCATCAGTAAGCACCTAGCCTAATAAACAGTTGTTTGGCTGTGCATCTGCTATTAATCACAGTGATATAAAATTAGAATAAAACCTTCTAAAGTGGATATGATGAAAAATGTCTTATTGCTTCAATAGGTACATTACTTCTAACTGTAGAAGCTTATGAACGCAAATTTACAGGAGAAAACATAAAATACAGCATTTTCAGCGAGAAGGAAAGCATATTCTCCATACACCCCATTACAGGTACGTTTTTATAAATATATGGTTTTTTTCAAGTGTCTGCTTGTAGCTTAGAGAGTGTGGTCTCTAAAATATAGCAAGTTCCTACCACAAAAACAAGGGGTAGATATCTTAGAGTATTACTCTGCTGTTACAGTGAATAAATCATTAGTAAAATGAGGGACGTGGAGAGACCTGCACTATTTTAAATGATATGGAAAGAAACTGAACACCAGTATACCTGTTTAAAATGCTCAGTTCTGATTAACTGTTGATCACCAGGTGTTGGGAGTTGATAAAACTACTGCTTTGTGATCCAAGATGAGACTCTGTCTTGTTTCTCATCATAAAGTTGCCCAAAAACTCAATTAACATAATCCATTGAAGCACTCCTAATGTAGGAAGTGTTAGACTCATATTGAGTTTAATGCTCTTTGTTTCAGGCAAACCTTGACAAGTCTGAAAATCAAGTTTGTTTATTCTTTTGGCGGTTGTATTTGAGTTCTCCAGTAGGTCTGCTTTCACCTACTCTTCAGTCAGGAACTTTGGATGGCAGGAGAGTGGCGCATTCCCCATGTGCACTTACGTGCTCGCATCTAAGGCTCCTAAAAGAGCATAGCTACTCTGGTTGCCTCCCAGCACCTAAACATCTGCAGCAGGAGAGTTTGCATTCTGAATAGCTGTAGTCTTTCTGGGATGGCATAGACAGTGTAAGCAGCTTTCCTCAGAAACAGTGTAAATAGTCTGTACTCTTAAAAAATGGATTTCTCCCTGAGTTTCTGGAGGCTTTAATCCCTGATTATTCTGACATCTCCAGACAGCGTGGTGTACTGCTGTAAAGCTGTCATGTTTGGTGCTGATGGACAGTTAAGATTATTTTGTTTTGTTTAGATGAGAGGCACTGTAAGTGCATACGCCATGCTATTACAGGTTTGGGATATAGATATTCATGGCATCATTACTGGAAAATCCATGCAAAACTGAATTTGACTTCTAATGAAATTAACATACAAATAAACTATGTTTGATGTTCAGATGTAATGAAGAATTTTGAGTGTATTACTATATTACCTAGAACATAAAAACAATCACCACGGATTTCCAAGGACATTTCAGGTTTATCATGGAGAAGTGTAGTTGTGCTTGTACTCTCCATAAATTGATACAGTTATTGCCCAGTTTGGATGCAGATGAAGCACTAGATGTAGCCACGCTCACATGAGGGCCAAGAGTCTCTTAAGACACAGCTGGCTCACTGTCACATGTCAAGGAGCGCACATCACGCAGCCACTTTCTTCTCTCTATACCTCTACAAGTAAATCATCTTTGTTTTAGGAAATTGCCAACGTGGTTGTTAATCAGTGAAAACTTAGCTGTCCAAGATTTGTACAGTAATTAGCATGTGGGAGGTGATGTTGGGTAGAGGAAGGACATGGTGGAGAGCTTGTTGGAATTCTGTCGTGTTCAGTGAAGGAGACCACATATGTTAGGGACTTCGTAACTGCATTTGTGTGTGGCTTTTCCTGAATACATATGTCACATCTTGATATTTTTTTAATTTTTATTTTAACAAACAAGGTGCAATTACGGTAAAAGAGCCAAAGTTTCTTGATTATGAAGTTAAGAATAAAACACATCTTTCAGTTTTGGCTGAAAGTAGCTTGAATTCGGCGCTTTGTGGAGTGACAGTTTTGATACAAGATGTGAATGACAATGTACCTAAATTTGAGCAAAGCTATTACAAAGCATCAGTATGGGAAGGCCAAAGTCCTAAAACAGACATTATACAGGTAAGTGGAAATATATCATCACAAGCCTAGTGCTGTAGTTAAAAATAAGTTTGGTTGATCTGTTCATGACTACAATCCTGCCAGGTCTGTTCTGGACCGTTGTCTCTTAAAAACTGAGAATGGAGTTCTTGGTGTTGTTACTACTTTGCATGAATATCTAAACTATTCAATTATTTTTTTTCTAGAGCACATTTCAGATCTTTCACTCAGGTTTGTTAAGTTGAAAGATAATTCTTTATCTTCTTAACAGTTGTGAAACTGGACTTTAATTTTTTTCGTATAGTTGAAAAATACCATTCAAAGCTGCGGTTCTGGTTACAATACAGGCTGGGTCTTGCATTAATGCATCTACTGAAAGGACTATACCAATAAAAAGAATACTTTTAACTCACCAGACTAGTAGAGTCAAACCCAAGTGTTCAATTTAAAATCTGATGCCTAAAGAGCAGCTTGTCTCAATTTAAATGTGCAAACACTTCTTCCTCTGAATGGATCCATTCTCCGAAAGTGTTTCCATCTGGCCACGTTAGAGCAGAAGACAACATCAGTTGGACTAGAAGAACGCATAATTTCCTCAGTACATGTTCTTGCATTGCAAGTCAGGTCACAGTGAGGGTCACGTTAGGTACTAAAGATATTACTCCTCTAATGAATAAATAAATGGAAAGCTACAAATGCCTCCAGGGCAAAGTGATTAGAAAATGATGGACATTGTATTTAGAGAAACATATGTCCAGGAATGGGGAAAAATCAAAAGGCAGTCAACCCAGATGTGTAGTCAAAATTTTATGATAGAATACATTCTGTTATATTTCCTTTATTCAATCTGACTGGCTGCCTCTGCTATGATTTGAATCCTGTACTCATTATAATGATTATTCAGCAACCAGAAAAATACAAAGATGACTTTTTAAAGAATCTGAGGAGTCTTTGAGAAACCTGTTCATTGCTGTTGAATGTTATTTATTCTGTTGGTTTTATAGCTTGCCTCTGCCCTTTTTACATTTTCTGGCTTGTATTTTAAAAAGTAATTAATGAACTATTCCATGAAAGCTCTGAATACTTAATAATTTAATTATTTTATCGTTTGTCTGTTTGTATAGTAGTAATACTTTGAGGGCCAGTCCCGGACCCCTGAGAAAGTGCATTTCTGTGCACTGAACAGAGACAGCGTTCTGACAACAACCTTATAGTAATATAAGAACTGTAAAAGGGTTACATTCAGCCCCAGCACTTTATGTAGATGAATTTCAAATTACTCAGGGAAAGAATTCGTGTGCATCCTATGGCAGTTCATGAGCAGATTTTGTAACCCCACATATAAATCCTGTTGGGGAACAATATGATTATTTGCTTAAATCTGTGCAGTCGAAAGCAAAAGTAACCAGAAGTCTTTTTTAACTTTTTTTTAGTCACTTTTTTAAGGTAGATTTATGTAACCAAACAGTCTTGTTTAACTTAATTTAAAAAGTAACCCCAGTCTTGTTTAAGTTCTTCATCAATGACCTGGATGAAGAGTTAGAATTTACCCTCAGCAAGTTTGCTGATGACACAAAACTGGGAGGAGTGGCTGATACACTGGAAGGCTGTGCTGCCATTCAGCATGACCTGGACAGGCTGGAAAGTTGGGCGGAGAGGAACCTGATGAATTTCAACAAGGGCAAGTGCAGGGTCCTGCACCTGGGGAGGAACAACCCCATGCATCAGTACAGGCTTGGGGTGGACCTGCTGGAGAGCAGCTCTGTGGAGAGGGACCTGGGTGTCCTGGTGGATGACAGGTTAACCATGAGCCAGC
>Ga0065711_1042601_pt1 | contig 15271 bp, 6 predicted proteins | sample Hoacrofraction12_FD_59098 | JGI IMG/M metagenome (GOLD analysis project Ga0065711, IMG submission 59098) | Hoatzin crop microbial communities from Cojedes, Venezuela - Epithelial fraction 12 v2 (version 2) | ecosystem: Host-associated > Birds > Digestive system > Esophagus > Crop | place... | reverse complement strand
ACCAGCACTCCCAGGTCCCTCTCCACAGAGCTGCTCTCCAGCAGGTCCGCCCCAAGCCTGTACTGGTGCATGGGGTTATTCCTCCCCAGGTGCAGGACCCTGCATTTGCCTTTGTTGAACCTCATCAGGTTCCTCTGTGCCCGACTTTCCAGCCTGTCCAGGTCACGCTGAATGACAGCACAGCCTTCTGGTGCATCCACCACTCCTCCCAGTTTTGTGTCATGAGAAAGCTTGCTGAGGGTACACTCTGTCCCTTCATCCAGGTCATTGATGAGTAAGTTGAACAATAATACAAATAATAATATAAATCAAAAGGTGAATAAGTTGAAATGAAGTTAGTTTCTTCACAAGTAGTCTTTAAAGAAATCCCCATTTTTACTGTGAAGTGGGATTTAAATAATGCGATAAATGTTTATTCACCGCAAATTATTGTCTGAAGACAGTAGAAACAGGAGAAACAAGAAAAGAAAAAAATTATAATTTTGCTTTTCCTGCTTTATTATTTCTACCATACCATTTACAATCAATTCTTCTCCTCAGCCAGTTCTCTTGTAATTACTGTTACAATCAATGTTGAAGGGAGAAATGTAAGGTGGTCTCTTTTACAGCCATAGAGAGTCCTCTTGGCTATAGGACCAGTGTATAAAAAACACTGCATGGACAAATATAGCTCAATTAATTACCTTGTCCTTTCTTTTCATTGCTGATTTTAATAACCAAAAAACCCCTTATTACAACTGAACAGTCCACAGTCATGCCACAGTAGTTCAGATTCTGCCGCTAGACTGTTGCCATATGAGCATTAAATATTCTTCTACTACACTCTTTGCTCTATCCTCTGTTAAAATTCACCTGCAATCTTCCTAGAATCCAAGGTTTCGGCGCCTGGCCAGCACAGCTACAAAGGCCATCTGTTGCAATTAAGCAGAGAAAAGGTCTGTATGAAGTCACTAAAATGCATGTCCAAGCGCTTTGTCTAGGCTAAGACTGGCAGCTGAAAATGCTAGTAAGTCTGAAGATTTTATTACAACCACACAGCTACTTGAAAGATTATCTGAAGGGATCTAAAACACCTAAACGTTAAGATGAGGAGGGAAATGTCAAAGAACAAGAGATACAGTGACAGGAAGATAAATAATGGAACAAACAAAATACTGCATATTAATCACTTTGGGTTATGCTCATATTAAAGCAATGGTTATTTTTCATCCTTAAACATGGAAATTAGGAGGGAGTGTCACTTCTTCAACATTTGTGGTCATTTCCATTCTTTTTAACATTTTGAAATTTCAGGCGGAAGAAATATCTCTTACTATAGACTTAGTATTTGGAAAGGTTTTCTCTGAAGGCATCTGAGGGAACCGATTAAGGTCTTTGCACTAAGTATACTAATTCTTTTCCAGTACAGTACACTTATACATGTACATACTTGAAGGTTAAAGTTTCATTTGACTTTTTAAAAAATTATTTATTTTAGGATTCTATTTTAAAATGCTATTTAACTAAAATATATATACAGAATCCTTTTTCAAGTGTAAAACATCCTCCAACAGTGAGAAAATATTCATTTATTCATTTTTAAGTTACTAGAAAAACAGTGGCTGATTAAAAAATATATATTCCTTTTTTTTTTTTAATTTATTTTGCCAATGAAATGAAGTTTTCAAAAAGCTCTATTCTTTTTTTGTAACGTGAGTATACCATACAAGTCATTCTCCAGTCTGTCAATAATGCAATTTTGGCATCTAGTACAGAATTATTACACACACTGGTAAACAGCTACGGAGCAGTCCACCCTTCTCTACTACTTTTCAGAATTTCCAGATATACCAAACATACTGTTTGCACCCTTATGAGCTCTACTGTTAAAGCATGATTTATTCAGCGTGTGCAGTATATTAATTTGTCCAGAATTTCTGGGTGCATAGAAATCACCCGTCACAAATTCTGCTGTATCCAGGCGACCAGATGTGCTATTAGTGCATTGCCATCTCTTGCACTTGGACAGAGAATGCCAACATAACCTGTCCATTTCACTGTCAAACACGCCTTAAAAACAACTTGCCCCAGGAACACAGAAGACAGAGAACATGCCAAGAATTTTTAGGGAGTGAGGTAATTCAGTTCAATTTCATCACTGACATTAGCGTTCTGAGTGGTAAGACAACACAAAGGTCAACAGAGTTAAAAGCTTTTTGTTTCCTGAAGAATTCTCCGTCTTTTTCCTACAGCTGTGGTAAAATTGTGCTGATCCAAACTGGTTTACATGCTGAGCTGCAGTACGTTCTACCACCATCTTGTTGTTTGAACACTTGCAAAATTTCTCTGAGCCAGAATTCTCTCATGCAATTTCAAGCTTAATTTAACTCATCTTACAAACAGACATAATAGAAGAATGCCATATCCCGTAGCAAACAGAGCTGAGCACTCTCTGTGACTGTGTGTTTATCTATTTAAGTAAATTCACTGTGTCTCCGTGGCCCCTACTTTAAATACAAATTATTCCAGACAGTTTTAATTAGGTCAGGGATGATGGAGGTTTATTTTAAATTTTCATTTTCCTTCTTCTCCGGCCCGATAAGACAACATCAGCACTAACCAGTAGACCTTGCTTTTCAGCACTACAGTTAACTACACTACTCTCATCTCAATATTTAATTCTTATTTGCTTCCTCAGCTCTCCTCTCTCAGTATTTATTAACAGCCTTTCCCTGAAACTACAACTTTATTCACAGAAGAACCTTTCAGAGATTCTTAGGTTTCCAGGTAAGAGACACTAAACAATTTTTTAGGCATCCAAATCTTCAAGAAGTCTGACAAGAAAAGGTTCAGAAACAGGTAACAGTTTAACAAGAACAGTAGTTAAACAATGTTCAAAGTAACAGTTGTGTAGACAATGGCCTGTTTGCAATGTATATTGTGTATTGAATCACTGCTGCAATTCTCACTCACAGACTTTAAAATTAATTGTTTTGGTGGGTGAGTATTTTTGCAAAGAATACAAGAAAAGTTCCCTGAAGCTGATCTTAAAAGATGTTACTGGGTAGAACACATCCCAGATACTGTCCAGATGCTGGTTTGTTCTCTTTCAGACAGAATTTAAGAAAATCTCTCTCTGTTCTTAGGCTGGAGATTTACATTCAGTTCTTTGATTTGTATTTGTTCACTGATTTTGTTCTCTTTTTTTTTTCCAATATACCAGTACTTATGTGTCAGGAGGAAAAAATATAAGAGAATGGATCAATGTTATTGTGTGGCAACACCTGGAGTTGTAAATTAAGACTAGTTAAATAAATAAAGTGCATTACAAAAGTATTTCTGTTCTAATATGTTGTGGAACCAGAAATGCCAAGTTTGGCCACAACTCTCCTACCAGTTTGCTTTTCCTTTCTGAAATAAAGCATTTATTTCAGACCAGAGACAAATTCTCTGATCCAGCTCTACCCCTGACTTTGAAGCTTTCCAGAATGTCAAAGCAATTGATACATAAATGTCCTTATGATGAGAACTTTTATTTATTTATTTATTGCTCAAACTTCTAGTGAAGACTAAGGGTGTAAACTGTAAGGCTTAACTTCGCCAGGCACAAGTGAGAAATATTTCCCATATGTTTTCAGAAGCTGAGAAATGCACATAAGAATGGGAATGGTAGAGGATACTAAAATTGGCAGGATCAAACACCTGTGTCACAGTTAGGCTTTTTCTGTCTTGTTTCAGGTATGGAACCAAAAAGGTAACGTATTCTATTACCAAAATGATATTTAGTCCTCTGTGTCCTCATCTGTGTCTACTTTCCATAGCTTTTTTATGCTTCGTAAGAGAGCTCCCACTAGTCAAGGTGCTGCTGATTTCAGACGTCTCCTCCATGAGTTAACAGTAAGTTTTTCGAGTTGCAGTTATATTGGTAGGCATGTCTATTTAAAAATACTGTGCACTTGATAAGCTCCTTCTGTGCAAAGGTCTGACCCTATTTTCCTCCCGGTTGTACTCTGTATTTCTGGCACTTCATTAGCTTATTATGAGAACAATGGGGCAGATCTTACAGAGCACAGACACTGTGGTGGCTTTATATTTCTCTCTGCATGCTCTGTGTGCAGAATCAGTTGACTTTTTAGGGAACATGCATAGTGCTTTATGCAGAAGGCTGGAACATTGTTTTGAAAATAGCGTTTTTTGTAGTTTCCCCAAGTCCATGATCCTGTTTCTTTTGGAGGGTACAGAATACAGCAGACACATGAAGATGAAGTGGAAGAATATACTTAAGGGATAGCAAAGGGAACTGTACGTTGTAATTGAAGGTTTTCAACACTTTACAAGTGAATACAGTTTCTACTAACAGGTTTCTGTTACAAAATGCTTTCAGTCAAGAGTCCTATTAAAGAATTTGGCTTCATTGACATGCCTAGTCAGAAGGCTGGTTTTATTCCAATAATATCATTGGAAATAATTAAATGTTGCATTGGCAATGCATGAATCCAGCAATGGGACATAGTACATTATTTGGGCATAAAAAAAAGGTAAAAAGAATTTTCTGACTTCTTGGGGGAAAAAAAGAAATCCAGTCCTTCTACCTTCAGAAACATAAAATTGGAATAATATTTAATTTTTATAACTTGAGCACCCTGGACCTGACCTTTCTAAAAATTAGAAAAATAGTGTGTATGATTTTCCTTGGAAAAATTATCTGGCCATTATTTTTATGTATTGTGGACACAAAAAAGTACTCATTGAGAATGGTGAAAGCATGTACTCTCTACTAAAATAATGAGCTTTAACTTCTTGCTATAGAAAACTAGATTAACTAACTCATCTTCAGATTAGGTGAATCAGATAGTGTTTAATACTTGTCATTCTATGCAGAAGCCAACATTACTCTTTTCAAGAATATGAACATCAAAAAGAATTGGATTGTAATTCTTGCTTTTGCTACAAGGTCAGTGTCTGACTCCTGACTAGTGATGGCTGAAATTGAAAACGTAAATTTAATTGTTCAGATGTTTAGTAAAATTTCTCAGATTAATCGAACGTGAAATGTTTGATTGGAAAGGCAGTTTCATGAGACCTTAAAGAAAGAAGGTCTTCAGTTTTCCCAGTATTTGTATCTCTTCAATATTTGCATATTTCTTCTTATCATGTAGACAAATGCCAAGGGTTACTGCACCAAAAAAAAGGATAACAGGGGAATGTTAGAGAAAAAAAAAAAAAAAGAAAAAGGAAAAGAAAAAATCTAGTTACAACTTGCAGATCCTTGATATAAAACATGCTGGTATATGTTATATGCAAGTGAATAAATATACTGTCATTGGGACTCTTATTTTTCACCAGGTTTATATTTCTCCTTCTTAGATATCACCTATCCTCATTCATGTTTCTGTGGAAGTAGTTTTTTTTAATTTTACAGCTTGGTGCCCTTTGAGAAAGAATATTTTCACATCTTTCCATACCTTTTTATGAGAGAGTTTCATGTTCAGGAATCATCAATACACTTGTGTCAAAACAAAAATCTACCTTGTTTTTCATGTTATGTTTGCCATGTTATTTTTAATTAGCTTACATTGTGTAACTTTGTCTTCAACAGGGAGTGGCTGTGATGTAAAAGTACAGAAAGATGAAATTTCAAGTAAAAGGGACAGCCTAGGAGAAACTTGAAGGCAGGAAAAGGGAAAAAAGCATAATCTATAAAACAGGAGGGAAGAAAGCACAAACAACATAAGGGAGATTTTGAAGAGACTGGATATAAATTTGAATTTGTAGTGTCTTTCTAGTTTCCATGGAGAGAGCTTGCAGATGTCACAAATTGTGAACTGTGTTTTTACTGTGGGATTATGCAGAAGGTTAATGTGATTAATACGTGAGAAAGAATGTGATTTTTTTAAAATACTAAAGAAAATGAAGATAATTACTCGTTAGGAAAAAGGAGGAAATGGGAGTATAGTTTACATGATTTAAAATGCTCAGCATGTTTTAATTTCATTGCAAATAGGAAATGAAGCAGAATTCCATGCTCCATGACATTTTCATGTTTAAATTAAAATATTTCCACTAAAAAATTGTGACTCTGTTAAATATTTTTTTTTCTCTGAAACAAATTCTTTCATAGAATTTCAAATCTGAAAAAACCCACAAAAGGTCCCCAAACAATAATGCCAGCTATGGAACTCACAAATATGCAAAACTAAATTGCAGGATGCATCTTTAAAATCTATCTGTGATCTTGATAGCATTCACTGAGTGTTATTTATTCCCTAGCCCTAAGAAAATATTTGAGAAAATGGGAGATTGTATGTGTGAAAACATTTTTAAATTTTCCTCATTATTATTAAAAGGTGTGTTTCTTTCTAGAAGGTCTGCTTCACTGTGTAGGCATGTTTCTTAGAATTCCTTTTGTTATGTTAGATTTAATAAAAATGTAACATAGTGTGCTGGTTTTGGCTGGACTAGAGTTAATTTACTTCATAGTAGCTACTATGGGGCTATGTTTTGGATCTGTGCTGGAAAGTCTTGACACTTCAGGGATGTTGTAGTTATTGCTGAGCACTGCTTACTTCAAGGCCTCTTCTTCTTCTCACCCCAGCCCCACCAGCGAGCAGGCTGGGGGTGCACAAGACGCTGGGAGGGGGACACAGCCAGGACAGCTGGCCCCAGCAGACCAAAGGGATATCCCAGACCATATGATGTCATGCTCAGCAATAAAAAGCTGGGGGAATAAGAAGAAGAGGGAAGACGAGGGGGTGTTCGTAGTGATATTGTTTGTTTTCCCAAACAACCATTACGCATGATTGTCCCTGTTTAGAGCAGGGCTGCGATAAAGACAGTGGCAGAAGCTCTCTAGTAACACAGGACCCCTCCCTCCCCCCCACCCCCCGGAAGGGAAAAAGGAGGAAAAGGGAAAGAGACTTACAAACTGAATATTAAAAAAGCTTAGATAACAACAATAATAATACTAACAATATTAACAATAAAAGAAACAAAACAAAATATACAGTTTCCAGGAGTTGGGTGCCACGGGCACTGGCGTCCCGCCAGCAACTGCCAGGCAGCACCAGGAAGTCCTGGACAGGATTCCCCAGTAGATGGGAACTGAATTCAGGAACGCACAGATCTGAATCTGGATCAGGATCACAGGCAAGACAAGGATGAGGGTCCTCTTCAGAAGCTGTCTATGAACAGAGCGACCGAGACTCTCCTGATCCCCCAGCTTTAAACTGAGTAAGACAGGCATGGCATGGAATACCTAGTTACTTTATATCTGGTCATCTGTTCTGTCCGCTCTTTCCTGCAAGTACGACTCTTTACAAATCTTGAAAGGTCTATCAGTGACCTCGGCTGCTATAGGAATAATTATAAACATGGGCCTTATTCTGCATTCCATTCCATAGCTCAGTAGAACTATAAGCATTTGGTGTCGTGAGCTTTGGAGCAGACACTGTCTGTAAAACATGCAGCCAACTTTAGAAAAAGTGCAGTTATTTAGAAGAATTGAGCTGCAAGGAAGATTCACTAAAAGAGAATCGGTTCTGTTTTAAGCAAAACCAGGACAATGATGGAGCCCTGCTTTCCTGGAGATGGCCGAACAGCTGTCTACTGATAGCAAGTAGTGAATGAATTCCTGGTTTTGCTTTGCTTGCATGCATGGCTTTTGCTTTACCCACTAAACTGTCTTTGTCTCAACCCTAAAGTTTTTGCACTTTTACTGTTCTGATTCTCTCTCCCATCCCACCCAGGGTGAGTGAGTGAGCAGCTGTGTGGTGCTTAGTTGTCAATCAGGGTTAAACCACAGCATGTTGCAATACAGAGATTACACTAACATGTATGAAGCTCCACAGTGAAATCCAGACTGAGTTCTGTAAGTGCCTCTCTGATTCCCTATGAATGGACTGTCTTCCCCGTACACTTCTCTAAGTTTTGTTATTTCAGTGTAGGGGTTGTCCTATACTATACGCTTACACATTAATATTGGTTCCCATGGCTTTCTTTTAAAGCTCAAGATTTCATAAGACCTAGTTGCTGTCAAAACAATGGGAAATAATCCAGACTGTTTAGGATGATGCTTGTAAGTATAATTCAAAATCTTAACATATTTTCTCAGTATAGATCTGAAAAAAATACAAATCTCAGTGCAACCGCTTGTGGGACTCTGCTAATGGCAATAGTTCTCTACCACAGAAAAATGATTATATGTGTAAGAGTCCTAAATCAGAGAGAGGGAACGAACAGCAGGAGTGGGAGTAAATAGTGGTGGCAGAAGAGAGTATGACCTTCCTTGGAGACAAGACTGGTAATAAAAAGTGTTTTCAGCATAATAAATCTGAATGGCGTAGAATCAAGTAACATCTAACTGTATAAAGCAGGTTATAGAAAACAGAAATTTTCATATCTAAGATTAAGAGTTCAGACTGATGTAATATCTAGAACTGCGTCACAGAGTGGAGATTTATAAAGGAATAGTTTTGCTAAAAAGGGAAAAACCTAAACCACATAACATTTAGAAAGTACAGAGACTAGCCTGGGCCCTGCAAGCAGCTAAGCAGGCAAAAGGGAGATTGCCCGAGTGGCAGATGGTGAAGGATCAGATAATATCTATGTCACTGCTATGACATTTGCTTAAGCAGAGTCCTCAAAACTGCTTAGGCAATTTTTGAGGTGTGTGAGCAGCAGTCACAGGTGGTTGCCACACCAAGTTATACTGCTTCCCTTGCAGGGACTTGATCTCACAACGCTGTCCCTCAGACCACTATCCTCACTGACCACTTCCATCAGCTCTACTCTGGTGACAAGGGAGTCTGGTCCTGCCTTAGATTCTCAGGTAAAGCATTCACATGCTTTACAGTGTGTTTTGTTTATTTGTTTGTTCATTTCTTCATTTTTTCTCTAGTGCTTAATTTCGTGTATTCAAGAAAGACAAGATGAGGCAAGGTAAGGCAAGGCAAGGAAAAGCAAGGAAGAAAAAAAAGGCAAGGCTTCTAGATATGTATCCAGATAATAAGTATGAGCTGTAAAAGAGAACTGATTCAGTGCCCTTCCTGGAGCAGGTATCTACCTGTAAATTCATTAGTAGAAAAAAATTTAACCAACGTAACATTTTAAAGCAGGCCTTTTGCAAGTAATTGTTGATTATTGCATGGTAATATACACATATATCCCAAAGCTCACATATTTCTTATAAAAACATATGAGTTGATGATCAGCTGAAGTCTTCTCTAACAGGAGGCGAATATTTATACCTGAATTGTCTTGTTGATTTATCAAAACAGGGAAAAAGGACACATGTTTGTATATACAGGAAAGAGTTTATCTAGCGAAAGAAGAGCTGACTGTTTTTTAATGACTAAAATTCCAGCTCTATTTATATAAAGTCTCTGGTTTGTTCTATGATGCTTCTATCTGATTAATTAAATGTATGCAGAATGATTAATTGATTAATCAATTATTTGGTTATTGCAGCCTCTCTCCGAATATTTATTTTTATACTTATCTCTGTGGAATAATCACCTCCTTTCAAATTCCAATGCATTCATTAGTGATGAAAATTAATTGAATCTTTTAAAGTACTTTTACTTTATTTTTCCACCATGAGTTCAACGAGATGTGTTTCCAGATGTAATTATAAGTAGAAAGAATGGCTTATCCTAGTGAAAAATAGAAGGGTCATAGAAAATATAGATGGGTATTTCAAGATCTAAATGTTATTACAAAATCACATAAAAATTCAGGCATGTGCCTAAAAGCCTTTACTAGTATGGACAAACATATGGGGAAATGTTACTGGGCATGCAGACAGCAAGGAAGTAGCATCTTCTGGCTTCTCAGGGAGTTTGCATAGATAAGATCATGCTCGCTCCTGCTGGGGTGTAGGACTCCTCCTGAGGAAATAGTTTCAGGATGTGGCTTCACACTTTCTCATCTTTCTTTTCATTGTTACCATTCTTTGAAGGGTAAACTGAACATGGGCCAAAGCTGCTTAAAATGGAATTTTATCCTATGTCTGTTCAAATCAGCAATGAGAAACTAGAAGTGTATGGAGGGTTCAAATAGACAGAAGTTAATTCAGTATCCTAGATTTTAATTAAATCAATCAACTTATCAAGAGATTCATGGAAATGACTCAGAGTGTTGTAGGAGATGGATTTTTGGAGTAATGCTAATTTTTCTGTACACAGAATTGAATTTGAAAGTATATAAATATAGTCTTGGAAGGAGGTGAATGATTATGTCTCACATGATCACATGAAAAGACAGACCTGCTGAGTACCCATCTGATAAAGGACAGGATTTTTACCTGCATCAGGTGTCACGTCTCACCGATTGTAACAGGAAGGAGAAACTATGGGACAGGTTCGTTCCTACTATGTGTATTTAGGTAGCACTTGAGCCAGTGCAAGTGCTCTAAGCTTTGAACCAGCAGTAGGTAGTAGATACTTCGCATGACTACTACGCATATTTTTTCAAAAGTTCCAGACTTTTAAGTCTCATTATTACTGAACTTTTCACCAAGGATAGAGGAATAAGTTCAGGCAAAATCAGGATGATGCTTCAATAAATTAAAAACCACCTCCAACTATGCTGAATATTCCCAGAGAGGCTTTAACTGTAAAAAATATAGGTGTTGGGCCCAGGCAATTGTCTACTTCTGTTTTTACATAAAAAAAGTTAAAATCAGCCAGCTGTGTTTCTCATTTAGAACACAGCTAAAAAGAAGAGAAAGGCCACACATCCACAGAATTTCTGGTATACATCCACAGAAAGAAGCAGCAGAAAGGCAAATTTAGTAAGTATCAAATTCACTCAATTTCAAAGTGTCTCTTCAGAGCATATTTGAAACAACAAAAGTGTTCTCTGTCACTTCTTCCCTTTCTCCCTGCTTGATTTCCCAGATCGGAAACACTGAATGAGTGGTTCACGTACTGTTAGAGTACCACATGGTCACTCAGGTGTGGTAGGGGCTTATATTGTCATGGTTCCATTGCATTTTTATGTGTAAAAAATTAGAAGAGAACAAATGGTTGCACTGTCTTCTCCAATTATTATTGACTTCTGTACATTACATTGAAAAGAATGGAGCTAGGAAGAAGCTACTCTGCAGAATTGCTAACTGGCATTGTTTCCCCTATTTGACCCTTTGGCAAAGTGCTTTCTGGCAGCGCTACAAAACAGGAACAAAAACCCACTAATTTGTTCTGAAGCCAGATTCTTCAGCAGTTCACATTACTCCCTAACAGTTGAGCTTTGCTGCAGGCTAAGCAGTTATTTACATAACTCTTGCTTCATTCGAAAGGAGTGTCAGCACATAAAACATTGAGTTCTATGATGGGGTATTGTGAAATACTGAGGGCTGCAAGACTATTTGGTATTACAATGCATAAAAATCTTGGAAAATGGAATAAAATGAATGCAATGACAGTGTCACTTGCCCTGTTTACTTGTCTAAGCAACAAAAATTTTTCTGAAAGACACAATGACAGAAGTCTGCTGAATACAGCCAGCAGTTACAATACAGCCTAACATTGCTTGGCTACTGCTAATCATTTATTGATACATACTTTTCATCAATATTTTTATTTTGGTATTCTTATAAATACAAAAACTGTAGTGGTTATAAACAAGAGAAAAATAAATAAGCTATGAAACTAACAGGCAGAAATTTGATTTATTAGGTAAAACTAATAGTAAAATAGTAGTAAGAGTAAAATAAACAATCAACTAATTCTTTCTTTCTTTTAGAGAGAAACTAACATTTAATAGGGGGAAAATGTCTCAAATTCCCATTAGTTTACCTGTTGCTGTTAAGGCTACTGACAAGGCTGTCATAGACTTCAGTAGAAACTGCATTAGACCCATACTGGGTCTTTTGGAAAATCCTGTTCACATGCAACACGGGAATAGAAAGAAGTTGCAAAGGAATACAAAATATTATAATTTACTGTATTGAAAAAAAGAAAGAATTGCAAGGTTCCCACCATCTAATATTCATATTGAATTTTAAGCCCTAGGCATATAGTTATTAAAGCCAGTAAGAACTTCTTTACTGACTGCAAAAAGAATTTCAATCATCCTGTTTATAACACAATCTGGCTTAATTTTTCTCTGGCCAAACTGGGTGATATTTTTGTTGTTTGCATTACGGAGTAGGAACTATCACATTAAAGAAAATAATTGCATTCAACATTATGTCAGAGAAGTGAATCTATTTCAGAGGCAGCATTTTCTAGTGGTGCAAAGAAACGAAGAGAGGAGAAAGCTATTAAAATCTTACCTACTTTCTGCTTCATTCAGTGAAGTCCCTCACTGAGAAAGATACGAACATAGATAGAGTTGCTACTTTGTTCCTTATCACTGCATTTTTAGAATAGCTATATCTATATGTCTGTATCTGTACACAGATACAGTCCACCTGTCATGTAAAAACTACTACAGTTTCATATATATAATGTAGAAGTTTTATATGAAAATAAATTTTAAAACTCTGTAATTCAGCCACAGTTTGACTATTAGATTGTGTTGATAAAAAATGGAAAAGCTACCTCCAGCCTTTGGTTTTTTCGCAGTGGAAGATCATAGCTGACATCATGGGTTACATGGCACAAAATCTCTACACGAAAATACCGTATGGAATTAAATTTCATAAAATGTTTTGAGATTTTTTTTGTGATGATGTGATGACAAGGACCATTATGTGGTTCCCTCCAAAACCAAAGGAACCATTGTCTACAACTTTCATAAAATCTAGATAATAACCAGTGCTGTTAACAACCCTTTCATAAAGTACCTATGAAAGTATTTTAGGCTGTGTCAATCAGAATAACTTGTTGAAGTTTACTAACCTATGAAGTTTCCAAGAGAAGATCAATAAACACAGAAAATCAGATAGAAATGCAACCCACAAAATTCTAGAAAGCACACATCTCCAGAAGTACTTGACCTGTTGTAAAGAGCAGAGGGAGGGGGTTTCGCAGCTCTGTTCTGCCTTGTGTGATTCAGAAACACACTGAAGCATATTTGCAGGCTAAATTCTTCCTACTCCCCCAGTGCCAATCAAGAAATACACACCTGACTATATGTTTTATTAGTATTACTTTGACCTTTAAAACAGAAGTAGAATCAGGGCTAGAGAAAATCCATCCTGAAAGAAAAATCTGTGTCTTCACTAGATTTTAAATATAAATGCTTTTGTTACAGAAAACAGGAACCCAACAGCCTAAGATATTCCCAGCTTAGATAAATTGTATCAGTTAGAATGCAGAGTAAATGAATCCTATCACAATTTTTCACATTTCACATTGGAATACAGAAATCGAGACATAGCTAATCATGTACTTTTACAAGCGTGAAACAATGCCACTTTCTTTTAAGCACCCTTTGTTTTTGCCACAGGTGATACAGCAAAGGCAGTTCAGTGTGAAAAGCAGAAGAATGTCATGTGGCAAAAAGCTGTTGAAAATATTTTGTAATTGCGGTTGGAAGGATCTTGTGGAAGTTGGAATTCTGATGATTGGTTCAAATAAAATTCTTCATAACTGGCATTTGTTATTGACCAAAACTTTCTGTCAGATTTCTGGTCTTGCATATGTTGCTGGTTGTTATCTACCAAAAAGGCACCTTGGGGAACTGAGTTTCATCACTTGTGCCTGCAGAGCTCTGCTTCTTTATGCGAGTCATCCAAATATTAGTTTGTGTTAACTGCAATAATAGTATATAGTCATTTGGGACAAAAAGAAGAACAAAACAAAAGTAGTAAGGAGATTTTATATTTTTTTCCTCACAGTGCACATATGTAAGCATTTATAATGAGTGTACACTACAGTAAAAATCCAATGCCTGTATGTTATTGAGAGCAATAAGGCTTTTTCATGTGTGGCTGTTTCAAAGATCAATCCGACAGCACATTTCCTATAAATGAATCAGAAAAATATAGTATCTTGTATCTCAGTCACAAACAAAAAGAGGTCTTTGTGACATTTAAACATACGGATCATGTGCAAGGGTGTGAGAGAAGCACAGACTGAGGAAATTTCTGAAGACTTATGATCTGCTCAGTCTGGTGACAGAGCTACAATAAGAAGTATAAAGGTTAAGGCACATCAGGAAGGCTGAGAAAGAGATAGACCAGTGGAATCATACACCGCCCTCCCTGAGACAGAAACACAACCAACCACCAGAAAAAAAAACAAGATTACTGTGATCCTGTATCCTCTCTCCATCAGGCTTTAGGCTGTAACTTCAAGGAAAGGATTGAATGGAAGAAAGGCCATGCTTGGAATGGCAGGTGAGCCCCCTCTTTGCCCACATCGCCTTCCCAGGTGTGTCTGTACAACAAATATGAGGCTGTGGAGGTGGAAAGCCAGTCAATGAATGATGGTCCATCTACATCAGAGGTGTTGCCAAGGTCAGAAAGGTCTATGCTCTGTATCATGACTACCTCCACGAAAAGGTGGGCTATAGTTGTAGGTGACTGCCTTCTGAGGCGAACAGTGGACCCACAGACAGACCTTCCTCTTCGGGAAGCCTGCTGTATGCCTGGGGCCTGGGTTAAGGACATCACTAGGAAACTTCCTAGACTGATATGGCCCTCGGACTATTATCCATTACTGCTTTTCCATGTGGGTGGCAATGAAGCCACTACACATAGTCCAAGGGTGATCAAAAGAGACTTCAGGGCCTTGGGATGGTGGGTAAGGGAATCTGCAGCACAGGTTATTTTTTCCTCTATCCTTCCAGTCGCAGGCAGCGACATTGGAAGAAACAGATGGGCTCAGTCTAATAATACATGGCTCCATGGCTGGTGTGGCCACCACAGTTTTGTTTTTTTTGATAATGGGGTGGCCTACACAGCACCAGGCCTGCTGATGTCAGATGTTGTTCAGCTTTCCCAAACAGGGAAGAGGGTCTTTGCTCACAAGCTAGTGGGGCTCATTGACAGAGCTTTAAACTAGCCTTGAAGGGGGAGGGGAATAATATCAGGCTTGCCTGTGACAAGTTGTGGGAAGACACACCAAGATTAGAGGGATGGGATGCTAGCAAGGGCCCTCAGCCTGTTCCTCTGAGATTTGCTGGCTACACTGCAGCACACCTGAAGTCTTGTGGAGATGAGCCAGGGGCTCCTGAGGTAATAGGGGCCAACACGGAAACACCAGTGAAATACCTCAAAGGAATTAAGGGATGTTCATTAATTTCCAGCTCTTCAAGGAGTTAGCCAATAGGACCCCCTGGGAAACTGCCCTCAGGATCAAAGAGATCAGAACAGAGCTGGCAGATCTTTCAGAGTGCTTTCCAT
>Ga0065711_1042600_pt1 | contig 15271 bp, 16 predicted proteins | sample Hoacrofraction12_FD_59098 | JGI IMG/M metagenome (GOLD analysis project Ga0065711, IMG submission 59098) | Hoatzin crop microbial communities from Cojedes, Venezuela - Epithelial fraction 12 v2 (version 2) | ecosystem: Host-associated > Birds > Digestive system > Esophagus > Crop | place... | reverse complement strand
GTGCCCATTGCCCCTTGTCCTGTCGCTGGGCACCACTGAGAAGAGTCTGGCCCCATCCTCCTGACACCCACCCTTCAGATATTTACAAGCATTTCTAAGGTCCCCTCTCAGCCTTCTCTTCTCCAGGCTGAACAAGCCCAGCTCCCTCAGCCTCTCCTCATAGGAGAGATGCTCCAGTCCCCTTCTCATCCTCGTAGCCCTCCGCTGGACTCTCTCCAGTAGCTCCTCAACCCTCTGGCCCCAAGGCTGTGTGCGCCAGCCCAGCGGTCTCCGTGCTGTTTCCTTCCCCGCAGTTCTGTTTGCCAGCCTATCTGCTATTTATCTCCATTTCAGAGCCCTATAAAAGCTCCACCGTTACATCAGAGAAATCCAGCAAAGCTGTGTAACACTTCCCAGTTAGTGTGCTGATTGATCTCTTAAATACTGCCGTTAGAGGGACTCCTGGAAAAGCACCACAGGGACTGAAGAGGGGACAGGCTTCCATACGTACTGTGACACCACGTATCTGCTGTCTGCCGCTCTGCCCTGCTCTGGAGAAACCCCCCCAGGAGTCCTGCGTCCAGCTCTGGAGCCCTCAGCATAGGACAGACCTGGAGCTGTTGGAGCGGGGCCAGAGGAGGCCCCAGCAATGATGCTAGGGCTGGAACCCCTCTGCTGGGAGGAAAGGCTGGGAGAGTTGGGGCTGTTCAGCCTGGAGAGGAGAAGGCTGCGGGGAGACCTTAGAGCAGCCTGTGAGTGCCTGAAGGTACAAGAAAGCGGGGGATGGATTTTTTACAAGGGCCTGTAGTGACAGCACAAGGGGTAATGGTTTCACACTGGAAAAAGGGAGATTCAGACTAGATATAAGGAAGAAATTCTTTACAATGAGGGTGGTGAAGCACTGGATCGGGTCACCCAGAGTGGTGGTTGATGCCCCCATCCCTGGAAACATTCCAGGCCAGGTTGGACGGGGCTCTGAGCACCCTGATGCAGTTGAAGATGCCCCTGCTTACTGCGGGGGGCGGGGGAGGACTAGATGACCTTTGAAGTTCCCTTCCAACCCAAACCGTTCTATGATTCTGTGATTCCATAAACATTAAACTGTGTGCTATACCGAGAATATTCTCTCCAGTGCCTGTGTGAGGCGCCCCGTTTCTAACAACCAGCCCCCCTGGCAGGGACTTGCACTGCGCCTTCCTGCCACAGAAGCATGGAGTGTAACGCAGCCCCGTTCCTTCAGAAGAGAGACTGGAGTAACATTTGAAGCAGAGTGACATGGAAAGTGGACATACTGCTACACGTAATCTTCCCACTGGAGCAGCTGAAGCTGTATGACCCTGTGTAGGGGTTGTCCGCGAGCGATTTGCATGATTCCAGTTTCTTTGCCTTCGTGTAGCATTGGTCATGTGCTTCACAGCACCTGGGAAACAAGGAGGAAAAGGTCAGAAAATACCAGAAATGCAAACTCATCTGACCTGTAAGACACGTAAATATTCTAGTATTGCTTCGACAAGGCACTGAACAAAAAAAAAAGATACCCAGTGATAAGAGGGCAGACATGAAGGACCTCAAAGGGACACAGTTCTGCCAGCTAATGGTCCAAGAGGAGTCTGGTACACGTGTACTTACTGGAGCATCTTCACCACTGTCTACTGGGTACAGGGAAAGCAAAAGCCAGCGTTCACCCTACGCACCCCATCAGTGCCTGGCAGCTGAAGAGCTAACAGCTGACACAATTCACTGCGTCTTGGCTATCAGTCTTGTGTCATGTCTAAACTGCCCAGGCCGCTTCTTAGCATTTTGCAGCTCAGCCCTGCATGTGTTGATGGTTGTGTACCATGCAGAGCTGCATCCGGGCTGCTGGCACAGCACTGCTGCAAAAAAAATGCCAGAATGAGTGCAGTGTAGCTGCCACAGAAGAGAAAACAAGAGTTGTTGGGATTATATCTTGTTTTAGTAATAAGGCATCAAGGTGTGATACCACACATCCTTTTTCCCTTGAATCAGTCTTTGAGAGAAAGCTTCATTCCCAGCAGCCGGAAAGTTTTGTGAACATTTATAGGCAGGGCAAGCTGAGACGAAACTGGTGTGCAGAACCGTAAAACCACAAGCAAGCAAAGAGAGTTGTAAAAGCTTTGTAAAAGCAGAGTCTTATAAACCTGTCAAGCTCATCCACCGCGGTCCCTCCGCCTCCCAAGCCGCAGTAGCAGCCGTAGTCGGCAAACTCCAGCAGAGGATAGCTGTCCGGTATGGTGCATTTGATCATGCTGCGAAAATCCCACAAGGCCCGGGGTTCGACAGCAGCGCAGGCTGTGCCCACTGAGAAGACACACAAAGGTTGGAGTTAGGCATGGTGTTACCAGTCCGGGGGCGCTGGGGCGGCGACCCACCACCCACGCACCAGACAGCAGGAAAAGCAGGGCCAGGGACTTCATTCTCGGAGGATCTGATAGACTGCTGCTGAAGAAAAAGCGGCCCTTTATACGACAAGCTCACCTTGACATGGGTCTGAGGTAAACAAGCCAGTATTTATGTTACTAAATGCAGACTTCTTCCACAGAGGCTGTGGGCAGCAGGTTGTGTGTCGTGACCAGTTGAAGGCCAGTGGGGTTCAATCTCCACAAGTCCAGAAGGCAAATATTTGTCCTCTAGATTTTTGCTATTAAATTCTTTTAATGCTACTGTTAGAAGCCAGCCTGAAAGATCTGGACATTTTTAAGGGCTCTCTACTAAAAAATAGTAGCAGTGTGGTAGTTAGGTTGGAAATTGCTGGCACACTAATATCCATCCCACTAATACTGGCATCCTCTTTTTATGGTATCCCACTTATCATTAATCCTGTATCTCTCCACGGACTCTTCTGGCCTAACTCAGAGAATAAGGTACAAGTCGTCCGCTCACCCCAAATGACAGTTTAGCATGAGCTGAACTGAAAAAAATTCAAGCTGTTTTTTACTTTGAAACCATAGAGGAGAAGGAGGTACTACTAGGCAAGAAACAGGAGCCAGGCAACCTGGAAAGCCGCTGTATCTGGCTTAAACAAGGAATAGGGTCTGTTTTACACGACCTGAAGGGAGTTACACTGGAAATGAACCGGGCTGAGAAGGTTCAACACACACAGCAGACCTCAGCAGCTCAGCGACTGCAGTTTTTCCTTCACCAGCGCCAAAGCAGAACCCAGTTAGGCCCTTTGGTTCTCTATGCCGAGGTGTAAGGCGAGTTGGGAACTTTGAAATAAGATCAAAAAATGGGTAAGAAAAAAGCTGCCTGGAGTCAGCCAGGGGTAAGTCCAAATACTGCACTCGTGTTCAGACCCCAGAGGCTCCAACACTGTCAGGGCAGCAGCTTTGGCATTTTTAAGATCCTAGACTGTTCACTTGATAGTGAGGCTCCCCATTTATTTCTAAAGCACCAAGCAAGCCTTCGGTTTTTAAGAGCAGAGGAAGAGGCAAAGCCCACCTTTCCGCAACAGCCCAATATACCAGAGTGCTTGTTCAGGAAGCTTAGGGTTCAGCACCCTTCAGCAGGTTCAAACGCGTGTTTCTATACAGGACAATGAGGACATCTTCCCCCTTGCCGTGGCTGAATCTGTGGCAGGGTGCCCACAGTATCCACAGGATGTCGACACAGATCCGTAGGGCATCTGGTTTTCCAACTTTTTTGCTCTCTCACAAGCTCTCCGATTCTCTGGGATTCCCCACTCCCAGGTTAGCTAAAGCCAAACAGATGCCAAGTTACAGACTCAAGATTCTCGTGTGCTAACAGTGAGAACACTGAGCAAACATTAACAGCTGATGTAAAGGTCAGTCTGTACCACAGTTAGTTCGGAAAAAGGGATTTAATCTTTTACCCGCAGATCAATCTGCTGACTTTCCCTTCAGTATCCATTTAAGTGTTCTCTCTCTCCTTTGCTACTTTGGCCACCTTTACTCTTTACTGTTTCTCTGTTATCTTAGCTGAGAATCTTAAGACTCTGTGGTTCCTTTTTCTGCACTTCTCAATGTCTGACCTGTTGTTGATGTTGCCAGGAAAATGTCACAAATCAAAAATACTGTCATATCTTTGATTTCATATGTTTTAATTCAACAAGGGGATCGCGAAGTGTGGGAAAGCGAGCATGTGAGCATTACAAGTGCCTCATCAGAAAAACCCCAGCAGGGTAGATTTTTCCACCAATGCTATTTTTGGTTTCCCCCGGCCTGTGCTACATACAAAGCCGCTGGTCCTCAGTACGCTTGTGAGGATGTCCCAGCTTACAAGTGGTTCCTAAAGGCTTGAGCTCTCTCTAAGAGCTGCTGCTCAGGGCCCCTCACCCTATTTTACACTGTTCTAATTTACCTTTCTCTTGTAGTGTTGTCTGTTAATGGCTTTTCTTCCCTTCCAATCTCTAGGTTTTGTTTTCTTAGATCTAGCCTCCTTGATCCACCATAGTCATTGAATCCAGAGCATCTGAGCCAAACTTCTAAGCACTGCACTATCGCCTCCTTTCCTGAACCTTCGAGTATCCGTACAAAACCTCTGTAATGCAGAGAAGAGACACAATCTCTATTAAAACCGGATCTGCCGCGCATTGTAAACTGGGCCACTGCCAAAGTCTGGGAGCAGAACAGAGAGGCAGAGCCTTGCCTGGGGCTTTTATCCTAATGGCAGGATGCGACTCCTGCCAGGTCCAAGCTCACCTGAAATCTCCATTTTAAAATCTCCCACCCCCAAATAATGACAGAGAAGGACAGTTTTCAAATAATTTATTAGGAATTTTAAAACTGAAATCTGGAAAAAGGGTTACAGGTGTGGAGAGAACAAACATTGGAGTGTAATAACTTACTGGCTTAAAAACACAGCTTTATTTCTTTTAAAAAAAATGCCCACCCTGAAACCAGAGCCCCAGCCTCCAGGCAGTGGCAGCACTGGCCAGAGAGAGAATCACAGCCCAGCAGCAGCACAGCTGGCCTCGGATGTCTGGAGGGGGCACGGAAGCAGCTCAGCGCCTATACCAAGAGGGAGGAAAGCGCTGTCCGCAGACCCAGATTTGAAGTATATAGAATAAAAATAAACCCAATAAAATGCAGCTCTTCTTTAATTAGGAAATATTTAAAAAAACAGACATACAGACTCTTGTCTCAGTAACAAAAATTATTGCTTTGTGTTTTCAGTACTGATCTGTCAAGTACCCTCTTACCTAAACAGAACTCTCCAAACGCATCGCCCAGGTCAGGACAAGCTCCGGCGGAGGGGGGAGGACAGCAGAGAAGAAGGGCCCTGCGGGCACCGTGGCCCTCCCAGTCCTTTTCTAAAGGCCCCTCTCCCTTAAAGGGACTCAGTTTGGGGGAAGAGAGGGAATGATTTTTAAAACTTAAGATGAAGCTGTTATTTCCCTGGGAAAAGAGTTTGGCTGCATCTTAATGAAAGGCTTAATCACCCCCCTTTAACAAGGTCTTTGGTTCACTGAAATCCAGACCCAAACGTGCCCCGTGTGCTCCCGCCGGAGGCTGCCCCGGGCAGGGGGCTGGTTAGCAGGGTCCCGGACCACGCCAGGGGAAGCCCCGGCAGGCTCCGGAGAAGGGACCAGATCACCCCCGCGCAGGACAACAGACAAATTCCCACAGTCTTCAGAACACAGAGTAAAGCAAACGGGAAGCTGCAATTCTATAATTCGTATAATCCCTGAGAAGCCCTTAACCCACCCCCAAATCACCACCCTAATGCTTTTCTCCCCCCGTTAATGACTCCCCGACCCAGCGCCCTGCCCTTCAGAGAACGACCACCCCCATCTCCCCCTGGCCCTGGCCGACACCCCTTCCGATACCCCTTCCCAGGAAATCTTGACACAAGCGATCGTGTTTGGAGAGTGAATTCCTTTTAAAGTAACCAAGACAAGCAACAGCGGCAAAGCCCTTTACCTAACGCCAGACCAGAGGCTGGCACCACAGAGCCCAGTGATGGAGTCTGTACGTCGAGCGACTGGAAGCAGCTTTAACCCGCTCAGCAAAACAGCCGATGGCCGGTACGTCTCACCCCCGCCCCCACCCCCCCTTTCATCTCATCAGAGGTCTTAAAATCTTACAGTAAAAGGTGTACAAAAAAAGAACGGAGTCCTGTCAGGATTCTGCTGGAGAGTATTGCTCACGCTGCGGCACCAAGTCCAGGACCTGGAGCTGCTCCTTGGAGCCGGGCTGCAGGCAGCAGCCGGGTTCAGCTCGCGATATTTACATATTATACAGGAGGAAAAAGAAAAAAACCCCACGTAAAACTAAACCTAGGAAAACAAAAAAAAAATCTTTCAGCTGTAAGGATAGTGTTTTTCACTTAGCAAAATATACATTTGTTTTGTTCCATAGTGATGTCCAACGTTTTCGGATCCTTGGAGTTTCACACTTTTCAAAGCCTCACATTTACAAAACAGAAACGATTAAAAACAGTTTCTTTAAAAAAAATAGAAATACATCAGTTCCTCTCAGCCTTTGCTCTCTCTGCATCTCTTTCTTCCCTTCAGAACTGCATTCTTGTTTACATACCGTGCTTTAAAAACACTGACGACAACAACAACAGAGTTGAAAATATTCAAAACAGTTTCAAAGCCAAATAAAAATACTCCTCAATAAAAACTACCTAACACAATCACAAAGCCAATTCATAAAATATGTCTACTAGCTCGGGAAAGAGCAAACAACAAAAAGAAGGGGTAGGCCCCCCAAAAAAGATAAAAAAATAAAATAAAAAAATAAACCTAACAGCTAATAAAATAAATAAAAGAAGAATCGGTGGGCTGGGGGCGGGGAGGGGGGAAGCGTAAACCGTCGGTGGTTAGTAAGAAAGCGAGATGATCTCCTTGGGTTCAGTCCAGTGTGGTCTGGTCAAAGGGAGAGATCAGGGCAGGGCGGCAGGAGCCTGGCAGCCAGCCGGCAGTGTGCAGTTTTGACTCAAGAAAAAGGTAACCTTGGCTCATCCCCCGAGGCTCACCAGATCCTCCAGCTGCCGTCCTCGGTCGGGTCACTGGGGAATCTGTGGGACACAGCCGGGGAGGGAAGGGACAGGAGCTGGAACAACCAACAGCTTTTCTCTCAGGGTTTTCTTCCCCGACAGAAACACTAGATGCCCAAACCTGCCCCAACGCAGACGGGCTCTGCGTCTTGCTGGCAGCGTGACGGGGCACGGCGGAGATGCCTCCATCTTTAACGGCGGCGTGCAGGCCGGGGGCACGAGGCCCCGCACGCCGTGCAGCCTGCCCGCCCAGACCCGTGACGTAGCGCGGTCCAGCTGCTTCCCCAGCACCCAGCTCAGTGCAGCCCTGCCAGCCTGCCACGGGCTCCTGCCTGGACACCCTTCCCTGCAGGTTTTTGCCCCCCTTTTTGAAAAGCTGGGGTTTTTTTAATTTTAATTTTTAGCCAGCTAACTTCAGCCACATTTGCAAAGCAGACAGAGACCATCCACCAGTTCCCCCTCAGGCCAATCCAAGGACCAGGAACAGAACTGATCAGACTCTGATTTTCCTTCTGCCCTTCTCCCTGGCAGGAGAGGAAGCACCTCGCTCCCCAGGGACAGTGGTCCCAGCAGCAGTGAGAGCCACCGGCTGCGCGGAGGAGGCTTCCGCAGTCCCGCAGCTGGGCCAGGCTTGTCTCTCAGGATCACCACCGGGCTGTCACTCTGGCCAACCCGGCAGACTTTTCCTCTTTCTGCCAGTGTTCCCATTTCCTTCCTCTTCGCGCCCAGACACTAAGTCACCTCTCCACAGCACTCCCAGCCTGCGGACCGTGCGGCAGGAACCCAACCTGCCAAGCCTCTGGTGCAGAAGAGCCCCAGGCTGGCCACAGGACCGCTCCCGCAGCCTGGGCCAGGCCGGCGAGCCCTGCCGCCGCACCCACAGCTCCTGCCGAGAGCCCAAGCACAGGGGTCAACTCAGAACCGCGCTCCCCGCACTACCCGCTGCTGTTTGAAGCTCTTACCTCCTGCCTCCTTGGTCCCCAGCTTCAGTGATACCCATTGGTAAAAGCTGTTGCAATCAAGGGACCCTGCCAAGAGAGAGTTAAAACCCCGCTCTTAAACAAAAGTGAAGAATTACTACCACAACAAACTCAGTCATGGCCCAGATGTTGGAAAAGCCAGCGTCAGTTGGAGGTGCTGGGTCTGAAGATGACATCACCCTGCAGGACACTGCGTCAGGGCCAAGAGGGGCTCTTGGAAAGTCTGGGCCAGATCAGGGAAAGGTCTGGAGATCAGGACCTCGAGTGGCGGCCAGGGAGAGCCAGCGGAGCCCAGGGACGCGGGCTCCAAGCGAACTGCTGCATCCTGCACCGGCCCTCTGCTGTCTGGGGCTCAGTGGTGGCATGGCAGATGCCAGAAAGCAGGCTGGGGGCTGAGAGGGGGCTGCCCTCCGCTGCTCTCCTCCATCACCACGTGGAGATGCCGCCCCTTCCCGTGGCACCCTCCATCTTCCCCTCCCTGCGCAGAGCCCGGCGGGGAACACTCACCCCTAGGCTGTGGCCAAAGCCGGTGCTCGGGGCTGGGCTGGCAGCGCTGATGTAACTGCTGACCCCTGAGTCCTGGTTGGTGGCTCCGTAAAGCTCTGCCATCGGCCCCGGGCTGGTGGTGCCCAGAAACCCACCGGTGCGGCTGGGGGTGGAACCTACGGGAGGCAGCAGAACTACAGAGTGAAGATCCCAAAAATGCAGCCCCGTCCCACCCCCCTCCCGCAGCCCGTCGCAAAACCCCGTGACAGGACACCGTGCCGGGGAGGAAAGTGGCAGTTACCTGTCCCTCGCACCACGGCCGCCGCAGCCGCTGCTGCCGCCATTGGTCCATACGCAGTGAGGGGGATTGCTGCAAAAGAGGGAACAGGCATCTCAGGGGAAACTCCTCGACGGGAGCCTTCATCTCCCGCTGCAAAACAGCAGGCCCGCACAGACGCATCGGCTTAGTGCATCACACAGGACATCAAAGGATGACAACAGGGAAGTGACAGCCCTGCATTTCTTGGTAGCTTTTTGCACAGCGAGTGTCCGGGGCAACTCGCTAGCCGGGCTCTGCTAAGCCCACGCCGCGCAGCAGCCGAGGGCACGGCGTGGAAGAGCTGAACCAGAGGCGGGCAACTGCAGACGTATCCCGTTGCTCCTCAGCTTGCAGGATGCAGCTGATCTGAAGCTACGGAGCCAGATTTTGGCTGTGAGCGTGGAGAAACGCAGCAGCTCGGGGACAGCAGCTGACAGCTCAGCGTCCTGAGGCTCAGCCCCTCCTCTCTGTCCCTTGGTGCTATTCTCGAGTAACAGTTTAATAGCCTCTTTCTCCCTGTTTCTCTGCCTAAGACACGCCATGCTCCCCACGCTGAGTTTTGCTCCCGAACTGCTCAAAACCTTGCTGTTCATTGTAGAAGAGCAGGAAACATACACCTAGGGAGCAGGAACTAGAAATAGCTTAATTAAAACAGTAAGTCTTAATTTGTATGTAGTAGTTCTAATTCCCAACTCCACTGCCGCAGGCATCCAGCCCTCGGGGCAGGAGGCATCTAGCCAGTACGTTTCTCTTTGCCCTTAAAATGACTGGGTCAGCATTTCATGCTTGAATGTGAAATTCGCTGTGATTCTGTTTAGAGCACCATAAAAAGAGGTCAGAACAAATCAATTGCGTTAAGGCTGGAACCCAGACTAGCTTATGAGGGAATATTTAGTAGCAGGCACCAGCCTGTTTCCAGCAAACGTCACACGAGGCTTCTATCTGGGTTAGCCGCTCATTACAGGCCCTGGGCCAACGTCAGCGTGTTGCTGCTTCGCATCAGCCCCAGAGATGCTGCTCCGGGGAGGAAAGGCTGCTGGCAGCCACCCTCTGCCCCACCATTGCTTCAGGTCCCTAAAGCACAGCTGAACGAACGCGGGCTTACCGAGAAAGGCAGCCAGGCCCTCTCGAAAAGACCCCAGTTCTTCTTCCAGGAAAAACTCTCCTTGCCCTCGCAGTCTGTCTACTGAGACACCAGGTTTGCGCTGCGATGGCAAAGCTCCCCGCGCGCTGGAAGCAATCATCCCTGCTTGTGTTGTCCCCCCTCCCCGTTTCCGCTTGCCAAGGCCGCACAGCGCAGCCCATTGACGCGCACGCACCCACTTGAAGGCACGAGGGCCCTCCAGCGCTGCACAGCTCGCTGCGCCTTTGTGGGAACCGAGGGGGGGCCCTGCCCTTCGCGGGACCAGCTCCAGCCGACCCATGGGAATCGCAGCTCTCGGCCTAGCCAAGAGGCTGCACAGCGACTGTTTAACAGTAGGTAAGCGTGACGGGAAGGGAAGAATGCCACGATCCCCAGCTGGTACTCCAGAGAGACACTCGGGACTGCAAGCTGACGTGGCACCCAGCCAGGACAGCAGCATTAATAACGTCTTGTTGTACCCAGCCCTGGTGCACCCCAGCCGCCGGTGACAGCCAGGCCCCGGGCGATTCACCTCTGCTAGGAACGGGCACGGAGCAGCCGGGGATGGACCTCGGAGGGAAAAGCACTTTTGCCAAGTCACCGAGATTCCTCTACAAATTTTATGGGTTTTGCTGAAACGCGCACGTCTAAATAAGTGACTGGACCCACCTCTCCTTTGCTTGGCAACCAAAAGGCTCGGAGGTGGGGGTCAGGTGCTTATGCAGCTGCACACAGGGTGTCAGGGACGGTGTTATTAAGAGGGAGCTAGGGTTCGGTCTCCCTCTACCTTCCTTGGGGCAATTTGTTCACTGGTGGCCGCCAACCTCAGCATCCTCGGGAATGGACACTCCCTGAGGATCGACATGATTCTGTGCCACAGAAACCCCCTTTCAAGCCTGTTGGTGCTAGTAATTGCAGGAGAGCTTCTCAGGAAGCTTTTCCACGCCCCCACTGCAGAGAGATTCAAACCCTGAAACAAGTGGGGGCAAGGAAGCGCCGGGGAGGAGGAACACTACGGAAATGAGATGGCACATGGGGAGCGGGGTGCTACACAAAGCTGCTTTTCTACGACAAAAACCATGGACACGACAGAGCTGGGGAAAACATGGCCATGGAAGGGAAAGTAGACAGAAGGAGCATCACCTAGAGAGGACACACTGCACACAACCCAGGGGCTGCAGATCCAGAGGGTATTTGCACCGTGAGGACACTGAGCCAGGACTAGTCTCTGGAAAATGGTCCTCTGCCCCCGTTTCATACCACAGTTCCCTACGAGCACTGCAGGACTTTTGTAGAGCCCCACCAAGCTCGCTTCTGCCCGGGAAGTCCATCTGGGAGTACCTGGGGAGGGGCACCATGCAGAGCAGGGAAAGCATTCCCTGCAGCCCCTCCTGCGCAGGGAAACGGGATGGGAGTAACCAGGAGTGCCCCCACACCCTCCCCCTCCTCCCAGCACTCCAAATCTCATCCTCGCAGCAGCTCAGGTTAAAGTCATTTGTAGACCTTTGAGAAGCCACTCTGCTTTCTGCAGTTTTCCGTATCCGGTTTATACCCGGCCTGGGGCAAGGAGCTAAAAACGAGGCAAGCAGCAGGAAACGCCAGCTAAGGACTGCATGCCTTCATCTGGTATTGCGTTGCCCTTCTCGGAGGCAACACACATGGCTCTGATTGCCTCTCCATCTTTCCAGCCCCAGCTCTGGACGGAGCTCGTACAGATGGAAGAGGAAATTAGGAACGTTTCCAGTCTAACTGCGCCAGGCTGCGGAGCAGGACACCACTGGAGCAGCCCAAAGCCCCCTTCTCCCCTTCCAGCTTGTGAGCGTAGGAAATGAGCGGGACTGACCTGTGAGCTCAGGGAGGACGGGGGCACTCGGGAGAGGGGTCCGCTCTACACGGAACTCTAAAAATGAAATGCAAGACAGCTTAGGAACTCACCGAACGCCCCGAGGGAGACCCCGCAGAGAGACAGCAGCCCGGGTCTGCTGGGGGAGCAGCCTGTGGCCAGACTGCGACCAGACCAGTGGCTCCTTTAAACTAATTTATAACTGGTGCTGAAAGGTGCTGGACTCCTGCCCTGGAGACTGAAAGGATCCATTTACCCTTAGAATAAATCTGGGCAAGGCAGGGCAAGTGCAAGCTTCACTGCGCAGCCTCGGGTCAGCAGCCCACCCAGCCTGACCTCTCGGCTGCAGTGCCCGTAGGTGCTCAGCACATGCCCCACTCATCTGGGCACGGGTTTACAAGGAGGCACTTGAAGCCCCTGCAACTGAGACCTGTAAACTGGATTCATGGAGAGCTTCCAGACAGCTGGGAGGCAACAGCAACTTTCAGCCACAGTCAGCCTGGGCTCGCCTCAGGCGACAACGAAACTTCCCATTCCCAGCCCCTAACAGCAAGACTTCATGTATAAACCATCACACTGAGGGATGGAGTAAGGAAGGGATGCTCGGAGTTGCCACTTCTCTAGAAAATAGCAAGACAGTCTTTTCCCTGAGTGTGCTCTGCCTCGTCACCCTGCCTCGCAGGGAGAAGAGGCCCCAGAAAGCTCTGAGCAGCTGCGGCACAGCAGCTTCCAGCCGTTGATCGTAGAATCCACCTTCTGGGTTCAACCCATGGGGGCTTGAAACCACCCAGTTTCCGGGGGACCTGCAGCCCACCACCCCAGCAGATGCTTTCTGGAGGCTGGGAGTGGTGCCGGTGCCGTTTGGAACACGACCACAGCGTTGCAGGCACCTGTGTTTCAGGTGCCTAAGAGCACCGGCCCACGGAAAGCCACGTTTTAAAATCCTATGCTAGTTTCAGAGCGGTGGCAACTCTGGTAAAGAGCGACAGACACACACAAAGGCAGCGGGACAGGCAGAGCTGCAGGGGCCCTTCTGTGTCACAGCAGCAGCCCTACGCAGGAGGCGAGCATGAAGGGCGTCAGAGCAGCCTTGGGCTTTTCCTGCCACGGGAGCGTGAGGATAATCCTAATGAAGGGTAGGCTGTTCCCACCTATTCCAGGGCGTCTCCCCTCCCCCTTCCACATCCGGCTCCAATTTAAAGCAAGACCAAACAGGGGAAAGGGGCAGAGCCCGGGTCACGGATCATGCCGGGGACTCCCGTCACCTGAAGGCAGGCCGAGAAACCAAGCAGGGAGCCCCACTCACCAGGGAACTGGTAAGTGTAGCCAGGCGCAATGCCAGTGTAACTTCGACTCGCGTAGGTGGCAGCTTGGAAGCCTGGATAACCTGGGGGAAGAGAAAAGGGCTCCGTTACTGTGAGCTCACAGGGTCCATGTCCTCAGTGCATGACCATTAGCGTCAGAGAGCACAAACAGGGCTAAGAGCACAAACTGAAGCAGAGGAAGTTCTGTCTGAACATGAGGAAGAACTTCTTCCCTCTGAGGGTGACGGAGCCCTGGCCCAGGCTGCCCAGGGAGGCTGTGGAGTCTGCTTCTCTGGAGATATTCAAGACCTGCCTGGACGCGGTGCTGTGCAGCCTGCTCTGGGTGACCCTGCTTCGGCAGGGGTTTGGACTGGGTGACCCACAGAGGGCCCTGCCAACCCCCACCATTCTGTGATTCTGTGATTCTGTGAGCAGAAACGCCAAGAAATCGCTGGGCAGAGCACACGATGCATGCCAGTCTGCTGAAGAGGTTTAGCAGGCCCGTTTCATTTTTTCCTCCCTCCAAACATGTAAGGACACGGAGATTTCCTTCTCAGAAACTCATAGCTCGGCAGACTAAGCCTTTCTGATGCATCAGCTGGATTTACAAATAGGAGGAGGTCAGGGAGGTGGGAGCGCTTGAACGGCTGAGTAGCTCTGAATCACTTTTGCACTAGAAGTGCTGGCGAATGCAGTCAGAGAGCTTCTTCCTGGTGCCGGGCGGGAGGACAGTTCCTGCTGTTCCCCGGGAAGCTGACCACCTCTACAGAACAAGCCTGTGAGAACACCGGGCACTGATTCAGAGATGAATGTTTGATCTGAGATCTCCCAAGACATGAGTACGTGGATTTCCCCGTGACTCAGCTTCAGCCTTGCTGCTTTAAATTCAGACGGCTTAGAGAAGGCAAAACCCAAAACCACAGGCTGGAGATTTATTTTCCTTCAATAAGTCAAGTGAAAACACTGGGGGAAAAAATGCCCTTTTTGGGGTTTTGTTTAATGACTAACTGCTACTCGCCAGGCTTAGCAAGGGGAGCCAGGCTGAGTATGCCCTGCCCAGCAACACCAGCGCTGACCCTGAGCAAACAGCGTGCTCCTGGTTCAGCTCAAGCCTGGCCAGAACGAACAGAGGGATGGAGAGAAGCCGGGAGCAGCACCCACGCTGGACTCTCAGATCCACGCTCAGGGGTTTACAGACCTGGGAATGGGGGCTACAAAGGACTTTTTTCATCTTTTATCTGAACAAGTTTGCCTTGGAATCACGGACAGGCGTGAAACCCAGCCTGCTCATCACCAATTTCTCCTTACAAGATAGCCTCACAGTAAGCATATGGTTTTCCTTGCAATATCGGGTATGTGCTGCCCCTGAGAGGGAGGGAAAAAAGTGAGACAAAGCTTAGCTAGAACTTTCAGGGCATTTTTACAGCCTTTAAATGGCAGCGAGGACATTTACATGGACCGCTGTTTCAAGTGGGAGCTTGGGGGCTCTTCAATCACAGAATCATAGAATGGTTTGGGTTGGAAAGGATCTTAAAGATCATCTGATTCCAACCCCCCTGCCATCAGCAGGGACATCTCCCACCAGACCGGGTTGCTCAGAGCTCCATCCAACCTGGCCTTGAACACTGCCAGGGAGGGGGCAGCCACAGCTTCTCTGGGCAACCTGAGCCAGTGCCTCACCACCCTCATGGGGAAGAATTTCTTCCTAATCTCTAATCTCAATCTGCCCTCTTTTAGTTTACAGCCATTCCCCCTTGTCCTGTCACTACACACCCTTGTGAAAAGCCCCTCTCCATCCTTCCTGTCAGCCCCTTCAGGTACTGGCAGCTGTTCTAAGGTCACCCCAGAGCCTTCTCTTCTCCAGGCTGACCAGCCCCAGCTCCCTCAGCCTGTCCTCGTAGGAGAGGTGCTCCAGCCCTCGGATCATCTCCATGTCCCTCCTCTGGCCCCGCTCCAACACAACTCATCAGAAAGCCTGTAGAAGTGGGGGCTGGAGACGCCTGGACACAGGTTACTCCACGCTCGGTTCAGCTACGTAGTTACATCCCATTCCACCGGAGCAGCTCGGGGATCACAGTCTCCGTGCTACGGCACAGCAGGACCGTTGTGGACGGGCAGAGGGCCAGCGCAGCCTTGTCACCCAGCTCCGTCGCAGGGCAGTGGTGACAAGCCTGCAGATTTCCCCGGTGCCACCAGAGGGCAAGTGGTGACCATGGACGGGTCCCACCAGTCCCCCGGGAGCTGCCCCCCCCCCCC
>Ga0065711_1042599_pt1 | contig 15272 bp, 12 predicted proteins | sample Hoacrofraction12_FD_59098 | JGI IMG/M metagenome (GOLD analysis project Ga0065711, IMG submission 59098) | Hoatzin crop microbial communities from Cojedes, Venezuela - Epithelial fraction 12 v2 (version 2) | ecosystem: Host-associated > Birds > Digestive system > Esophagus > Crop | place... | reverse complement strand
CATGAGCCGGCAATGTGCACTGGCAGCCCAGAGGGCCAACCGTGTCCTGGGCTGCATCAGGAGAAGCGTGGCCAGCAGGTCGAGAGAGGTGATTCTGCCCCTCTACTCTGCTCTGGTGAGACCTCACCTGAAGTACTGCGTTCAGCTCTGGAGCCCTCAGCACAAGAAGGACATCAAACTGTTGGAGCGGGTCCAAAGGAGGGCTACAAAAATGACCAGAGGGCTGGAGCACCTCTCCTATGAGGACAGGCCCTGATCTAGTTAGCGGTGTCCCTGCTCGCTGCGGGGGGGTTGGACTAGATGACCTCTAGGGGTCCCTTCTGACCCAAAACTTTCTATGATTCTATGATTTCTGTCCGAGGAATCCAGGGATGCGTATTTTTACGTAATAGGAATCCAGTGGTATTTCTGCAAGGTTTAGTTTGTTGAACATGAATGAGAGAATCAACAACAATTTGTTGGGCAGTTGAGATGTTGATTCTTTAGAATGCCTTTCAAATAGCAGGAAGTGAAACAGGGTCTGATCATTTCTTTGAAACATTCTGCCTTCCTTCCTTATTTATACAGGAGTCACTCTTAGACTTGCAGAGAAAAGTAACTAAGGCCAACTGCTGTATGGCTTCAGAGCAGATGGAAAGGATTCTGCAAGCTTATCTGATCATAGTGGAACATGCAAATGGATCCAAAATCTCACTGCCTGAAGCCGTCTGTCAGGTAGGTCAGGCCATCACTTTGACTGATGTGCCAGAGAATGTATCAGTTGAATATGGAAGAGGTGTTGTCAGCTGAAGCGCTCACACACAGTTTTGATGCATCATTGAGCTTAGGATTTGAGTTAACAGAAACATTTATTCAGAGTATTGCTACCTCTCCGATCCCATGGGGATTTACCTCTGTACTGTAATGCTGGTGTAGCCCTCCTTTAAATGAGCAAGGGGGAAAGCAGGCTGCTGCTTTTAGAAACCAGTTTCTGCTGCTCTGGATGAGACCTAGACCCCTGTGTCAAAGGTAGAGTAGTTCTACCAGATTCACATACATTTGACCCCATTGGATTGAAATGTAGGTTTAACTTCGACTGGACTATTAGGATTCATTTCTGTGGGCTGAAGCTTAGAACACCATGCCCTCCTGCTCCAGGGACTGGCCAGGTTGTTCAGACCAGTCAGTCACTGTCTTCATAAACGAATATCAGTCCTCTCTCTTTCATTTCAGATTTTAATAAAAATGTTACAAACACCACATCTCTCATCATCTTGCTGCAAGACCCTGCTGAGCACCATTTCTGCTTTTCTGCTGGCTGAGAATGTTTTGTTGCCTGATTCTTTGACCAAGGAAGCTATTGAGAAGGTAACAAGGACTGCTGCTTACAGCAGAAATCCCAGAGTTCAAGTTCCCTAGAGCAGCCTGATTTCAGGACGTTCCACTTCAGGCTGGGAAATATAAGACTCCCTTTAGCCTTCTTGCACAGATAAGGGAGAAGCTGCCTAGTGCCTTATATAATGTCTGCTGAGGTCTTGGGACTCCTTGACAGTCTTACATAGACTGTCAGTGTACCAGTGCCACTGTGGCAGACATCCTGGGGCTCCTTGACAGCTTACACAGACTGTCAGTGTACCGGTGCCACTGTGGCAGACATCTTTGCAATGAAAACCAGGCTGTGATTCAAACACCTACAGCCTCTTTAGAGAAAGGAGGGAGGACAGAGAAGGGACATGTTCTGCCTTAGATTATAAAGCAGGTCAATGAGTTGGACTTAGTGAAAAATTTTTCACACTTTTCACTAAGCTGCCAAGCGTTTAGTGACCATGGCTTAGTCTTGTGAATGACTTTCAGGCAAGTGCAGCTGAATTTAGAAAGTACAGGGGTAGGCATATTTCAGTACTACCGTTGCTCCTGAAGCATTTACAAGGTTAGCTGCATACTTTCTTATCGAATGCGGTGTTGCAAAGATTAATAGGAGATGCTACTATGGAGTCCGATTCTTTGCCTTTCCTGTTACGGTATGTTATAATTTTGCATTTTACAGTGTGGACCATAGTTGTACTGTGTATGTAAAGAAATACTTGAAAGAAAAGAAGTCGTGTGATTTACAATGGGAAAACAAGGCTGTTGCAATTGTTTGAAAAAGATCAAGTTTCATCTGGTCTCCAGTGTTCGCTTGAAGTAAGATTGGTTCTGCCTGTGGCAAGAGTCCAGTTTTGCTGAGGAGACGTGGTCCGTCAAACATTTGAGGATATTTCTGGGGGCTTCTGTTAAACTGGAGGAGGCGTAAGGGTCTGGGAAAGGGAGAACGGCATGTATTTCTACATTGCACATGTCAGCATTGAGGAGCACTGATCCTGGATATCTCAAAGGAGCGTTCCTGTCTTGGGTGCTTCAGAAGCACAGGCTGGCTCTGCCCATGAGGTGGTAAACTTTCTGCAGCCTGCTACACAGGAACAGCGCTGAGTTGAAAGATCTTTTGGGCCTAAGCTTTTTCCTAACCATTGGTGTGTCCATGCCTCAGTCCCAGAACTTGGAGCTTAACATTTTCCGCATCGCACTTGAGAGATACCTATGCTGTTTTTGCAGGGCCATCTTGGATCTAGCAGAATTTGTTAAAAACTATCGCGTCAGCAGGGTTTGTTAAAAAGGACTGTGCTTTTCTGTACTTGAACTGTCACTGGAAACAGTATTGCTTTGTGCGCCTGAACTAGCAAGCCCTGCCAGCTGTGAACAGAGCGCCAGGCTGGGTGTCTCAGGTTTCAAAGCATGGCTGCTTCGTAAACTGGAAAAAATGTCCCATGGATAATGGAGAGTTGACTGTGAAATGTCTCTTGTTAATGTGTTCCTATCAACCTTTCATTTGCGTTTTGCAGGTATTTCTAAGTGGATTTGAGCGGCGCTTTCTTTTGGACTTCTCTGAAGCGATGTTCACAATGAAGCAATTTGAGCGGGTAGGTGGAGGCTTTTGTGCATTTTGTTTATTTTTGTTGCCAAAGGGAAGAACTGGGAAATCCACAGTATATTTACCTGCCTTGTATGCTGAAGCAGTTTGTGTATTGATGTGATGTTTACTTAAACTCCTGGCATGATCTGGTAAGAATGAAAGGGGTTACCTATGCCATTGTGTTGAAGCTTGGTAATGGTGCTCAGGTTTGGAGAAGGTGACAGGTATCTGTGCTCACAAGAAGCAGCTTGTCTGTTGGGAATTAAAGGGGTGGGCTTGTTATGGATGGGGTGAAGAGAAGGAGTTCTGGACAAAGTAAGTGGGAATGAAAAACAAGGGATGTCTGATAGGTCAGGCCTGGAACTGGTGATCTGGGAGGAGTGGGAGGTGAAAGTAAATTCAGGGATCTGGAATGTCCTGGTGAGATTATATATTTGGGGCAAACTAAGTTTTTACATCAAATCATTGTCCCTGCTGGGGTAAAAGGATGTCTGTGTGCTCGTGACTTGGGGCACCAGGACTCATATGTCTGTTGCTTTGCTGGCTTGTTTGTGAGTATTTAGATTCCTCCATGGCTGGTGTCTTGTGTTTTTTGTGGATTTGATCATGGTTAAAGACACTTACCAATCCTTGACTTTTTATTTTTCTTTTCTCCCACCAGCATTTTCTTCCATGCTTTCTAGAGTACATTGAACGTTGCTTCTCTGGCACAGATACCCTCTCAAAGGGTGAGGCAATGGCAATTCTGGCTAAACTCATTCTGGTGAAAGCAGAGCCTCCTACCATTGGTTCAATGGCATTTGAAAAGTATCCTCTTGTTTTCACTGAATCACCTGTCAGGTGAGACTTCTCAAGTTTAGCAAACACTAGATGTGTCTGCGTGGCTGTAGGCCTGAAGGCAGTGCAGAGCTACATAAAAATCGTCCCCCATTATTTGCGAGAGTTGTGTAAATAGCAACGTGGCTGACAGATTTGCAAACCAAGTGATACAGTAGGATTGCATTTTTCTTTCTGAGATTATTTGAGAAGAGATACTGATCTGGAAAGGTTATCACTGATATAAAAAGACCAGCGACTGTTGCGGTAGGTATGTGATGGGGATTTGTTAGACCAAGATGCATGCTGCATCCTTGGGCAGTTAATCTTTGTAGTGAGTGCTGCAGTCCAGGTTCTCATCAGACTAATCTCTTGCCTGTGCCCCATATTTCTTCCCTGCGTGCATATGTCTTGTCCAGGAGCTTTCTAGACAGCAGTACTACAGTCTTACCAGAGAGCACAGCTGAGTACCAGAGGGCATGTAATTAATGCAGATACAGCACTGCGCTGGCACAGCTTGACTGCTTCTAGTTACAAAGCTAGCTTTGTTGCAGTGAAGTGGTTGCTTTCCGCCTGGAGCCTCTTTGGAAAGATTTGGGGTAACCACTGTCGAGCACAGAATGACCATTGTTAATCTACTGATAACGATTGTACTGATCACTGTGGCTCAGATAATTCAACTTTCACTTGCAGTGTGGTGACTTGTGTTGCCTTTTATGGAAGGTTTTATCTTTCCTGAAAGCAATCTGCTCTGTGGGTTTTTCCTATTTTTATTTAATAGAGTATTAATAATAGACATATTAGGGTTTAGGGAACAGAAGGTTGAGTCAAAAATAATTAAATTTGGTTTTCTTCCCTTGTTTTCTTTGTTGGTCTCTCTGGATTTTCAGTGGTATGGAGTACATAGTTTAGAAGACCTTGGTCCTACTTGGGACATCTTTATGCTCCTGCAGTGTCAGTGGTAGAAGTTAGGACTGGGAGACATCTCAAGAGGTGCATACCCAAGCTCCTACCTAGGATGGAATTAGCAAGTCGTGAATCAGTCCTGAAAGATGTCTGACCAAGTTGTTATTAAATACTCCAATTCTGGAGATTCCCAAGCTGCCTATAGTAGTGTGTGCCAGTACTTTGCTGTCTTTATGGTTATACAGGTGTGTGTGTGTGTTTGTTTTCCCCTGTCCTCAGTGTACTAACTACCTTTACTGCAGTTTAAATCCATTGCTGCTTGTCTTATCTGCAGGGAACATAAAGAGCAGATTATTTCTTACCCTTTGCATTCAGCTTTTACAAATAACAGGCTTTGATCATCAGAAACATCTGAAATCTTTTTGCTGTAGACCAACAATACTAATTCCTTGATGTTTATCTCAAATTTTGTTTCTTAAATCTCTAATGATTCTTGATGCTGTCTTTTTGTTAGCTTCTGTGTTTTTTGAAGGGTGGAGCCCATGCAGCCTTCTAACTGTGCAAGCACTGGGTGGAGTGGAAAGATTGCTGTCCATGGGGTGTGAAGTACTCTTGTTCATATGTTCTAGTATGGTGTCAGGCCTTTCTGCCTGCCGATAGGCTTGTTGATTTGGGCTCAGCTGATGATTCCCTTTAAGTCCCCAGACTGTTAGCTCACTGGTTGTTTCCTGTCAGCCATCAATCTGTCTATGTCAGCATGATCATGGTTTATTAACAGTAATCACAGAGACTACTCTTACATGCTCCTAGAGGCTATATGTCCGAGTTGTGAGGGTGTCCAACTGAGAATTAGTGTCTTTCCTTCTAGAGTATTTGAACTTGAAAAAAAGACTTGGCATTTCTTGTGGGCCGTATTTTGTGCTCCTTAGCATGACTAGATGATATTTTGTGCTGTGGTGGACATGAAAAAGAAAAAAAAAAATCCCTTGGGTTGTCCAAGTCTTTTTTGCTAGAGGTAGCAAACATAATTGTGAATATCATGGCAGGAAAAGGAACAATCTCTGATATGCAGTGGTGGGTTACTAAAATGTTTGGGTTTATTTTTAGCTCTAATACAAGGCAACAAACAAGTAAAAGAAGTGGGGGAAAGGTAGAAGTACCCGTGTTGGATCATGTACTGTCTTTAATCCATTTACCAGAGGAGGAAGACATCACTGACCTTTCACAGCCTTGGGTTGCCTTGGTTGTACTGCCGCATATTAGGTAATGGATATTCTAAGGTACTGTTGTCATGTATTTCTGTAATACTGTCTAGTTCAGTGTCTGTCAGAAATCATTTTACTAAGGGAAGGACAATAATTACTAACCATAGTTTGGGGAAACCAGGGTTAGAAGGTGAAAAAATGCTGTGTGGGGTTACTACGAGTCAGTGTAAAGTCAGGAATAGAATACCGATTTTTTGATTGCCTACTCCCTAAATTTAGTACTCTAGTATATAGAGGTGTTCTTGACACGTTGCAGTTTCTGTGTTTTAAGCACTGTCCTCTCTAGAGAGTGTTTTTTTCAATAATTATGGTGCTCTTGTGTGGAAGGAGTAGTTGGAAAGGAGGTGCGATGAATGCTACAACTCAAATTGTAAATTGGAAATAGCAAAAGTTGTTTGTTGCTGGTTTCAGACTTGGAGTGAGCTGTCTGTCATATAATACAAGATAGATGTGAAAGAAAGCTTTGATATGTGTGTAGATGTCACTAACAGAGACATTTATTTTGCACAGACCAATGGACGAAGAAAGCATTCTACCCCATGTGACAAGATTTATAGACTCTCTCTTCACAGCCATTGACAAAGGAAGGCTCTGCAAAGGTCAGTTATGGTTATTTCCTGTTTATTTGCTTTTTGTTGATACATTAAAAAAATACAAAGCATTTTTTTCTGATGACACGAAGTGTGAAAATGAATAGCAGTGGCATTGTATCCAAATTTATTGACCAGCTCAAGTAAAACTGGAAAAGAAAAGCTTGAGAAGGAATGCCCTCCAGGAAATGATTCTGTGTTGATAATAATGATGGGGTGGCAGATGTTCTGCAAAGCAGAGGACAGACATAATTGGCAAGGAAAAGAAGAAAGTAAGAGAAAAGAGGATGAAAATCAATCTAAACCACATCCAGGCTGAAGCAGTCAAGTGAAGGAGAGGCTGTGGACGGACAAGCTCCAATTAGACTATTCCAAACCTAGCTTTGACCTGAGTGGCAGCACTGATTCTAAAATGCTGCATCTTTCCTCCAGGCATGGGTGGTGACTGGTTGTCTTCCCTCTCTGACCAGAAGAAAAAATGTTTTAACTAAGCCTGCATTGGGCAAGGCAGTTGTTACTCAGGGGGACTGCGAGTGTTTGGCCTTGTACCAAAGTGTAAGCAAGTGTTGAAATGCCCCAGGTTCAGTGTTCCTCGTTCCTTGATTTGAAAGGGGAACTTGTCTAGAGTCTAGCCTTTTACCTTTGTAATCCCTTTATTAACATTCCTAAATGTATCTGCCAATTTGCTCTGTTCCTTATGCTTCTCTAGTCTTTGTCAAGCATGGTCCTTTTTGATTTACCCCTTTCGTGTATCCTGTTTGCAGGGTTTGCATGCTGTCATGATTATTTTAGTGGCAGTGTACTTACTCTAAAAAAGGAATACCCAAACTTTCTTTTCTTGAGTCTCATCCTTGGTGGCAGTAGTAGCGGCTCTGCACCAGATGTGTGTGTGCAAGAGGTGCATTGCTATTTCTTCCTTTGCCTATAAGAGAAAAGAGAACAAATGTAACCTACGCTCCTGCCTCCTCCTGTCCCGTCTTCTTTGCTTGATTTTCCTCACCCTCCTCCCAAACTAGGGTTTCTGGACGCTTTGTTCATCCTCTGGCATTCTTTCCAGCTCCATGATCTCTGCAATGACTGCACCTGCTGCTAGGAGTCCAGTCGCTTCTCACTGCCTGTGCAAGGCACAGCCCGGCCCTGTGCTCCCTTTTTGACCTGCCTGGCCTCTGAGGCAAAGTGCAAGTCCCAGAACTGGGTGTTTTTCTGCACTTGCTGTGGAGTGCAGGGAAGCTGGCTTGCGAACTGGGACAGAGCAACAGCAAGTTACCCCTGGTAGCTATTCAGGGGTAACTGCCTGCATGGAAGTGCTTAGCCTTGATCATACAGGTGTGTCTGTAGTGAGATGGGAGCCGCTATCTTTGTCCAGCACAGACGTACTACTACCAAATGGTATGCAGGTTACAGTTTGGGAACTTATGTCCTTACACTATAGATGCAGAAAGCTTCATTCTGCCATTACTTGGTGCTGCTTCTCCTCTCTTTGAGGAGCTCCTTATGGAGGGTAACGGTGAGCAGGATTCAGCACACACCTGGGGAATTAAGCAGCTTGGAATAGAGGGACATTTTCAAATGAATAAACAGGACATGAATGCTCACTTCCCCTTCTTTTCCACAGCAGCTGGCAGCATATAAGAAAATTATATCCTTTAAAAACCTCATTCAGTCTGTCTGGTTTAGGAACAGTTTATAAACAACCTACTTGCTAACTTAGGAATGTCAGGGGAAAGAATTGCCCTTCCTCTTTCTTGCGTGGAAGGGCTTTAACTCTCCTGTGCTTTTGAGACACCCTCTGTCCTTAAAGGAAGCTGAGAGGCTTAGGAAGGAGGTGTGGTGGCTGTAACAAAATTCAGCAAACCCACCTTCCTTTCACTAACGAATACTCAGTCTTTAAGTAAATTGGGACAGCTTTGAAGATCTCTTACAATAGGGGATTGCCGAAGTGTCAAAGTTTATAGACTCCTGTATGGTAGCATCAGTATATATTTTTGCTTCTATTTTGCTGCATTCATATCGATTTGGGCAGCATTTCTGCATTTCCGAGTGCCATTATAGCATAGAGCTGTCTGAGACTCCTGCAATGGTGCTTAGCTCCAAACCTCTGCTCTCTGTATATGTGAGTGCGATGGGAACGGATGCAAACTGGAAGCTGTTCACAGCTTTCAATGCTGCCTTGCTGGAATAGGCACTTGCTTTGATAGCCGGAGGAGCGTTTCCTTTATCAGTTATGATAATGGTTAGAAAATACACACACCCATTTTGGCATCCATATGTTACGCTATTTCTGTGAATCCAGCCATTTCAGTATGGGCAAGCACCATACAAATGCAAGTCATTGAGAGCTGGGTAAATATACAGGCTGTTCTTGTTCTCTTTCTGCTCCAGGAAGCCTGTTTGTGGCCTGCCAAGCTGTAAGTACTCTTCTTAGTTTGGCGGAGTCTTCTGAAATACTCCATTTGTTACCTGTGGAGCATGTCAAGAGCTTGGTGACGTAAGTAAACTCTGCCTGTTCTGCGATCCTTCATGATTCTCCTTGGTATGGCAAAGAGTTGGCTTTGCCTTCGTGGAGGGGCTTGTTCAGTGCCTCTTTGTGTGTTGCCCGTCCTGTTACGCTGTTCCGTTGCTTCAGTATTGTGGTTAGGGAAGGTAGCAATGTTGTAGGCACTGTTAGTTTGGAGAACCAGGTAGATGTAGTGCCTGTTGACTGACATTTTCTCTGCAAACTGAAGCTTTCTTAGACAGCTGCAGGGTAGCGTGTCAAAGAAGTTGGTTCTACTTTTACCTAGAAGTGCAACGGTTAGTAACTGTGTGTTACATTATAATGATAAAAGAGACAGGAACAGTGCTTTTGGAGTTGTGTCAAAAGCCTGAAATTCTGCAGTCTGCTGGTGGTGCTGGGATTGCAGCATGTCCTTACACACCCGTGTGTGTGCTTGCTCCGCAGTGGGAGAAGGTTTTGTATGCTCCATTTTATTTACTGTTACTCTCTTGTACTTTGGTTAGCACACATAACCCAGTGGCTGGAGGGATCAAGGGAAAGTGTTGGTGTCTCTCCAGCAAATCCTGCTGAACTTGTCATCTCCCATCACTGCTGGGCTCGAGCTGGTGGCTTGAGCTTGAAAAGATCCTGTTCAGTTAGGAGATCATGGTGCCTATGTGTGAGGCATGATGGAGATGAAACAGCTTGCCCCTGTCAGGCAGTAAGTCTTGGCAGGAAGCTTCAGCCTTGTGCTTTTCTGCCAGTTCTGGGCTGGGGGTATAAACCTGCTTGGGACAAGGGATGTGAGGTAGCACAAGGAGGTTTCCCTGTGCAGGCAGAATTCCTGGTGTATCAGCTAAGCCTGGATTATTTCTTTTCTGTTGAAGTTGATCACTGACTGGGCACCTGGGCAGTAGCAGCAGCCCTTGTCTGACTTGTGCAGATCTGTTTTCTGCAGCTGTGTGTGTGTGTGGGTCCAGCCTGCTAGCCCCAGCTCGACAAGGCTCATTAATACGAAGGAGGAATCTCATGCCACTTGGGCTGTCGTAGGTAATTGGGCTTTGAGGCAGCAAGCCAGCGTGCTGGTGAAGTCTGACTTCACCAGCCTGCTGGTGCTAGCAGAGTCTGAAGTCATGTGGAACTTTCCCTTAATATTGTTATTGGCACTACTGCCTAATTTTCCAATATCTGTATTGTTGCGGTGCTCTCTGTATGCTAACAGAATACTCTGTTGTTTTAGCGCTTTCCCTTCAGACCCCTCTGCATTGCTGCTGGCTGATCTCTATTACACGAGGTTGGCATTGTGTGGCTGCCAGGAGCCCCTTTTCCAAGGGAACCTAATGGACTTGTTTGAGAAGTTGCGCCCTAATATTTCTACTGGTGTTTCCAAGGTAGTCTGCTTTCTTGAGTACATGCAAGGTGATTTGTATTTTAACAATGCAATTTAAGTAAACTGAGTTAAACAACAAAGACTAAAGGAGAAACAGGAGACTGTGTAAAGCCATTACTTCTGTAGTATCTGTTTAGGACTGTGTCTGTTTCTAAGAAGCTGCCGTGGGGCGTGAGTTAACAGAGGTTAACTTTTAGCCCTAGGAGGTTTGCCTCTTCCCTAGAGGTGAATCAGAGCAGCAGCTTAATGTATTGATTTTGAGTTGCCTGCTAGACTACAGGAGCTCATCCATTTTTCAGCTCCAGGAGGAACCTACTAGAATCAGCCTCCTGTGGAAAACATTAACCTCTGTGTAGGTGTGTATGTGTCTGCATATATAGCCTGCATTCTCTGGCTTGCTGCTTTCTGACATACTTTTCCACTTTGGATAGGTCCGACTGTTGAGTGTCCGAATTCTGAACCATTTTGAGAATCCACCTGCCACACAGATTGAGGTAGGGCTGAAACTTTTCGCTTAACCTTTCAAAGCCATCTGATGGTGTGTGTGAACTGTTTTCCACTTTGCACAAGCAAAGCATGTGTCTGGCAGAGGTTGTCCTTTGCTTTTGTGCTCTCACTTTCCAGTTCTGTCTTTGTACTGTTGCCTCCTGATGTTTTCAAATGTGTGAGTTTTGATCCTTAAGTGGTGGAAAGCAGAGCAAGTCCCTTGGCTTTGTTCTGTGATCCAAAATGGCTAGGACTCTGTGTGGTTTTGTTGAAACACCTTTCGATGAGAAAATGATAGTCTTAACAAAATGCATGTCACTTGTTTGTTCAGGGTGATGGCACAGGGGAGCTCCAGCCAGTATTTGCCATATTGCTCCAAGCAGAACTTGTGCCAGCAACAGTGAATGATTACAGAGAGAAACTTCTTCATCTGCGGAAACTAAGATGTGATATAGTGCAGTCTGCCATACCAAGCAGATCTTTGCAGGAGGTAAGTAGTTATTGTCAAAAAGGAGTTGTCACATTCCTTCATTTCAAGAGAATGTTCTTATTCCATCTCATGGATTATAGAGTTTTTAATAAGAGTTCATTAAAAAATCAATGAGCTCCCAGATTAGGTTTTGGAAAACTTACTTGTTAGAAGGGATCACAGCTCCCATTGTGCTTGGGGCTATTGTGTTCTCTTGGATATTTAGTAGGACAACAGTGGTATCTAGATAAATGGCCCACAATCAGATTAATCAGGTTTTGATATCATGGAAAGGAAGGCATATCATTCCGGGGAGAAGTGAGTTGTGATCAAATTTAAATTCATGAGCTTGCCATACCGTCAGCATGATTGAATGTTGGTAGGACTCCCACTGGCTGTTGGAGAACCTAGCTTCTGGATCTTGCTACAGCGTGAAAATCTTGTATGCCTGTGACTTGGATCTTCCCTGCTGCTGACCTAAAGGGGACCTCACTTTCTATGTGTTGGAAGGGTCACAATTTTACTAGTTAAATCGTCATGGATTTGGTGGGAGAGTGTTTTTAATTATTTTTCTGGCTGTTGCTGTACCTGTAGAATTTTTTTCTTTGACTTGTAAGCTCCTGTGAGGAAGGGTTGCAGGTCATTCCTACTGCATGTAGGTCAGCAAGGAGCCGGTCCAGAGGACATGCTTCTAGGCCTAGTGTAATGAAGACACTTCAGGGCAAACTTTCCTCTTTCTGGGGTCTCCAATGCTGCGATGGCAGCCCTGAAGTTCGAGAGGGAGGCAGTCAATCCATATCATCTACTGTGCTGAACTAGTTTTTGCACATTCATGGTATATAGGTATGTTGACAAGATCTCAGTGCAGCTTACAGTAAATGGTCTCTAGAGTTCCTTATGCAGCTAAGAGACAAGGAATGATGATGTGTGCTTCATTACTTGTAGTACTTGTGAGAACTTCTTTGATCAAAGTTTCCTCTTTGAAAGGAAGAAAGGTTAGGAGGGGTTGGTTGTTCTTTAACTACTGGTTTTTACATCTCAGCAAGATGGTATTGTGTGTCATTCTAGGTGCCTCTTCGGTATTTACTGGGAATGCTTTATATTAACTTCAGCCCTCTGTGGGATCCTGTAATTGAACTCATAACGTGAGTATATGTGGTTGGATGCTGCAATCTGTGATTATCTCGCAGAACATTCCTTCCATTGTTCTGTGAACAAAAGCTGTGGTAAAAATGATTTGTAGAGAAGATCTGTGCATCAGAACCTTCACATGAAATCTTCTGGAATGAATATGGTCTCTCAAATAGCAACCTGTGTAGACTTTTAATTTTTAACTTAGTTTCTGGTTTTTCTTACTATTAAAGGGAACTTGCAACTAATATAGTTAAATAGCATCAGAGTTTTGAGTCAAAGGTAGCAGGATTTTATTAGTGTTTCACAAATGCTTAAAGGAGCAAGAAGTCCCTCTCAGTTTCCCCGTCTGACTTTCCTGTCCTTACTCGAAAATCTCTAAATCCTGCTAAAGAGTAGGGAAGACTTACCATGTGACAGCTGAGCTAAATACCAAAATCAGTGTCTGCTTTTAGCATGGCTTTATCTTCTTGTTTTTTCCTCTCTGTTGTATGATTAAAGATTTTCCCCTTGAAACTAGTGAATTAATAAAAAAAATTAAACCAGCTCTTCAAAAGATACGTCTGTGCTAATTCTTCCTTTGGTTCTATATGATGTTACTGTACAGAAGTCAGTATAAAGCTTGAGAACATTTTTACTCACTTTGAGTTTCTTTGAAGTCATGAGATACAACCAGATTATTTTAATAACAATTGATATTTTGGATCCATGAGTAAAGGCGAGGAAGTGCTACAGCTGTATCGTGCAGATGGCCTGTCTTCAGACATCCACATTAAAGCAGTGGTCAAAGCCTTTGATTGTGTTAGTTGTTAACTTGCCTAGTGACGCATGGCTTTTTAATTTTCCTTTTAATTTCATGCTATCTTATGCTTTGTTAGTTCTCATGCAAAGGAAATGGAGAATAAACAGTTCTGGAAGGTCTTATATGAACATTTGGAGAGGGCTGCTACGTATGCTGGTAAGTCACAACTCCTAAATGTTGTTATGACAGTAACCAAGCTAATTGTGAGTGACATGACTGTGTTTTTATGTGCCCCAAATTTATGTGTGATGGGGGAGTTCAGAACCAGGGTTCCTGACTACCGGCATCATGTCCAAGGCAGGAAAGGAGAGGGGCTTCAGAGGAAACACTGTCTCCTTTTGTCCTAAACACCAAGAAGTAGATAGAGAAGACACCTGCGTTACTGGAAGGAATTGCAGGTTGCAAGAAGCCGTGCAGCAGTTTCGTCCCTGCTTAAAGCTGGCTCTGCCCGGACTGATCAGGAGCAGTGACAATATCTGTCTAATGGGACTCACCGTCTTTCTGCTCTGTAGATTCAGTGGAATTCCTGCAGTGTCTTTCTGGGTTGTGCTCTTGAGGTTTACCTGTGGGTGTATGAAATCTACGATTTCACTATAGAGACACAAGCGTGGGGCCATTTGTCGTCTTCTCTGTTATTCAGGAGAACTGAGCTTAACTGAGATGTGTCAGGGCTGTAAGGCATGCTAGAATACTTCCTAAGCAATGCAGGTCTTCCAGGTCGGTGTTAAATACAATTGTCTAAACGGTTACATGTCACTAAAAGTATTACTTTTGTGATGGGAGACTGATCCCTTGCTACTGGTGATTGTGAAGTAACCTGAAGAGATTTTCTTCATCTGTTCTGTAGAAATGGAGCTGCAAAATGAACTAGATGAACAGGAGGAAAGCATTGCTGAAACCGAAAGTGAGAAGATACCAGAAGGAGCAGTGGGTACTCTCTTCCTGGAACAGCTGAGGACTAGAACAGATTGCAGCGAGCGGCTGGACCACACAAATTTCCGTTTTCTATTGTGGAAAGCACTGGATAAGTTTCCAGACAGAGTGGAGCCTAGGTCAAGGGAACTTTCCCCACTTCTGCTGAGATTTATTCGGTAAGTAAGATTTATTTTTTAGTTGAGAGGACACGTTGCTTTCAATGTGTGTTGCTGAGCTTTAAGATTATGGCTATCCTGTTGTAGACTTTACTTCCTGAATGCGTGGCTGATGAGATGTCTGTTTCCAGTTAAGATAACATTTTGATTGAAATGTGGATTCTGTTAGAAACATCACATAAGAAGTAGGCTGAAGTGAAACTGGCAGTACATTTCTGCTGCTCAGTCTCTCATTTATTGCCTTACCACTGTCACAGCCTCATTATCCCATTAGGGAGTGATTTCAGTGGAAATTAAGTTCCTTTTTTTTTAAATGAAAATATATTTTAATTTAGAATCACAGAATACCAAAATATTTTCTTCCAAGATGGGGAAAATACTGGTTTTGTTACAGGCTGACTCAGTTTACTGCCCCTGGAGGGAGAGCAGTGGTGTGCTTGCAGGTGTGTACATATCAGATAGTATGATGCAGATATTCCTTTTCTATGGTTAGAAAACCTGTGTTTTGCTTGCCTTGCTGAAAAAACTGAACCATACTGTAGTAGGCTATTTTCCTCGCTTACTCTTGCACTGCCATACTTACTGTTCAGCTGCCCACTTGAGCAAACACAACTCCCATGGCCTTCCCATAACCTCTTTACAGAGCTCTAGTAATTCAGTGGTCCGTGTCTCTCTCTTCCTCTCCACCAGGTACCTCCAGTCTCCTTTAGTGTATTTGGTTACTGCCCTATATCTCTGCAACTTGTAGGCAAAGAATCATATACTTGATGAAATACGCTTCTTTTGGAATTTTTAACTGTATAGTGTCCCAAGACAGTGCCATTAATAATGAGAATGATGGATTGTGGAGTTTTTAGTTGTTCTTGCCTTGAAACCCTGAAAAATGGTATGCTTCTTAATTTTTTTTTTTTTTTTTTTTTT
>Ga0065711_1042598_pt1 | contig 15272 bp, 7 predicted proteins | sample Hoacrofraction12_FD_59098 | JGI IMG/M metagenome (GOLD analysis project Ga0065711, IMG submission 59098) | Hoatzin crop microbial communities from Cojedes, Venezuela - Epithelial fraction 12 v2 (version 2) | ecosystem: Host-associated > Birds > Digestive system > Esophagus > Crop | place... | reverse complement strand
CCAAAGCAGGGTCACCTACAGCAAGCTGCACAGGACCTTGTCCAGGCGGGTCTTGAATATCTCCAGAGAAGGAGACTCCACAACCTCCCTGGGCAGCCTGTTCCAGTGCTGTCATATTTAAACTAACATGTAAGATTAACACCAGAAGAAATAGATATGAACTGCTTATGACTAAAATGGGAAGAATCAGAACTGTACTTAATCTCAGGAAGTGGTTTCCAGTGCATGTTCAGCTGCTGCGAGTTCCTCATGGGTGTTACCGGTTGTCTGCTCTGACTTGCTTCCTAGTAGCTGCACTAAAAATATAAAAACCATTGTCTTCATAAATGAGGTGCATTATTTCTATCAAGTGCTAGTGCTTCGGGTTAGTTGCCTGATCTACGTCTGGGTCATAATTAACAGTAAAGATCAAAATTCTCAGGTGTCAGTAACTTGAAAGTGCAGCATCAAGTCACCTGTCATCATTGACTGACTCGGTTCATTGTGGACTCCCAAGATTAGATGTACAACAGGAAGGGGTGACAAACTAACACGTGGGAGCAGGCTCATATGTGGATGTTGTTGGAAGGTGCAGTGGCCATTTATACATGCCTGCACCATTACTTTCCAACAGCATCAAAGAAGTTGCTCCTTTGCATTGAGCATGGATGTAGATAGTTTTGCCATATGTTGTCCTGTAGGTATACTCCTGCACAGCTGTTACACATTGAGATCCCTGTTGGTGGCTTTTTGTCTCTCACTTACATGTTAATTATTCAGCAGAGCAAAATCAGTCATACTTTTCTCACACTCTTCTGTGGACCGTAAAACTTGTCCAACCAATCTTGTCCTTTGACTGGAAGACTGCTGTCTTTGGTAATGACATGAGTTAAAGTGTTAAGCAGTCTTGTCATGGACTATTATACAGTTGCATCACAATCCAGACTGTCTGAATTATTCTTTACCCCATATTGCCTCAGGCTGTGACCTCAAAAGCTAAGCAAGGTCATGCTTGGCTAGGATGAGGGAAGTCAAACAAATTCACTACTACAGGAAATATTAGTGATTCAGTAGGTGAGACGACACCACTGAGTTATTGTTTTCCCTGTGCCCCAGACTGGTAAAAGATGCTGCAGCTTCTGTGATGAGGCCTAAAACTGAGATCCTTTGTTAAACTTTCAGTGCTATTCCTGGTAAAAATGAAGATGTTAATTCAGGGTTCTTACCCAAGTTCAGATTTTAATGGCTACGTTCTCTACACATTTCTGATTTCTGTTTTAGTAGAATCATATTATCCTCTTGCTCGGTCTTAAACTGTTCTTAGGGTTGTTGGGAAAGTTTGTGTTCCAGAGGTGCTGACATGTTTGCAACTGGCAACAGATCAATTTACAGAAACAATGGTCCATTTTGAGAGCTTTTGAAATCACGGGAATTATATTCATGTAAGAAATGTCACGTCAAAACTGAAAAGCTGCCAGATTTTTTTTTTTCTTTTAATGTGTGCAAAATAGTTTTTTGGCTTGAATATACGTATTTGCAATGTGGTTGAGTGTACTCACACTTACATATTTTTATTTTCCATAGGATTCAAGTGCCCTGTATGTTCAAAATTTGTATCTTCTGACGAAATGGATTTACATCTTGTGATGTGTTTGACAAAACCAAGGATAACCTACAATGGTAAGAAAGAAGTAAGCTGGTAATTATTTATTCATTTTAAACACTAGAGTGATAATAATTCTTTATTTAATGAGATACTCTGGTAACAAGTTCGGTGGATTCAGAAATGATGCATATTTTTTGCTTGCAGTTTATTTTTTCAAATTAATTCCTAAGAACTTTGTCTTTTTTTGTACTGCATGTCAATATAATTTACGCTGTTGGCTTGTTCTGCAAATATGAAATTATTCTTCTTTAGGTGTATTTATTCTGTTTTATGACCACAAGATCAGATATCGGTCAGTATGTGTTTAGTGTCCACTTGAGAGATGTGTAGCTTAAATGTGCTCTCATCTAATGACCTCAAGTAGTGAGGTAGGTCAATCAAGTCTCCTTCTGTGGACATTATTAAGGACTGTTACTTGACACACTATGCATTTGCATGTTATTCAAGAAAATTACCCTTTCTTGAAGGAGCCAAAGAACTTTCTCCTTCTTCAGCTGATTGTGTATGTGATACATATCCTACCAGTCCTTATGAAGTATGTTTTTATTATTTTAATGAAACTTGCCAGTGTCAAATGAATCACCTGTGGTAGCTCTGTTTTTTCGCTACTACTAAGCTCTCCTTCTAGGCAACCTTTGATGCAACACAAGCAGGATGTGGCATCAAACTTTTCTATCACCGTGGCTTAGGCTGACACTCAGTTCTGTGGCAAGCACACAAAAAGTTTTCAGAAAACTATGAATTGGAAAATCTTACTGAAATCTTAGTGCCTACTTTGGCAGAGCTGCCCTACTATCAGGAAATCTTACAGTGCCTCCTGAATGAGCTTATTGCTCACCACTCACCAGATGTGGAATATGTCAGAGCAGAATGTGATTAGAAAGAAATTGTAGAGAAGAGTGAGTCGGACTCTTTTTGGAGGTGCACAGCAAAAAGTTGAGAGTTGGTGGTCACAAGTTACATTAGGGAAAAGTCTGGTTCAATGTAAGGTGGAAGTGCCACATAATGAGGGTGGTCAAATACAGTGGCAGGCACCTGAAGAGGCTGTGCAGCCTCCATTCTTGGAGATCATAAGAAATTGACTGAACAAGGCCCTGAGCAACTTAGTGTAACTTGGTCCTTCCTTGAGTGAGGGGCTGGACAGAAGACCTCCAGAGGTCCCCTCCAACATCAGTTATTTATTGCATAAATAACCGGTAGTGTTATGGGCCCTTTGACCCTCCTGGCACCTTGCAGTTATGGTATCCTACACTGGATTTTTTTATTGGAGCAGGTCTTGGAGGATGGTTGGGCCCACTTTATTCTTAGTCTGGATAACAATAATGCTGGCCCGTAGTTGCAAAAATAATATGAAATTATGTACTCGAAGTTGTGAAATCCATCTCAAAGCACAGCACTCGGGAAAAGTAAGTATTTTTTTTTCTCCTGGTGCTACCATGCATATATTTAAGAAGGGTCACGTCATCTGATAGAGGAGGCTTTGTTTCTGGTTGTTTTGCCTTTTTTAATTTAGGACTGAGCATTTTCTGAGATAGGTTGATAGAAATCCATGTGCTGTGGGATGTTGAACATTAGGGAGAAGCAGGATAGTCGCCCCAGTCGGGAGGGCACAATGCACTTGGGATCAGTCCGGGTGGAGCAGGAGGAGGCAGGCTGGCAGAGAGCAAGCTCTGGCAGTCATCCAGCTGATGGGGTGTGCACAAGTTAGGAGCTGACTGACTGAAATACTTTGCGGCTGCTGCTTCCTTACACGTGCACAGGAGCGCATTCAGGTGACTGACTCTTTTTTTCAAAGATACAGCAATTACAGAAGGTAACCTCTCAGTATCGTTTGTGATGTTCATCTGTATCACAACGGTGCCATATTCAGGCTCCTTTCCTTCCCCCCCCGGCCCTGCGCTGTTTTCTCAGCTGGCACGCTGGTGGTTGGAGCTCCTTTAGGCCATCTTGTTACCTTGGCGCAGTCTGTTAAGTCAAAAAACTTCCATATAAATGAGCAGAAGTGAAACGTGTCGGTGGCACCGAAGCCTCCCTCTGGATTATCTGCAACGTGACAAAAGCAGCTGTGGACAATGCAATACGAGTTATTACCAGCAACATGTCATTTCTCAGTTTAGGAGTGTGTCTGCTGTATAGGGAGCCTCGGAAACTCATTCTAGGAAATGGTTAGATAAGCTTGAAAGGAGAAAACTACTAAATTATGTAGATTGGTTTGAGAGAGACACTTACTTAGAAGTATGGTCTCATTCTCATAAACACTTAATGGTAAGTGTGCACTGATCCTTGTAGCGCCAGTTGATTAGCTCCCGGAGTCGTGGACTAAATCTTAAATTATAGCGTATAGCTGGTTATTTAAATTACTGCAGCACAAAGAAATTGAGGATATGGCTTCAGAGTTGTGTAGCGCTCAGTTGTTAGTTTGTGATATGGTTGTGATCGCTTTAATGAGGCTAATGAAAGAGAATCAACTACCAGATTGGTAACTTAATGCTGCCATAGTCTCGGGCCCAGAATTGCATATGAATGTCTACATGCATGCTCTTTTCCCTGGTATATTTTGCTGTTTGCCATGATGAGGGAATCTGATGGATCTGCCTTTTTGTGATTAGCCATTTGAAGGGCATCTCAAGTTTTGCTTGAGAGAAGTGCTGCTCTCTGCTTTTGATACCTTCTTCCAAAATGGAAGGCATCTCTTTACGCTTTACTTTCTCGTTGTTACCTTGGCTTTATGCCATGCATGTTCAAATAGAGCCATGTAGGCATCATTGGCTTGTGTTGGTCACAGGTAGGTTTCCCAGTCCTGTTACCACTAGCAGGAAAAATACCTTCTCACTGCCTTTTTTTTTCCCTCACCTTCTTTTCTCTCTGAATTTTGTGGTGCAGGTAGTTGAAGGGAGCCTTAGACTTTGCAGGTGGTGAGATGTTTAAAAATTGAGCAGCTGGATTGAACTGTGTTTATATCTAGTTCTGTTCTAGATGTGTTTCCTCATAATACTGTAAATGTATTAGTTGTTCTTTCTAAGAAACAACAGGGAGCAAATTGTACGTATTTTACCATTCTGAGAGGACAAACCTTCTTTCTTCTTAAATGTGAGTCTGAGGCATACAGTCTTTCCCAGAAAAATGTTATAACACTATTTAGTTGTGATTTGAAGTTCAAGAAAATTAATGAGTCCTCCCAGCCAACCTCTAATTGCTTTCTGAGCTACCTTTGTGCATTGCATTTGGCAGTGGGAAGGGTCAGTGAACTGCAAACTCTGGCAGCTGTCTGATTTACACGTGTTTTCTGAAAGAGAGTGGTCACAAATTTTTCCCTGTTCTATGCTGGAAGTTGTGCTGATTTTCATATAAATAAATCAGTACATTTTATTAGCCTTATTCTTTCAAAATCATGTGACTTGCCTGCAACAGAGATCTCATTGCTTACTTGATTTGGCATGTAAAAAGAGCTCTTTTCTTTTTTCTGTGGAACTTTGTTCGAAGTAAACTACTTGTGGTGCTCATGCATGAACCAATATCTAGGCATTTTGATGCAAAAGCTGGTTAAATGGATGGAATTGTGCAAAAACATTGTGGTATTTAGTATTGCTGTCTTAAATAGTCTTGCCTTTTTTTAGCAATTAGTAACTCTCTTCAGACTGTTACTTGCTTAGTTGCTGAGAAGCCAGAGTAGGTCCCATGCACTGGTTAGCCACGGGTTGCTAAAAGCCAGTTTTATGAAGTGGGTTACTTGCTAGTTGACAGATTTGTTTGAAAACCACTGCTAAAATATTATATAGCCATATCTATTCCTTTGAGCTTCTCCAGAGTGTTAAACGAGGCCACTTGCACCGTCTCGTTCAAGTTTGCCACGGTGAGTGAGGCAGGGAGCCTGCGCAGGGACTACCCTGCGCAAGGCGTTGCTTTACAAGGTAGCCCTGGGTCTTGGTCGGGCAGGGGCATCGGCTTGGGTAGCACTCGGCGCTTTGCAAGCAACTTGCCTTTAACTCCTTGCTGATGATTAGCCCTATCTGGTGAAGTTCAGGATTTGAGTGTAATTATTCTTCATTCTATGGTGTTACAGTGTTTGTGCTTTTTTTTTTCCACTGGAAGTTGTCTCATAAAAGTTGAGGAGACGCAGGAGAGCCTTGTGTCCTTCGGGGCAGTAGTTTTAGATGCTTTGCAACAAATGCAACCAACTCCTCTTGAAGAAACCTTGTGCTTGTTTCTGAAGTAATTCTGGTTTTCATTTTCAAATTCCTTTTGTTTGTTTCTCGGAACACTTTGTAAGACTTTATTGTTGTTATTATTATTAAAGGGCCTCTCTGAGAGCAGGGACTAGCAGCCTGGCGCCTGGCCCGGTAGGGAAGCCAGTGACCTGGAGAGCTGGGGAGAGCCACTCGGCTCACGAGACTGGTTGGTTGGCTCAGCGAGCCGGCTCGGCCTCTTTCAAAAGTTTTGATTGAATTAGCACATTCCTGTGGAATATTTTGCGTTTCATCAAGTCAGCACTTTGTGCTGGAACACTGTTCTGCTGGAAGCTTTCGAAGCGGGTCTCCTTAAAGCCGCTTGCTCAGGGGTGCTGCTGCTTTGACATCGGTGCTGCTCTCACTCCGACCGCTCTGCACTTAATTCAGATACGGGAATGGGTCTGATTGTTGGCCAACATATTTACTGAGGTTCATTTTAAGGGGAAAAGCTATTGCTAGTGTAATTTCAAAGAGGCAGAATGTTTGAGATATCCAATGTGTGAGCTGCTGGAGTTTTTTCTTTACTCAATAGAACCAGTTCGCAATTATTCTTTTTAAATTACAAGAAGTGAATTTTTGAGCCCTATTACAGCAAAAAAGAGCAAGGGATGAAACATCACAGGTAGCAGGGATTACATGTGTGGTTTTGTATTTATAGTTTATTCAGCTTTGTTTTGAATGGAGGGATTAGTATGTGGAAAGACTATTATAGGCAGAATATTGAAAATTAAGATAGATATAACACAAGGAAATGCATGAAACTCGATGTCCTCTTCTTGTCCAGCAACGTACTTTGTCTTCTGGGGTGTTTGAATCCAATGCCATGCACTGCTAGCCAAATACTCCTGTGCCAGCTAACCGAATTCAGAGTGACTTGGGCCACAGCAGCGCAAATGATCTAGATTAGCAAGGGCACAAAGCAGGGTTTTGTGACAAGGATATAAATATGATGTGCATTCTACATCAGTTTGAGGTACAGGGTTAAATTTTGTCTTGTGAGGAAAGAGAAATGCTGGTACTGCCACATGCTGAGACCTGCATGTAAGCGAGTGTCAGAAGCCTGAACTGGAATCTGTATGAGCAATAATCCTGCTAGAGGAGTTGTCAACATCTAAATGACAGCCATAACATCTGCATTTTGATCAAAAGTAGAGACTTTAAGATTGGCGTGAGTCACCTAAAGGACTAAACAAAAATGTTTTTGAAACGTTGTTTTTGAATGGGACTGACCTAATTTTTTCTGACATGCGTTATAAGCTTCGTTGATTGGTGGCTGCTTCAACATCTTTGGGGCTACTTCTGCCAGACCTTACTCAGTTTATATCGCTCAGTAGAAGGGAAGAAAAATAGTGCAGCTTGACCTAACATTTGGACCACCAAGATACATTATTCTGGTAGTTCCATCACCTGCAGAGACTTGATTTCCTCAGTCACATTCTATGCACAAAACAAGGGGAGAGTGTTTTACTCACAGGGGCTGAAGCTGTCAGCTGTTTTGACTGATGCGCTCAAAACTTCAGTCTGGAATGGAGAGAATCACTAACTTCAAGTTCATTTCTCTGCCAGGGTTTCTGCGATCATACCCTAGACGACCTTGCAAAAGGGCATCTTGCCAGTCTGCCTGGAAAAGCTTAAGCCTTCCTCCTTGTCCTCATCCTTTAATAGGACTAGACTTTCAGTAAAGCAGTGCAAAATAATACTAAGGCACATCAGTTCTTTCATTCCATTTTAGCTGAGGTATAAACTTCTCCATAGGATTTCTCAATTTTTCCATTTTTGGAGTTTAACAAGATTCCTCACTAGCTTCTTGCTCTGCCCTAGATGGTTCTGTGCTCTGTCCTCAGGGGTGCTGGGGAGGGAGAAGAACATACTTCATAAGGTAGTTTAACAGGACATAAACAGACACTTAGCATGTGCTTGCAGTTAAAATAGTGACATTTACTCTTGTTTTGATCTTGTCAGAGTACGTAGGAGGTTCATTCAGTTTCCCTGATACTTTAAAACAGTTTTATTCGGTATTTCTTGAAAATGATTAAAACTGTTGAATGTCTGTTGAACTTTGAGATTTTGCTTAACATGGTGACAGCAGAACATTACTACAGTAAATAAAATTTTAATCTCAGACACAGCTGTTATTCTGTGAATGGGGATAATATCAGCTCAGGCTTTTCATAACTTGTCTTGCAAATTGTTGTTACAATCTTAAGGAGGGAAATCATGTTTGAAGAACACAATTTTTGGTTTGTACTTCTTCCCTTTGGGAATTGTTGGTAACAATTGAACAAGGAGGAGACTTTCACTGGTGTTCGCCAGTGTAGGCCGTGGGTAGCTACTTGTCCAAACCTGATGCCAAGAGGAACGGTGGCAAACTTTGGCTATTCCTCCCTTTTGTTCAGTAAAGCTGTATTTCCTTCCAACCATCTGAAGTCTCTCCTTCAACAATTTTTGGTACCTCACGGAAGAGCATCGCTACAAAAACAGCCTGTTACAGTGTGGGTTTGTTGAGGGGGAGGCTGTTCATTTAAAGAATAATGCTGACAAATGTCACTAGATAAAACTATGCTCAAGTTCAATATGTACCTACCTCCTGAAAGGGGGTAGGACCTGCTCCGGTGACCCCATTTCAGCCTCAGTCAGTGGGTGAATTGGGTCAGTCCGTGGTAGCGTGGAGCTGCAGCACTTTCAGAGGCTGCAGTCTCTTATCTTTCCTCCACACCCACAAACTGTCAACCCTTTGCCGCGGAGTCAGGAAAGTAAGCTATGTGTTTCTAATGGTGTGGCTGTGGAGAAAGCTCCTGAAACGGGAACATAGTGTAACTGAGAGGGAAGTGCTTCAAATGTCTCAAACAGTGGTTCCCAGAACTGCAGACTGCCCCATTTGTCTTGGTAAAATATAATCTCGGAGGTTTAGTGGTGGTGGTTGAGGGATCAACATTGCTTATTATTTTACTCTTCATGTAAGAGAAAGAGAGGCATGGATTTGTAAAGAAGCTATCACAACTCACTTTCATGGTGCTGGTTGGGGATGCTCAATAGATTATGCTACATTTTCTTGCTGTAATGAAGTAAAGTGGACATGCTTGCATCCTGCTAAGGAGGACACGCCGCAGAGATCCCATCCATTCGTATCTTGAACTTTTCTCTGATCTGTTGTGAACAGGACTGACTCTTTTAATGAACCTTTGGGGAGAAGGGTGTTTGGTGGATGATTCTCTGCATACTTTCCCTTGAGCCCAGGCCTAAATCTGCTAGACTGAACTTCCTGTGATGGAGCCATCACAAATCACTCCTGGCCAAAATAGCTGCAGTGTCACCTCATACTTACTTCTGTTCCTGAGAGTGGGATGACAATTTTTTTATTTTCTCAGTACGTTGGTGTCACCTTTATATAAATGCGTGTATGTACCACGGGAATATTTTACATGCAGCACTGGATAAATACAGTAAAGCTTTTGACAGCTATAGAACAAGCCTGCTTGTTTCTGAAAGAAATAGAGAAAATAGGATCATTCATGTGCTGAATAGCTTGAGTTGTTTCTTTTCCTTATAAGCTACTCCTAGCCTCAGAGACGGCTGTTGTCTTGCTTTGGTACTGACAGTGCTGCTAAAGTCAAATGACAGTTCTTGTCCTAGAAAATCGCAGCCCCACCTGTGAACCAGTGCCACAAAGAACATCTGCGGGTGCCGTGAGGAGCGATTCAGAGCAGGTTGGGTGAGGACCTGATGCGTTGCGCTCTGTCGTTGTGTTTCCCTTGCGTCACGGCAGCGCAGTGCTGCGTGCGGTAGAGAGCCTGGGGACAACGGCATCGGTCAAGCGCTGGCTGTGCTGCGACTCGGCCGCACGTGACGTGGGCAGACGGGAGCTACCTTCCGTGTCTGACGCTTAATCAGTCTTGAGCCTTGAGAGGTCATCCGGAGGATGCCATAAATCGTGTCTGCAACTGCTGCAGTCTTGTGACTGCTGGGAATTTGGCTTCAGGGGAAATAACGTTCCTAGTTTTGTGTGGTAATTCTGCAGGCTTTAATGCTGATACCTCTAAAACCCTGAGATTTTACTCATTTGTTAGCAGCAAACTGACTTTGTTGTTGTTGTTGTTGCTGTCGTAGTTCTGTGGAAACAAACCCCTTGAAAATACAGAGCTTTTCCTAATCTTAGAGAATAGGTTTCATTGGCTGGATTTTGAAACAAAACTACTTGAATTCTTCAGGTTTTTGAAAATAAATGCCAAACTACATCTGACTGAGATTGAGTGATCTGTGCAGGAATTTTGTGGTGTTTCATTCCCTAAATTCCTCATTGTTTTGCAGGAACTAGAACAGATTATTCACAGAGCAGGGTTTTTTTCTAAAGAAATATCAAAGAATAAGAGGCACTCCTCCTTGCTTAGAAACTGCCCCAAGGGCAGTATTGCCTGAAACGTCATTTGTAATTTCATTTTTTTCTTCAGATTAAGGTCTTGCTTTAAAACCTGCTAGCCCTTGATTACTTAAATAGCCTCGTGCTTCTCTGTTGCAGACTGAACGCTTCAATGACTAAAGAAGTTGGCCCAGCTTTTGCAGGGGGTTTCAGTGGTAGAACAAGCCTAACGCTTCAGAAACAAGCTGGGTGAAAACAGTTCATGTGGTAGAGTACTTTCACTTCTAAACTGGAGATTATCATCACTGCTTACACAGGAGAAAAGATTACCAGTTTTTAGTATTTTTAACAAAATCCAGTGATTGTAGAACAGGCTGTAAACTGCCTGTTGACAGGAATTGCATTAATTATATACTGACACAGGTACAAAATAATCAACTTGCCTCTCGCGTCCTCCCTGGAGGAACCTCCTTGTTCTCTGGAGTCTGCGGAACTTTTGTCTCACATGGCTACAGATTTGTTCAGCTGCAGAAATAACCCAAAGTTCTAACACACAGCTGAAGCACAAAACACTTTGCTATTGCTAGGTTCAGTGCTGAACTATATTAACGCTTATGAAACCTTTTTAAAGGTCCCTCATGAAAACCTGAGATAAATTCTATTTTAACTCTGCACTAATAGCTGTCTAATTTAAAACCGTATCAATTTTTCTTCATTTTGGCCGTATTCCTCATCCTCTCCTTTCTTGTGCAAAGTCTCTTTAGATAGTCTTTGTGTATAACATTAGGTATTGGATAGCTCTCATGTAGCTAAGCAATAATGTAGTATTTGTTTATAATTTTTAGCCCATAAATACTGTTTATTTGTTTGGAATGAAGAGATGGGGGGGAGGAATTTTTTGGTTAATGCTTTTATCTTTTTCTCTCCCCAGTTCCAAGGAAGTCTATTTCAGTCTATGGCTTTGTTAGCTGAAATGCCTTGTTGTCATAATGGTGTCCAATAGTTTTCCTAGCCTGTAGAGTTAAAAAACGAGGAGAAAAATAAAACTTTAATATGGTTGTTGAAATATACTGCCAGATTATGTGCATAAAGATTTGAACAAATACTGGAGAATTGTCTTTGGGGACTTCTTTTTTTAAACGTCTTCCCCATGTTAATCTTTTTGTGAATGCTCAGAATTGCTGAATACTATTGAAATTATGTGTGTGTCTTTTATTTAACTTAATTGCTAGGATCTAGAAATTGATGCTATTTGCTTTAAAATATAAAGGAAGGTTTATTGGTAGAATTTTGGTTTTGTTTTTTTTCCTCTTGAAATTAAAGACCCATATACTTGGTATCTTACTGGGATAGTAAAAATCTGCAGGTACCTGCCAGCACCAGAAATACTGTATGTCTGTGCTTGCTGGAATAAATTATCATACTGGATTATGGGTTAATGTAGAGCAGAAAAATTGAGATAACTTTGAAAACTCTGACTCAATATTTGATGTTATCAGAACTTTTTGCATTCAGACATGTTTTGCATTCCATCTGTATCGCAAGGCTAACTGTATTTAAAATAGAAATAGCCTGTAAAAAGCAGTCTGTCTGCTGTGAACAGAGAAGAGAGACAATTAAAAATTACGCAGTGATTTATATCCCTGTCCTGTGTATGCACGTTGACATGAGACATTCAGTTTTAACTTGGAGAAGGCTGGTCTCAAGCCTGCTGGGAAGAGCACCCTGTAGGCCTAGCACCTGGCACTGGGCTGAATAAGCCAGACTTTATGCACACTGAGTTCTGGCACCAGTGTTTTCATTGTGTGTCGCTCAGTAATGCGTCGGATCTTCCCTAAGAATAGCGTCTTAGTCAGACACACCTGTTTTTCTCCCCTCCTCCTGTTTTGAGCTTGGGCTCAGTTTCATCTTTCACGCCATCTTCCTTAGTGCTACCTATGCATTCGTTTTGCATCAGATCAAACCAAACTCCTCTGCAAGCTTGCAAATGAATGAGTCAGTTATTTGGCCAATGTTAAAAGACTGGAAAAAACACTTGGCAAAACTCACTGTGCTCAGGGCACCTGCGGGAAGCCTGGAATAGGAACGTGAAAAAGGACAAAGTGAACAAAACACTGAATCAAATTCAGCTTCAAAACAAGCCGCCATTAAAGTAAGCCACGTTGCTCAGAGTAACAGGATAGCTCACTGCATCTGAGCTGCTTCTCTTCATTCCCTCGGTGCCCCTGCTCTTCAGGGACACTATTGCCCTACCCTTTCCTTCCATGAAGGCTTCTAATGTTTCACCTACCTTGTGTTAGATAAGAGTTCTGGTAGATTCCATTAGGCCAGCATGTCCCCATCACACTCTCAATTCATTGCAGACCCCTACTAGAATGAAACTTCGTAATTGACAATCGCTACAAAGCAATTTCTCTGGCTTCTGACCATAATTTCAGTGATGGTGGAAGGTTGAAGCCTTGCCATTTGGAAAAACTGTGTTCTGCAATCTTTTCGGTCTCCTTTCGTATTGGGGGTAAAATAAGCTTAGTCACTTGCTGCCAAAGCAAGAGGGATTTCCTAACCTTAGTGGGGATCCTTCTGTACAGTCACATCAACATCCTGCTAGAAGAAGCTTCTGTAGATAAATACTCTTGGGCTTTTATGCCTGATTGGTTGTGGTGGGGTTTTTTTGTTTGGTTTGGTGTTTTTGTTTAGGTTTTTTTATCTCTGGTAAAGAAGTCATCTGCTACACAAGGCAAGCTGGACTTCAGACCTCTCTCATTCTTCTTGAGTGTGCCCCTCTTAGTGACAAGACTTAATTTCTGCCCATTGCTTAAGGGGAAGCCGTATAGTTCAGCCACCTTTGGACAGGATCTGTGGATTGCAATCCCACGTTCTAGGTCTAGATTGATTTCATTTTATTTTTTTCATCTATCATAGCAGTTCCTTAGTGTTGGTACAGATTGGCAGGTACATATAAGTAACCCTTAAATATTTTGCTTTGTTTTACTCCTCAAAGATAGGAAGCATTGTTTAGCAAAGTATAAAAATGGTAAAAATTTGCATGCATGGATCCTGCACTGGTACTCTTTCTTGCCTGCTTCTGTACGTTTCCTTCATCCCAGCTATCTCCAGCTCCCTGTAAGAAACAGTCCCCTCTAACTGAAGCAGGCTTTGTCAGCAATACATGCTGGTTGCCCCTGGCCATTTACTCAACCACTCCTCCTTTTGTAGCATATTTGTGGTGTAAGATCCTCTTTGATGGTAAACTCAGGCTTGAGAAATGTAAATCCTCCTTGCCCGATGGAGCCAAGGAAGAGGTGTTCCCCAAGCGGTAGTTCCTTGCACTGGTTCCTAAGGAGTCTTATTTTGCTGCTGTTTGGTTTCTTGTGAGTTTACCCGTTTACATGCTACTTCTGATTTAACTCCTGACGTTCAGAATTAATACCCGATAACCTGAGAGGTCGTGTAACACTGACTAAAAACCAAACAAGCACCCGAAAGGCAGCTTCCTTCTTCCGTGCGCTGCAGTAAGCAGCTGTTGCGTCAGACAGTATGTGCTGGGGTTCACCATTCATGGCAGGGTTTCACGGTTGGCCACTAGTTTGGTGCTGCTGTGTTCAAGGCTTTTTCAGCCCGTTGCCTCCTTATGAGACAATGTTTAGAAGTATTTTCATCTTCCAGGAAACAGCATTTCTGACGGGGGGGGTCGGGGAAGCCTTGGGACAAAAACAGCATGCCAGGGAAGACTACTCAAGAACAAGTTACTCCTTGGGTGATTCAAAACACAAATATACATCAGTTCAGTTGGAATGCAGACTTAGTACAGGATGAGTAAGGCTGTCACAAAGTCTCTTTACATCATGTTCTGGAGGACAAGACTGTTTATTTGTGGTTTGTTTGTGAACAGGTGCAGCTCTTTGGCCCATATCTAGACTAAAATTTGACAGTTTAAGGACGTGGTACTTACAAATGTGGTGAAAGGAACTTATCTTTAGAAGGCACTGCAACAGGAGAAAGTTGTTTAGCTATCTTGAGATGATTTAACATTCAAGGGCATCTCAATCTGCAAGCCGACTGATTAAACAGAAGTTGGAAAGACTGTAGCTTAAGCCGAAGTTTCAGAGTCAGTCAGATAATTGTATCAAGAGCAAATCTTGAATCACTGTGGAAACGCACAGTCACTCTGGCAATAAATTTCAAGACAGGAGCACAAGACGTTTCACGTCCAATTGGGTTGATAAAATTTATCTTGTTTGAGTATCGGTTTCACACCAACACGTTCTACCAGAACTATAAATACGGACTGAGAAAGTTGGTATGCTGATCACGGCAGCATAGGAGTGGCTGTGGATGTTGTTGCTCAGAAGCGAGAAGCTTTATTTCTCAGGCCACTTGGCCTTTTTTCAAAGCCTGGCTTTTCACTGGGAGCCCTGGGATGCAAACTTGACTTTGTCCATGAGCAAGAGATCTTCATTGGACATTGTATGAAAGATGTGTGATTTAAACTTAGGATTTAAAATTTTTTACTGTAGCTTATATTGACACCATGTATCTTAAAGTTGCAGATAGATTTCCATTGTGGCCACTGAAGCAAACAGCTTTACTGAAGAACTGTTTCCCTCAGTGCACAGATCCCTCTCCCCTCTATGTTAATTAGTTTACCTAATTAGAATTATATCCAGGTAGCTAGGGCTATACAGGCTTTATACTCATCCTGCTCCCTAAAATGTATTCCTGTTGCTACTATTTCAGTTTTTATCGTTTTCTAACAAAAAGTATTTTTTTTTCCTCTACCACACACCTGATCGTTATCTGCCTGAACAGGAAGCACCTAGCTACTTCTCAGAATCAGCTTCTGAAAGCTGAGAATGTCCCACAAAAATCTAAATCCGGTTCTTCAAACGTTGGGTTAGCTGAGAAACAACGAAACTTCTGCAGCCACCTCCCTCTAGCTCAGCGTGGTGTTGCGATGCGAGTATTGCCACTTCGGCCTTAGGCTGCAAATATTTTTCCTGTGCGACTTTCACTTTGTTTTGTGTACTTCCCCCCCCCCCCC
>Ga0065711_1042597_pt1 | contig 15272 bp, 8 predicted proteins | sample Hoacrofraction12_FD_59098 | JGI IMG/M metagenome (GOLD analysis project Ga0065711, IMG submission 59098) | Hoatzin crop microbial communities from Cojedes, Venezuela - Epithelial fraction 12 v2 (version 2) | ecosystem: Host-associated > Birds > Digestive system > Esophagus > Crop | place... | reverse complement strand
CCCGCATGCCCACTGACTCATTTTTGAGAACTTTTGGGAAGCTATGAGTCAGACACCTGAAGGGTATAAAAGGAGAGGGGGCCAGCCCTTTGCTGCACACGCCCACCTCCAGAAGACCTTGACCAGCAAGTCCGTGCCCACCACCGGACGACTCCGACCACCAGCAGAGACCGCCGCTGGATCCAAGGGTGCTGATATCTTTGCTCTTATTTCTTCTCTTGCTCTGTCTCTGGCTTTCTCGGCAGGTAAGGGTAATGTTAGTATAAGCTTGTCAACCTGCTGTATTCCGTGTTTTTGTGAAATCAGGCATTGTGTTGCTGAACCCTTTTGCCAAGTCAACATCCATTTCCAACCCCACTGCACTAAAAGTCATGTTGCGGAGTTACAGAGTTATTATCTTTTGTAAATTCACTGCCATTCCAAGTAAAGCTTTGTTTTTAGTCAAGCCTCTTGGTCATTGTTACAACTCCCAGTACCATGCAGAGAATTAAAAAGATCACCTTACCCTATTCCCACCAAGCTGGACGGGACACAAAGCAATCATGTAACTAGAAGGCTCCAAAGTACACATGAAGGAGTTTCATGCTGATATTTTTCTTCCTGTAGAGAAAAAAAAATATTGTGTCCTCTCCAGTGATTTCGTGTTTACTTTCTAAAAGACAGGAATCTCTCATAGCCAAAGGGGTTACAGTGCCAAAGCTGTCTTGACTGACGCAGCGGGGAGACATGGCCAGGGACAAGACTCTGTGACACAGGCAATCACTTGCCTTTCTGTGCTCCTTTAATAAGGCAATGTTAAAATCTAGCTTATTTTCTTTTCTAAAGTTCATTAAAATCATTAAATTCTTAAACTTGCACCACTTCACTACGTCAGCATTGACTTTGTACTATAATATAACCAATGGAACTTTATCTGCCATTTGTTTGTGTGGGGTAGTTCATCCCATTTACCTGTTCTGACAGTTGTTTTTCTGGCAGACCATTCTTTCAGAGTTTATCCATCCAGCTGGACATTTGTACAGGGTCCAGCTCTCTGAATTGTCATTGCCTTGAGGTATTACTGCAATGTAAACAATACATAATCATTCATCCTACTCAAGGCCAACTGGTGACTGCAAATGCAAAATCAATATGACAAACAAATAAGGAGCAGTGGAGAGTAAAGCTGCAAAGATATATGTAAATGATTGCCAGACTCTTAAACCTCAATGAGATGCTTTCTTATGAGGCACTGAAGTTGTGTGTATTTAGGATGACAGAAGGCTGTAGACTCCAGAGCAATAGAAGCCCCAGAGTACTGGCATATGAACAAGAAATAATTAAAGCAAAAAATGCAAGTTAAATGCAAAAAAATTTCCATGTTACTCCAAGCTGTGCTTATAGAGAGAAATGCATATGCTTTCAGAATTTTAAACAGACACATGAAAAGATCTGTTTTCCTATAGCAAATTACAAAAGAAATGGAAGCTCATGCTTCCAGAGCATTTGGTAGAGTCAGTGACAGACTAGTGACACAACTCAGTGGATACAAAGATCTGGAATTGCCACCACTCTAGCCTAGCCTAGTCTATCCCCAGCATCAAGTACTGGCCGTACCACAACGTTTCCCAAAGGCTACAACAGCACAGTGAGGTCATAGCATACAATCGATGAGCTTTTCTTGTAATTGTCACTAAGGAAGACGTATTTCTGACAGAGGCAGAACCAGTGCAGCCTGTTCTGCAGTCCATCTCATGGAGCACTGCCCTAGGCATGTCAGATGCAAGTTGAAGGCAAGCAGGCAGGCAGGATTTGTGGTGTGCAGTGTGTAGGTTAGGACCATATTCAAGAATTCACATATTACCATTTGTCTTCCTTCAGTCCTTCTCCTGCAGCCATAGTTTCTGCTCTGGTGACCCTCAGATATCTTTCTTGATTTCTGAAGCCATTTTACAATGACATAATTGCTAGTCAGACTCTCAGTAACCCAAGACTAAGGTTTTTTCATAGGGAAATTTGTAGATTTTTTATTAATATGGAAGAAAACACCTGTATTATTCAGCAGTACGCATTATCTGCAGATATAGACCAGTAGAAGTTTAATCCAAATTTTTCTTTAGCTGAACATCCTCGTATTCAAGCTCTGCCACTGCCTGCTCCCTCTCCCCCTGCAATTCACTTCGTCCCATGATCCCTACATCACTGACAAGGGCAGAGGAACATGAGCAGAGGAATTTGCTGGATTCAGAGCCACCTTGGAAGGGAACCCACACACTAGGATTATCTGAGGATTGCTTCTTAGGAATGGTATTTTAAAGGGTCATATCTAATACAAAAGTCTCAGGGGTAACTTGGAACCTAGCAACTCTGTGGTGCCAAAATATACCTTTCTCAGTGCAATTTAGGTGGGATAAACATACAATTCTTTGCATCGCAACCTTATCTTCTTCCCTTTTTCTCTTACCATGACTGTCTTCCTTTACTACCTCCACACCCTTTGTCTCCTCTTCTGGATAACTTGACCCCGAATACCTAAAATTTTGACTCCCTTACTCCTGGTCCAGCTTGTTGTTCATCATATTTCCTCTTTCCAGATTCTTTGCTTCTCAAGAAGCTAGCCAAGGCCCAAGCATCAGAGGATCTCATTTTTCCTTCAGTCTACCTGTGTCATGTTTTTCACATGGGAACTCCAGACCACTTCTCCTTGGCACTGCATGGCTTTGGTTCTATCTTTTTCTTCTTACCCCAGGTGCTGATAGAGTATCACATGAGCTGCAGAGTTTGAGACTTACCTCTTTCACACGCACCTGTAAGTTACAAGTCCTGAGAGAAAATGGAGTTTCATTAGTATAACACAGTGGATTCTATAAGCCTGTGTCCAGTTTCTTGCTGTGGCAGAGGAAGTCCCAGACTTTCCAGCTTATACGAACTATATCAACCCTTGCTTTTCAGGTCAGCATCTATGCTGGATGCATGTGTTCATCCTAAATGGGAAGACAGTAATCAGACAAGGAGAACACCTGGAGAAGATTGTAGGGAGATTGCCTGCAAAGAAAGAGTGACAAAGGGAAATTTTGGTAGGACAGTATACTCCTTCTAACAGAGTTAGATTTTTTTAAGCTATGTCACAGGACCATTACTTACTGGTATTTCTTTCTTTTTCTTTTCCTTCTCTTTTTTCTTGTTCTACACCATCCTTAAAACTCTCTGTTAATTGTATAAGTTCTATTTATTTTTTAAATTTTCTTTGCACCAATTTCTAGTCATGGAACAAAATACTTCTGGATAAGTACGTAACAAAATTATAGTGCCTGTTTTCAGAAGCTTATCATCTTTTGTAAATTTTAAAGAAAAAAGCCAACAGACATCAAAAAAGCGAGGCATCTATTGTCAACGTTGTAAGCAAAAGTCTCAGCCAAGAAGCAGACACATTTTTTTTCACAATGATTTCCAGGACATCACTGCCAGGCAACATTTAAACAGAAATTTAAAGGAGAACTTTACCTATAATTATAAGGAGCTCTTTCAAATGACAAGTAAAATAGGAGAGAGCAGAAAAACGCTTGTCTGAAAATGTAGCTAGTCAATGACAGTAGCTGATATCATAGGCCGGTGAAAGGTAGGGGCTGACCTCCCAGTACTGCCTAGGAGGTGATATATTGGATGTTGATAGGCCATGAAGGCTTTTAGATTTGAGGCTTCACGTCACTTCCATCAACTAGCATTAAAGCATCTTCCCTCTTCAGCTCTGTCTGTATACTTGATCATTTATACTGTTGTATCTGTTTAAACTGATTTGTTAGCTCCTACACATCCTCCCACATGTTTGCAAAGCTTTATGGACACCTTTGATACCATATAAATTATAAATAATATAACATTTTAATTTTTCATCACTGTAAGTTCTTCTTTCAGGTCATATTATGACTACCTCCATTCCACAATGCTTAACCCTGATTGTACAGGAAATAAATAAATAAAAATAATATCTGGAATCATTTTCAGTTGAGAAAGTTATCAACATGATTAAAAGCAGTAAACTGAAAATTTCTGGCTTTTATCGTTCTGAGGTATATTTTTTAAAATCTGAGCTATTTATCTAAAAAAAAACAAAAACCACACCAAAGAAAAAAAACCTCCCACAAAATCCTTTTCTTGATCCTAGTCTTTGTGAATAAATAACTAGATAGAAAAGTAACTTTTCCTTCGTTGAAGGAAGAAGGAAGTTTTGCTTGCTTTATGTATTTGATGATTATTCTCCATAAATGCAGTGTTCATTTGCAAGTGGCCCTTTAGAACACTCTGGGTTTTTAAACATCAATACCCAGGATTTCCATTTTTTATTTATGTGAAAAAAGTTTCACTATTTTCAATATTTCCATTGTTTTAGGGGCACCTATTGCCACTGAGTTTTCAACAAAGTTCAGGATTACTTTTAACAGTTTTTCTCTTTGATTAGTGGTAGACTACAGCCAAGCACAAGATGCAGATTTTAGCAGGAAGCAGCTGAGACAATTTATTGCTTCCTCATGGTCAACTCTCTTCTGTGGAACTTCACAACCTCTACCATTAAACCAATTCATCCTGAAAGAATTATTTCTTCTCCTTCATTAAATGAAACCGAACCGCTTGGAGTAAAAGGCTATGACAAAGTTATTTTTCCTGCCTTCTCCTGAAATGTGAAATTTCACTTGCATGATCCCATTCTGTGTATACTTATCCACTTTTCCACTTTCATTTCCCACAGGAAACCATGCACCATGCCCAAAAGAGTGTGGAGTCCTCCTCTATAGTTCAACGAATTAGAGAAACACTGGAAAATATTGTCTGTTCTGTGTTCAGTCTTCTTGGATGACACAGGTTTTATAAGGATTTACTCTAAGCAAAATTAAAATAATCTATGAGGATGTGAGTTTTTTGCACTCCTAAAAAACAAAGGAAGCCCCCAAAGCAGTTATCTGTTTAAGCAGAGAAAAATCAGGAAATTTAGCTGGCCAAATTTCCATTGGATGTGCAAAAAAAGGGAGGAAAAGGAAAACAAAAGATTTTGTCCAAGAGTTTGTTTCCCATCCCTCTTCACAGCAAGTAACTGCTTGTTCATCATAAAATATTGTTCTGAATTCAGTTATGGAGTTGAGATTTCTTGTCCCTTAAAACAGCAGACTGAGCTTTTTTCTCTTTCATTCTTATTATGCCTTAGTGGGCCTTATACCTAACACACACGCACATTGTCTATAAAGAAGTCAAAAGACTTGTGGTTTTTATGGGGAAATACTTGCTAACCAGTCAATACAGGCTTTCAGGTTTATGATTCTGTTTTATACAGTAATAGAAACTTTAATGTTTGGGTTAGGTAGATTCCGCTGTAGATACTACATATTGTACATTAAAGTCAACTAACAGGACAAATTTTTTTCAAATACAGAGACAAAAATGCTCATGACAAATTGGAAAAAACGTCAGTAACGTTTTGTTTCCTTTGATCTGCTCTGGTTTCAAGACTTTTCTGACTAGTATTCAGTCAATAGATTGACTAAAATACATTAACATTATATTCCAGAAGCACGTGTTATTCAAGTTGGTATGTAGTTAAACCCAAATTGTTATAATAAATCAAAAAACATGGACTTTCACTAACTCATTTTAAAGCAAACTTATCTACTGGGGAAATTTTTAAATGTCATTCACCAGTTACCTACAATTATTATCTATATATGACTGTGAAAGAATTGTTAAATTTTTCAAAAAATATATTCTGTGCATCATGCCTAAATATTTTGAACCATGCCACAAGTGAACGTCAATCCTCAGTAAAATGATGTTTAATTTTCATCTCACATACAATGACGTAAATCAAGAGAAAACCAAATGTAGTCAGAATGAAATTACATGCAAGCATAAATTCTGTGTCAAGGTCACTTACAAGCCTGCAAAAAAAAAGAAATCTCAAAGCAATAGACCAAAATTCTCCTGGGGAAAATGTAATACAAATATTTCAAAGAAAGACATGTATTCCTTCAGATTTTTACATTCTCCTATATTTAGGCAAGTTTATATCTATACTAAAAGTGCTTGGAACCTGTTCTCTGCTAAAAAAAAAAAAAAAAATCAAACTGAGAATGTTGTCTTTGTTGTTGTTTGGGTGAACCAATGCCAAAAGTGACCAAAGCAGACTGATGGGCAGCCTAGATTGCATCAGCTAAGTTGTATACTGCCAACATGAAATACCGCATGCAGATCTTTGGGAAGTGCATATGAAAGTTATCCAAACTGCAGACCAATAGGAACATCAGCAGCACCCTTGCTGGTCTCCAAAATGTAAAGAATAGCACTGCAACAATAAAAAGTTTGAGGATAGAGTACAGAGATTGTTTTGCCACATATATTTTGTTTGGCTAGTCCACCATGAATTATTAGGTGCTCCTTACTTCATCCAAACTATTCAGGCACACACAGGGTGGATTTTTTTGCAGGTACAAGAATGCAGCTTTCTGAGAAGTACCCCACAGTGCTCTGTCCTGGTGGTGCATCGATGCATTGTAGGATGTTCTGTTGGCACAGTGCTTGCATTCATAGCAGGGCCTTCATGAAACCACTGAAGTGATTTATTTCCAAGACTCACCTCTTTCTGAGCATGCAGAGAAGAGTGATCCATCCTATAATGCTGGCAGTCATTGATGCATGCAAGATTCATGGCTGATGTTTCAACATTGGCCACTCTCCTTTTGGTGACACATTCTGGCAGATACGAAAGAGCCCCAAAATGAAGACCACCTTGCAATGAACACTTTCATGGCCCTAAAGGAAAAGAATGGCATAATGCAGGAGAACTTGCAGTGGACAGGTTAGCAATGTCTTTATACTCTGCAGGAAAATCAGTTCTTCAGTTGGAGAACATCAGGCTGAGACAGGACTTCAGGAAGCAAGGGGAAGAGTTATTCAGAAAGGCTAAAAACAGATCAAAAAGTCTCTGCGGATGAGCACTGTAGTAAGCTGGAAGAACAGATAAACTTTAATGTCTGTGTATTCATCATTCTGTTTTGGAAAACCAACTCTTACCAAGCATTCTGAGCACGACTTGTATTTATGCCTCCCTGTTATAAATACACCTGGCCAGAACTACAGCTAGCATAAATCAGCTTGACTTCAATGGAGCAATACCAAATTGCAGCAAGAGAGGATCTGGCCCAATAGAAATACTGTATGTCCCTTTTGTGGCATTCTGCTGGTTCTGAAATCAATACTTCATTTATCTTCTGTGCCTGATACAATACCGCTCCTGCTGTAATTGTGTTGCTTTGAGCCTGCTGGACGTAGCAGTATTATGCAACTGTGGATACTTTCATTTGCCAGAGAGCACTCATTTTTCAAAGCCACTCTCCAAAAGCTGGTATTTGTTCCATGCTTACCTTAATATTATTCTAGTTTCCTCTCACAAGCAAGCTTGTCCCATTAAAGGTAGCAGAGGTCTGAGACCGTGCTCTAATCCCTAGCTGACACATCTTCATTTTCACACGCACAGTATCTAATTTCAAACAGCTGTTTATCCATTCCCATGTCCTACCCTGTGTCACTATTTCAATAGGCAAAGTCAAATGCTGTCACTTATCCTTCCAATTGAATCTGTACTAATCAGAAAGGGGATATGCACAGGATTCCATCTGCTGATGAATAAAAAGCAAAGACAATCACACACAAAAATAATGAATAGTGTTTAAAGCCAGGAGCACACTTACTCCTTGGGCTACACTGAAATCACTGATGATAATAATGAGCACAGAATCAGGTAAAGAGAAGCGTGGAGGTAAAAAACCAAAGTAAGTGTTAGAACAGTTAAAAGTGAAGGAATTAATTAATACTAACGAAGGAACCGACAGTGTATACTAATGGAGGAACTGACAATGTATCATTCATCTTAGGAAAAGTGTCCCCACTACCTCCTTTTGAAAGACACTTCAACACTGAGTAAAGGATAACCTCAAATACCTCACTTGTGAGATCTAAGTCATCTTCCATAATGCTTTTACCTGCACCCATCATTTATTAAGGGATTTTAGGATTCTTTTTCCTCATTGCTGTACATCAGTTCAAGTGCCATGTGAATATCCCACGGCAACGTTAGACTTTTAGCCATTGAGAGCTTTGTATATCCCAGTTCCTCTTACGAATTATTTAATTCTTCTTCTTACCATGAGTGTGAAGGTTAAGAGGCATAAATAAGCCACAAAGTGAGTCTAGGGGACTGGTACCAGTAAAGCCAAAAGGGACAATTATTTAGGCAAATTGGGAAGGAATTAGAGCCGTAGTCCATCTGTGTATCTACCAAAGTACTAAGTCTTGTACAGATATATGAAATAAAACATAACCACTAAACATAGTTTTTCTAAACGCTATTTATACAAAAACCCTATCACAGATACAAATACATTAGCCAGAAAAGGATCTGAATGCCCAGTTAACAGCTACAACTACATTGACAATCTATTTTGTGCATATTTCTGTCACTTCGGTGACATAGAATTGCAGATTAATAAATTCAATGTATCTGATGCACTTTTCATGAACTACAGTACTATTAAAGCAAACTGGGGGGAAGTGTAACCTCTTCCATGATATACCTTCGAAGGAGTTCCTTTTAGTGCTCTGCAAGCAGTGTTATTAACCCTAAATCATCCCAATGCTCTGAAGCACTGCCCACTGGAACTATCAGGACATGTTTGCCTACACACCAGCCCGGAGCATTCAGTGGTATACTTGGTCTCTAAAAAATAAAACCATATCTTTTCTGCTACCTAAGTCATGTTCAAAGTAAGAAGGGAATTTTACTGTTCTACTTTGTCTCATTTCATTCTGAGGAGTTTCCTTTTCTCATCCTTGGAAGAGTCACACCCTATCTGGAACATGATGCCAAGAGGTTTTGTGCTCTTCATCCAAGACTTAGCTGGACAAGCCCCTGAGCAACTTCATCCTCTATGGAAATTGCCCCTGCTTTGAGAAGGTGGTTAGACCAGAGGTTATCTGCCCACCAAAGGTTCCTTCCAAATGTAATATTGTTGACGCTGTGTATTTTTCACATCAACACTATGAGTTTGTGAGAGTCACCAGTACGGATGAACATACTTTGCACAAAATAGCTTTTCAGAGGGTTTCTTTGACTTTATGCAAACATATTCTTTCTCTACAGCTCTCAGACTTTTTTATTTTTAGACTGAAGCTTCAAGTAGTCTGTATTTTTGCCGTAATGGTTTCCAGCACTGATGAATTTTTCAGTTAATGATTTCAAACATATTCTTGTTGCGGAAAACAGACTCTCTGTGCTCTACAGTGTGAGTAAAATCATGGAATCATAAAATCATAGAGTAGAAGAGACCTTTAAAGATCATCTAGTCCAACTCCCCTGCAGTGAGCAGGGACATCTTCCACTAGACCAGGTTGCTAGGAGCCCTGTCCAACCTAACCTTGAATGTTTCCAGGGATGGGGCATCTACCACCTCTCTTGGCAACCTGTTCCAGTGTTTAACCTCCCTCATTGTAAAAAATTCTTCTTTATATCTAGTATAAATCTACCCTCTTTTAGTTTTAAACTATTACCCCTTGTCCTATTGCAACAGACCCTACTAAAAAGTCTGTCCCCATCTTTCTTTTAAGCCTCCTTTAAGTACTGAAAGGCCGCAATAAGGTTTCCCCAGAGCCTTCCCTTCACCAGGCTGAACAGCCCCAACTCTCTGAGCCTTTCCTCATAGGAGAGGTGTTCCATCCCTCTGAACATTTTTGTGGCCCTCCTCTGGACCCACTCCAACAGGTCCATGTCTTTCCTGTGTTGGGGGCTCCAGAGCTGGATGCCAGACTCTAAGTGGGGCTCTCACCAGAGAGGAGGAGAGAGGAGTGAGTAGCTACATTAGTCTGCTTTTAATATGGCCCAGCATTTCTGTCTGAGGAATTATTACTCTAGTAGGCCTTTAACAATAACTTGATAGATGTGACAGGTACTGTTGACTTTGCATTGAAGTAAGGCAAAGATATCTTGAAATTCTGCTGATGCGACAAATTTACAGATTTGTACTAGCCAATATAAAGAACATTCTTTATCGTTACTAAAGATCTTGGCTATTCCATGCTAAACAAACAAAATTTGCAGCAATTGCTTACAAAATCTGCTTTGTCTGTGGGAGATCTCTTTCCCTTGAGTCCATATACGAACAACTATTATGAAATATTCTACTTCCCTGCAATTCCTAGTCTATGCCTTTCAAAGGCCAAGCACCGTCAATTCGTTGGAAATTTGCTGTTGATTCTGTCCTAGTTATTGGACTTTGACACATACTGGAGAATGCATTAAGTCTGGACCATGCTTTAACATTAATATGATCTGGATGTATATGGTTTCCCATTTCAAGTTCCATAGGTTTTGATATTCTTTTTTTTCTGTTTCCTTATAAAAGTACCATTTAAAATATTTATTCTTTTCCTATACACACAATATTCATAAGCAGAGATGTTCAAAGTGTACTCTGAATAAAAAAAGTGTTGGAGCAATAAAACTGATGTTGATATTATTTGATTAGTAGTCTCAGGCAGAAAATAGAGGGATTAGAAGTGGAAAAAACAAAATATCTCATTTAATTTTTGACATCAAAAATATATGTGCACTTTAAAAAGAAAATAAGGATTGAGTATGTTCAGTAGTCCCCAAGAAATTTTACGTATATACATTTCTGAAAGGCCAGTGAACCAAAAGAGCTATTATTTGCACAACTCATGAATACTAAGTGCCAAATCTTCCTTTTTACTTTACCCTCTCTTTCCTTCAAAGGCTTGAAGTAAGATATCCTTTTAGGTGTGTCTGTCTGTCAGTCTTTCCATATCAAAATAATTCTGCCTGATATATTGAAGCATCTGGTGTTTTTCTTGTTGCTGTACACTGAGGATTTCATAAACAGGACTTTCAGCAGGCATTGCCATTCAGGACAAAGAGACTGCCATGGACATCAGATATCCTCATCTGTGTTATACAGCCAAGTGATGTTTTCAGATTTTCAACAACGTCACATAGTCTTTTCAAAACTCATAACAAATAAATTTTGAAACCAGATTTCATAGATTTGTTGTCCTTGTGAGCTGTAAGTCAAACCAGAAAGGGTACACAAACACAATTTTGCTCTACTGAAATGCCTAAAGGCAAATACTCAAGGCTCACTGGTTGGTAAAAGGTTGCTCCCACTTCGTACTCACCAGCTTTGCAGCTTCCTATTCTCAGATGTGTTCAGTATTGCAGAATAAGGTAGTCAGTCACTAATTTAGATTTTGTGGAATTGCACACATTTGAGGAGAGATCTAGGCAATGCCTTGAGGGACTCTAATGCCCAGAAGAAGTGGAACATTGAGCTATGCATCATTGATGGTTGATTCTGGTTATTCCATAGAAAGAAAACGTCTAAAATCACTCAAATTCTCTTAATCTCATGAAAGCATTCATCTGTTTGAAGATAACTCATAAAAAGCATCAAACAGACACAAGGCCTCTTTTGCTTTTTCACATTTGAGAGTCCTTTGAGAGAGCCTACCAAGCATTAATATCATATTTGATATATAATGTGGCTTTTGATGTGATTACCATCAAGATGTTCAAAGAAATCTCCAATATCAAGATGTTACCTGCAATCATCCTAGCAACCTCCAATATTTTGTTTGGAAAAAAATACCGAAAGCCTCCTATACCTTCTTTTTTGTGTCCTACAACAGAGACAATTAAGGGGTTTTCCTGCAAATTTTACCTGCCAAATACTTCTTTGTCCTTAGATTTTTGCTGTCATGTACCTAGTGAAAATCTATCCATTGATAAAATATTGTGTAAGAAGCAATTTTTTAATTTGAACTTTTTTTTTCTTGTTAGCACACTAAGAACAACTTTCTTAACGTTCATGGTAAATCCATCGTAGTCAAGCAAAAAGCATGGAGTTCAAACATAAAGTATCAGCTACTTCAAGTGTTCCATTCCATGCTCAGAACAACACATACACATAAAAGCAAATATGAAGATGTCCTTGCTCACTGTAAGGGGGTTGAGCTAGATGACCTCTAAAGGTCCCTTCCAGCCCAAAGCATTACTATTCTATTCTATTCTATTCTATTCTATTCTATTCTATTCTATTCTATTCTATTCTATTCTATTCTATTCTATTCTATTCTATTCTATTCTATTCTATTTCTATTCTATTCTACTTAAATGACTCCTTCTGTACAATAATCAAGATCTGGCCACATGTTAATAGTAATAAGGAAATCCAAACAACTTATGATTAGCTTCCTGACAGTTGGCAGAGAGGCAAGTTGAATGTTTATATTCCCTCATATTTAACAGGTTTGTCTGTGAGTTTCAGTTCAATGAGTTAGAGGGAAATCTGAGACCTATTACCTAAACATAAAAAAACTCAAAAGACTTCTGGGCTGCCTGATGCTTTTAGGTTGCCTGCACTTTGAGTGATTTCCATCTCCCCAGAGAATATGAATTTTCTGACCCCTCCTTCAGGTCAGCACTGACTATTCAGAGGGAGCTTTGTTGTATGCTACAGAGAATCTTCCCAATTCTGTGTCAGAACTTCATGGGAAAGCTTGTAAAAGGATGTTAGGCTAAGAAGATCCTTCAAATTACTTGTTCAGGAAGAAAATCTCAAGTGAAGCAAAGGCTCGATCAGAAATGAGCATGAGTACTGTTAAAATGGAAATGGAAAATAGAGACATTTTAAATCGCCCGTTAATTAGTGAAGTCAAAAACATTTTCCTAGTATTCTTTAAAGAACATCTGTTGTCCCTGGTTAGTTTAGACATGCCAAAATAACAATGTGTTTTCACTGTAGTCAACCACAACCCAAGTGGCATTTATGGAGTGTTTACAGCAGAGAAAAGGTAACCGTCTTGGCAAAGGTTGGACATGTGGAGGTCTGGAGACCTAAAGCACAGAAGCAGAGTGGTTTATTGACCTTGAGATATGAAATACAAAGCAGGGAAGGTGAACAGAATACTACAAGAGGTTTCCATTAAATGTTTTATGCTAGCTGAGAAATTCAGGAATTATATTTAGCAGAAAGAAGACGATAATGGGCATCTCATTCCTTGTGGTTAATTCTAGTTCTGGACAGTCTTACAGCACTGCTTGTGCAGTTTGGTTTAGGACTGAGACAAAGCTGCACTGTATACAGCAGAGAAACAAGTGTGCACATCGCATATATGAACCTGTTCACTCTCCACAGCATTAGGAAGTAGAAGTGAGCAGAGTGAATAGCAAATACTATTAGCTGCACCGTCTTCAGAAGCCTGGGTTTTGTTGTAAGGATATGTGTGGAAGTGTGACTAAATCCCAGCTGAGGCAGGGGAGACTGTCTATGCCAGTTCTGCAGTCTGGCACCTGGGGACGGTCCGATATGCTGACTGTTGTGCACCTTGTGAGGCTGAGACTTTTTAAAAGGCTAGCACAACACTGAGAAGCTGTCAAATTTCAGAGTAAGTCCCATACAGTTCCCCAGAACTGAACAAAGAGCCTCTGACTGAATTCTGAAGGTTTCAGCACACAGTGTGTTGAGGGAGATAACTGACAAAAATAAAACATGTGTGGACTAAGAGACCACTGAACTTGCTTGCAATTGCAATGAACCAGCACCAGTGGGTGCAAATGGGGATGAGGCTGAAGACAACCCCCTTTAAATAGGTCGTAAAGAGTGAAAAGGGCATAATAACCTATACCGCACAAGTTAGTGCCAGACAGCTCCCAGATGAATGAATTTAATAAAGTTTTGGGCTAATTAAACAATATCCCCTGTGCTTTGATATTCTTTCTGCATGTCCAGCACAATGAATAATTTAAAATCAGACTGCAAAATAGAGCTGTTTAACTAGCCTTTTAATCCTTTCTCAAATTAGTAGCACCAACAGATTTTTAATTTCTCTTTATTTCCCTTCTAGCGTTATTTAAAGGACATTTATGGTTTCCAGGTAGGTTTGCAGCTGATGGCCAAACGGGACTGCCATTTCAGCTGATACAGTATTAGTATCTCTTCTTAGCAGTGCATATTTCGATATGTGTAGTCAGCAGGACGGTCACCAAGGAGCATATTTGAATGAATATTGTTCCTCTATACATATATCAAGCTATATTTATGCATGTTGATTTTGTATCCTGTGTAGAATTCCCACCACTTATTTTACATGCTTTTTTTTCTAATGGGACAAACAGATGCACTAAATAAACATAAAAGTCATCCATCTTACTAAAAATGCTTTTAAAGATGGAGATATATAAGCAGATTTAATGTCCAGGAGGAAGAGCTGTGCATAGGAATCTCCTTTTTATCTTCCAGAACCTATACAATGCAGATAACAGCAGTGAAAACTTCATGTCTGCAGAGAGCCGAGACAGAAATTTTAGGGTCTATAAAGTTGTTTTAACCTGTGGCCCAGAGATCTCCACCAGACTGTGAACAATTTTTAAGGAGCCCATGAAGGGTAAGCAAATAAGAGAAAGTTCCTCTTGTCAGGAGGCTTCAATTCAGTCCACAGATCTGTGCTTCTGCTGCAAAATGTTTGGGGATCTGCAAATCCAGAAAGTGAAAAAGACCTGCTCTAGGCCATTTTACTGTGTCACTTGCCTGCTGGGATGATCAAGAAAGGAAATGCTGGTGACTGCTATTGAAATATGGACACATCCCAAGCGACACAGACAGAGCCCACTGATCCATCTCATCTGCAGCACAGAATTACTATTGGTTCTGAATAACCACTGTCATCGTTACTGATCATTATCAATATGCATGAATCTAAGATAGAGGAAATAATATTAGCTTCATTACTACAAATGAGAAAACACAGAAGAACAGAATCCAAACTGTGAACTAGGACAATATTTTTCAAAGCAATTTAATATTATATAGAATGTTTAAATGTTCAAACAGTAGTTCACATTACTTTCAGTTGCACTGGAGATACTTGGCACTTGTGCAGATCAGCCCTTGGGATACAGTCACAAAGATCCTGAAACCAAAGACTGTGCAGTAAATGAAAAGATTTTTTTTAATCTCTTCATTAATTGAAAGTGTCAGTTGACAAGGCTGGGAACAAAAATTCAGAATTTCAGAGCACCATTCACAGAATCACAGAATCACAGAATCACAGAATAGTAGGGGTTGGAAGTGACCTCTGTGGCTCATCTAGTCCAACCCTCCTGCCGAAGCAGGGTCACCTACAGCAGGCTGCACAGGACCTTGTCCAGGCGGGTCTTGAATATCTCCAGAGAAGGAGAC
>Ga0065711_1009372_pt1 | contig 15272 bp, 23 predicted proteins | sample Hoacrofraction12_FD_59098 | JGI IMG/M metagenome (GOLD analysis project Ga0065711, IMG submission 59098) | Hoatzin crop microbial communities from Cojedes, Venezuela - Epithelial fraction 12 v2 (version 2) | ecosystem: Host-associated > Birds > Digestive system > Esophagus > Crop | place... | reverse complement strand
TTCTTCCTCGGGTTCAGCTGGAGCTTCCTCTGCTTCAGTTTGTGCCCGTTGCCCCTTGTCCTGTTGCTGGGCACCACTGGAAAGAGTCTGGCCCCGTCCTCCTGACACCCACCCTGCAGATATTTATCAGCATTTCTAAGGTCCCCTTGCAGCCTTCTCCAGGCTGAACAAGCCCAGCTCCCTCAGCCTCTCCTCGTAGAAGAGATGCTCCAGTCCCCTCATCATCCTCATAGCATGAAGCAGTTTGCCTTGGAGGACGGGAGAAAAGAGATCAAAGTCCCTCGGGAAGCTTGCAGGCTCCGGTGAAGAACACACACTCAGCATCTGACCAAACGACCGCGAGTTTTTGGCCTGAGGGGCAGATGGTGGGAGCCCGCGATGTCCCTTCCCTCCCCTGTCGCAGAAGGAGCGCAGTTACCTTTGGATAAAATGAGGATCACGTCTCCTGCCCGAAACTCCAGGTCTTCAGGGTGGGTGGCTTCGTAACTGTACTGCGCTACCACTTGGGTCAGTCCCATCCCCTCTGGCACGGCCTCCTGCAGCGGCTCCTCTGCTTGGCTGTCTGCTGAAAACCCCTCTCCCTAGGGCAGGGAAGAAGCTGGTGAGGACACCTTTGGGCTTTCTCGCTGGACGGGGGTAAGAGAGATGAGCTCTGCTTCCCCTTGTTGCTCCTCTGCCTGCTGGGAGCTTGCCGGCTTGCTCGGGAAGCCACGAGCCTGCGCTCGGGGCAGGGGAAGCGGAGGCAGCCAGCGGCTTGGGTTCCTCGCCGGGAGTGGTGGCCATCGCCGCTGGCCGTCACTGACCTCGGTGATGTCGCACCAGGCCGTCAGGCAGTTGTCCTTGCTCTGCCTCCACGCCGTCTCCAGGTTCTCCGTGCTCAGAGTCACCGGTGCCTGGCCCTCTCTGGGCTTGTACCTGGGTGTGTGGAGGACATGGGGTAGGGTGGGAGCCGCGGAAAGACGGCTCCCGCAGCCCGCTGTGCCTCACCTCAGCCGCGTGTGCCAGGGCTGGAGCTCCAGCTTCTTGCAAACCAGGTCCAGGAGCTGGGTGTAGGAGAGGCCCGGCTCAACTTGCAGGGCGACCGTGTATTTGTAATGCACCTTGAGGACGTGGGGGCTGGCCGCGTCGGCCTCCTGCGGGCAGCGAGTGGCAGGTCAGAGCTCGCGTGGCTGGGAGAGGTCGGGGAGAGGGACCCATTCCCTCCCTGCTCAAGTCCAGCCGAGATGAGAGGCTCTGCTGACAGTAGGTTTGGGGGAGACCTCCCCAAAAGCCACTCCAGTCACCCAACTGGGTCCCGAGCCCCATCGTCAGGCTGGAGGTCTAAAACCCAAAACGCTCGCGGGGCTGTGGCGCTTGCCGGGCACGCCGGCACCTTTCAACACCCGATAAATACAGGTTTGCAGCGTGGACCTCAAAGCCCGTGTTGAGGTGTTACCTTGGGCGCTTCCCTTGGCTGCGTGGCTGCGGCAGGACCGTAGTCTGCGGAGGAAGAAAGAGCCAGCTCAGCAAGCGGGACAGGGTAAGCGTTGCTGCTCCGCGCCCGCGTACGTGGTTGGATCTCCTGCAGCCCTGCTCCTCGGCACCCGTCGTTGTCTGCAGCAACGGCCACCAGCCCTGGAGCTGAACCCTGGAGGGGTTCGTCCATAAGCCTTAGATACAACCACCGAGCAGAGGACTGGGCGCTCGGCCGTCCCCCATACAGGGACAGGAGCTTGAGGGGTGGGGTGTCTTTCCTGGGTGGATTTAGAAAACAAAAAAACCCCAAACACGAGCTGCTGGTGTTGGTGTCTTTGCCCTCCTTATCTCCCCAGGTCCACGCTGAGAACCAGCAGCAATCATTGTCCTTCCCTGGGCTGCAAAGCTAAGTTTGGGCCTCCAGGGAGGGTGAAGGTCCTACACAAGGATCTGCTCTACATTTGGTTGGTGCTTTGGCACGACTCTGCTCTCTACAGGAAGGGTCAGAGCTGCAGTCCCACTGCTAGACCCGTGATGGCTTCTGGTGCCACAAAGGTTCTCTCCGAGTTTGTTGGGTCCCCAAGATGTTTCCCCATGGCTTACGTGAGCCGCAGCCATCTTCTGCGTCAGCTTTACCACCGGGCTCCGTACGAGGCCGCCCTGCCTGGGACACGAGCCCTGGCCTGTTGTTAGGAGTCTTTCAGTCCACCTTTCCCCACCGCCGAGTGGCTTGGATGAACCCCAGCTCTGGTCTCCAAGGGTGAGGACCAGGCACCGAGGGGGCCGTCTCGGAGCCGCTGCCGGGGGCTCTGTCCCTGAGGCACCCCCGTCCCCCAGCTCCCCTCGCTGACCTGGTGCTGGCCGCCGCAGCTTCTCGGGAGCGGCGGAGCTGGGTGACTCCAGGATCTCGGCTTCAGGAGGGGTCTCGTCCTGTGCCAGGTGGGAAGAAGGCAGTGCTGTCCATCCCACCCTGCCTAGGGGAGCCCCCCTCCAACCCCCTGTTTTCCCAAGGCCTCTCTGGGGTCTTGAACCAGGGAGGGGTGACTTCGCTACCCCTTCATCTCCCCGGCATCGCCAGCCACTGCCCGGGGGGCCATCGGCGCAGCATCTGCCCAGATGGTGCAGGTCTCGGAGCTCACGTTGAGGTGACCACGAGCCAGGAGAACCAACCCCAGCATTAGGAGGCAGGGGGAGTGGCAGATACGGGTCCCGCTGGAGGACCCGGAATAGGTGATGGGTGAACGCGTGTGGGATCTGCCCTCCCCAGGACAGCGTCTCCTCCTGGGCCTCCTCACCTGGATGTGCGGCTTGTTCTGGAGCTCCATGGGCTCAAGGAAGTTACAGGGGACGATCCCTTTCTGCGGGGGAAGGAGAGACAAGCGAGGATTCCTTGGCAAGGAGGCAACGTGCTGCTGGAGGACGCTGCTGAGCTCGTCCTCACCCTGCCCTGAATCCCGGAGGGTCCCTGAGGCTTGAAGGTTGGGTGCTGCAGGTTGGATGCGTTTCCGTGAACCCCATGGCCTAAGCCAGGGACTTGAGTCAGAAACTCCTTTGGTTGCTGGTAGCAAGGCTTGGCTCTCCAAGTCCTCTGCAGAACCCCACAGCATCCATCCCATCGTCCACCCCCTCCTGCCAAGCCCGCCCCTGGTACCTTTCCATTGAACATCACCGTAGCCCAGTTGTCCTTCTCTTTCTTCAGGACAAAGACGATGTTTCCCGGCAGGACTGGCAGCTCCTCAGCAGTCTCGGGGATGAACTCGTAGAGGACGCGGTGCGGCTGCCCTTCGAGGGCCCTGGGTGCGGGAGCAGCAGCCGGGTCAGGAATGTGGGCGACGTCATCATCGTACAATGGAGGGGGAACCCCAACCCCTGCCTCTGTGTTTCTACAATCCTCCCCCGGCCCCTCCAGAGTTCTGGGTGCCGGTGGAGACTCGGCTGCGACGGGGCTGGACCCGGCTGCCCATCCTTCACCCAGCTAGCAGGCATGGTGGTGTTGGGGTGACGGCTGAGCTTGACGATCTTAGAGGTCTTTTCCAACCTTCATGATTCTACGAACTCACCTGAGGATTTCTGGGGTCTTGGGCCTGGGCGGAGGGCCAGAGGTCTGCCAAAAAGAAGAGAGAAAGAAAATTATCAGTAATCGGGACGGTTTCGGTTGCTCTGCAGAAATGTCCTGTAGCCTTCTGCCATGCCTGCCGTCACCCCTGCGTGGTTCCTTCCTCCCCGGGCTGGCGTCAGGTCGGACGATTTGAACCTAAAAATGAGTTTTTTGCTGCTTGGCAGCTGGCTGCGGCAGGGTGTCGGGTCCCTGCCATGCCGATGCGCAAAGCGACTGCCTGAAGTGCCGTCAGGAGCATCGCTGCCGTGGCTCTTCCGAATGAGCAGTCTCCACATCCTACCCCCTGTAGCCTCTCAAAAAGCTCTGGTAAAAAGGTCTGGGGCACCTTTACGGGTGGGAAGACGCTGCTGCGTCGTCAGGAGGCTGTGATGGAAACAAGAAGGGCTTTGGGGACTGGGAGGAGGATGAAGAATGAAAGCAGAACTGCTCTCGCTTCGCCGGTGGCTGGGGCTGAGGCAGATGAACCCGATGAAGGTCATGGGGAGGGTTTAGGATGGCTCTCTGCCAAAAGCCGTTGCCTGACGGCGGGGGCAGAGGATGTGCTGCCAGGCCACCGCTTCCCCGCTCGGGGAATGGGGTTAACCTCCACCAAACCGTGACCTCGGCGGGTTCGGGCTGTGCGTGGCGATGATGCAGAGAGCAGCTGAGGCGTGGGAGCGGCCTCCGCCTCCTCCCCACGGCCGTAGAGGAAGGTTCGTGGTGGCCATGCTGCCGTTGGGTCCCTGCTGTGAGCCAGGGCCCGGGGCGAGCTGCTGGGCGATACCCATCCCCGCGTCCTTCTCAGCTCCTGCTGAGAACACTGGTGGTCGGTGGTGCCTTACCTGCGGCTGGAGTGGAGCAAATCCGGAAAAATCGTCCTTGTCCACCACGGATGCCACCACCTATAGCCAAAGACAGACAGGTAGCGACCCAGTGCTTGTAGACCTCTCTTGGATTCTAAGTCTGCTCCCTTCCTCTGCTGCTGGCCAGGCCAAACTCCTCATGATGCTTCGGGTTCAAGAGGGGCTGTGATTTTTAGGCTCAGCATCTTTGGTTATAGGCTGAATGCTCCTGGCACCAAACTCGCCTCTCAGCTGTGGCGAGGTCTCGGGTCTCAGCCCCACCACTGCTGCAGTTAGAGTCCTTACAAGCTAGTGGCTTCCCTCTGTGCATTAATCACAAATGTTGAAGGGAGTAGGAACATCAACGTTAAACATCATTTGGGAAGTTGGTGGGTGTTTCTGGGGATGCCCCGACAGGCTCTCGGTCGGTGTGTCGCTTGCCGGAGGAGCTCTGCCTCCCAGGACCCCAGCCCTTAGGTTTTGCAAACTCACGGGGGAGAAAAGCTCACTCGCTCACCGGGGCTGGAAAGCCCCTTTCGAATGGAGCGGAGGAAGCACCGGAGGTCGTTTTTGGGTGTCAGATTTTAAATAGCTTCTTTTCCCCTCCCTGAAAAAAAAATCTTGGCTGGAGTTGAAGCTCCCGTGGGACCTTTCCAGCTCATTGCTGACTGACTGCCCCTCATGTCTTGCTGAGGAAAAAAACTGAAAATAGGCCAAGCTCTGCAGAAACATGCTTTTTAGCTCCTCTGTTCCTACAGACTCCCTGTTCTCCATGAGACCCTGATGTGCCACCCCTCCTTCCATGCCCGGACCGGCTCCGTGTCTCTGCCTGGGCAGCAGGTAGCAGCTCAGAGGCCTGAATAAAGAAGGTATTTCTTTCTTACCATAGCCTTTCCCAGGTAGTCCTTCTTCTCCAGCTGAGCCACTTGCTTTTCGTTCGGTCGAAACAGCTTCCCCGCAGGCACGGCCACCAGGTCGCAGAGCTTCTGCTTCTGCAGCACAGAGAAAGCGTAGTGCTCTTCAGAGGTGAGAGCAGGGGCTGCCTCGCTGTCCCCTTCCTTCCGCCTCTGGGGTTAAGGTCTCGCTCCAGAAAGTCAAAGAGCCGCTGTGACAGCCTGGCCCCAGCCCTGACGTGGTCCATTCAGCCCCGTCTTCCCACCCCTGCCCTCCTCAGTGACCCGGGGCTCTTCCCACCACCCCGTGTCTCAGTACGACACCCACGCTTTGCTCAGCTCTTTGCCTTTGATCCCGGCTCTGCTAAAGCCGTAGCTAACAGGTGGTTTCTCTGTCGCTGGGATTTTTCTCCCCCCTCCCTGTGGGCCTGCTGTGAGCAGATGCGGCGGCAGCCGGACCTGCTCCTCCTTACCAGGATGGCTTCCATCGCCCTGTCGATCTTGTTGTGCTGGGGCTCGCTCTTCATGCTCATGGCCAGCGTCAGGTGCTCCTCGGCTTTCTTCCAGTCCTCCATCGTGGCGTACACCAGCGCGATGTTGTAGAGTATCTGCCGGAGGGATGGCATGGAGGAAATGAGCCCTTGGAGCTCCGTGAAGGCGAGGACAGCAGAGGGTGGTGGCACCGCACAGAGCACTGCGCCAGGAAGACCTGGCCATCTTCCCCCTGGATTTCTGGAGATGGTGAACAGCCCTTTGGGATCGAAACTGCCGGCCAGGTCTTTCTCACCTCACAAGCGAAGAGCCGGTACCGCAGCCCCAGGATCTTGTAGTCGATGAGCTGGTTGCCTCGCAGCTGGGCCAGCGCCTCTTTGAAATCCTTAATGGCCTTTTCATGGCTGTGGGGCAGAGGACAGGGGTGTCACCACCTCGCAGTGGCCCTCCAGCTGCCTCAAAAGAGCCTTCGAGTCTTTACTTCAACTGGTCTGAGTTTAGCTGGGTCTCTCCTATCTCCCCGCAGGGTTTTGGGACACCCCGGGCGGAGGAGAGATGCTCCAAGGCTGGTGCTTGTCCCAAGACTGCACCGTTGATGAACAGGAGCCTCTGGTTTTACCTCGAGGGGCTGCCCCTGGGGTACCAACCTGCCTGGGGACCGTCCTCGGCTGAAGGCTGGCAGCTCTGCGAGGGGCAAAGCCAAAACTTTAAAGCCCTCCACTCACTTCTGCCTGCGGTAAAAGACGGTCCCGCGCTGGAAATAAGCCACTGCCAGGTGCTTGTCGCAGCTGATGCTCCGGGTGAACGCCTGCACGGAGGTAGGAGTGGGGCAAAAAGGGAGTAAAGAGGGAAGACCTTTAAAAAAACGAGGGTGTAGAGCGGTTATACCTGTCCTGTACCAGGCTCCTAATTTTTTTTGAGCTGGAACCATCTGCTGCGACTCGCTGGGCAGCTTGCTGCCCCCGCAGTAGCCTTTGGGGAGAGGAAGAGCGAGCAGCAAGCCAGGCGTCTCTCCTGCCGCTTGGCCTCTGATCTACCGGGAGAACAGGTTCTGCAGGAGCAGCCCAGGGCTGCTTCATCCCAGCTTTAAAAGGCCCCGAACCCTCCCCTTAGTCAGCTCTCGCCCATTAATTCCTCCCTTTCCCACTGCTTCCGTCTGTCCGGCAGCTCTGCGCGCAAACTCGCCGGTGCCCGCGCGTGGGGCAGCGACCCTGCAGCTGGACCTTACCTCCTCCGCCTCGGCCAGCTTCCCCAGGACAAGGTGGATGCAGCCGATGTTGAAGGAGATCTTGGCAGGGGGGTTCTGGACGGCCGTGAAGGCGCCCAGGGCCACCCCCCACTCCTTCCCGTCTGCCGCGCACACCCCTTCTTGCCACAGCCGGATCGTCTCCACCAGGGACATGGCGCGGTAGGAGTGGGACACAGGGTCCCCGGCCGCGTCGTGGGTCTCCTTGCTAGCTCCAGCCCGTACTTCTGCCTTCGGCGCGGCCCGTGTCGCAAACAGGGCAGGAAGCGGCCCCCGCTCGCGTCACCGACGCGCGGCCCCGCGATGGGGAAGTGGGGCCGCGGCTGCTCCCTGCGCTGCTATGGGTTGCACGCCATGTCCTCTCCGGCAGCCGCCCCTCGCCTCTTCGGGTGTCACTGCTCTGGGTTTTGCATGAAAAGCCGCGGATTTTGGCAGCTGGGTGGTTGATGAGGTCACATTCAGGGTTGCAAAGCCGCAGGGCGAGCGCTGCCGCTGAGCCCCTTGTGCCCTCCGGAGTGTGGTCCTGGAGGTGGCTGCTCGATGGTTCCTGCAGGAACCATCCATCCCCTCCACGTCGCCCCATCAAGGAGTTCCGGCGCTGGGGGTGCGCGGAGCTGCCCAAGGACGGGGGTCTGAGGGCCGTGGCCGTGCCGTGCTGAGCCCTGGCAGCGGTGGTAGCTCATGCTCGGCCCAATGTCGCATCTGCCGAGGTGTTTCATGGCCAATGGAGCACGACCGGGCTCCAGAGAGCTGCCGAGGGGAGAGGGGACACTGAGCACGTGGCGGCAGGGCTCTGACCAGCTCAGAAGGTTTGGAGCTGGGTGCTCCACACCTGGTTTCTAAGTAGCTTTGGAAGTTCTTTGCCTCTGCCGCATCTACCTGACCCCATCTCGCAGGAGATTGTTCACCCCATTGTAGGGATAATTTTCTGCTCGTTTAATTGTCTGAATTGGCACACTGGGAGGGCCGGGTTGATCCTAAAATTGGTACGAGGGGAGCTGGCGGAGGATGCGAGATCACCCGTGGTAAGCGTTGTGTTTTATTTTTCTTTCATTTCATAGAATTATAGGTTGGAAAAGACCTCTAAGATCATGAAGGCCAACTGTCATCCCAACCCCACCATGCCTGCTAAACCACGTCCTGAAGTGCCACATCTACATGTCTTTTGAACCCCTCCAGGGATGGGGACTCCACCACCACCCTGGGCAGCCTGGTCCAACGCCTGACCGCTCTTCCAGTAAAGAAATTTTTCCTAATATCCAATCTGAACCTCCCCTGATACAGCTTCAGGTCATTTCCTCTCGTCCTGTCGCTGGTTACTGGGGAGAAGAGACCAACCCCCAACCCATTACAACATCCTTTCAGGCAGCTGTGGAGAGCGATAAGGTCTCGGAAAGAGGTAAGCCCAGCAAGTGCTCAGAGCAGCCATCCCCCTGCTTGGTTAGTTTTAACGTAACGTTCAAGCAATTTCAAAGCTGCGATAAACTCATCCATTCTAGTAAGAGCGAGTCTCTTGTTCCCCTTTCTCCTACCAAGCTGATTTAGTAGGCAGACTTGTTTCTTCTGTGATGATGTCCAAGAGGAAGTGAGCAACAGCGATGGTGACGGGTCTCGTGGGACATTCCTGGAATCCTGCGCAAGTGCAGACCACCAAGAGACGCGTAAGAAACACACAGAAATGCCCGAAATCCAGCGAGGGTGCAGCGGGCGGTTTGGAGTTTGTCTAGCAACAACAGCATAAGTTTCGCACCATTTCTGGAGAGGAGACCCAAAACTGGACTGATCTGGGTGCTAGAGAACGTTATGTCTGAGGGAAGACCGAGGGGATTGACCATGTTTGGGAAGAAATCAGTGCCAGAGGAGGAGTGGAGGAGACGGAGCGTGTCCAGCTCCTTCCCCGGAAGGCAGGTCCGAGCTCTCTCTGCGCAGGACCTGGTTTTTTGGCTCGCTCCCTACGCGGAGGCGGGAGCTCATGGGGACGTTTCGGTCCGGCGATGGATGACCCGGAGCCCGCTGCTTGGTGGGGGCTGCAGCTCCAGCGGCAGGAGGACAGCGGTTTCCCTCGGCTGTTACAAAAGCAGGATGCGACTGATACGGTGCCATTGCCACACGGTCCGGGCAGCGGCCGGAGGTTTGCAGGCGAGCCGCTGCAGTGCTGAGCCCTCCGAGCAGAGCTCTGCACCCCTCCCAGCAGGCCCGAGCGGTGCCGAGCGTATTTTTTATTGGAGGCTTCCTTCTCCTAATAGGAAAGGAGATGCGTTTTGCAAAATGAAATTGTTTAGGGGTTTTTTAATACCATGCCCATCTTTCTCTGTTTTCCTCTTTTGATTCTCGGCGTGCTGAGGCACGATGGCTTTCCAACACCCACTCTGCCGGGGTGTACCTGTGTTTGTATAGTCCATGAGGATTTGGAGGAAAGAGGTAATGTGGGTTTTTTTCCTTAAACTAGATTTACTTTTTCCTCTCGGTTAACAGAGGAGAAGCCTTCCTGCAAATCTTGCGCTACTGCCCCCAGGCCGGTGCACGTCTTTCAGCCCATCCCTGGGCGCACATGTACACATTTAGTGGATGTTTCTAAACACAGCGTAGCCCAGCAGGAGGGGAACCTGGAGGACCTCCGAGACCGTTCTTCTCGCTGCCTTCCTTTAGCTAATGCCACCTAAAGGCAGCTGGCCTGCTTTGGCATCAGTTCTTTCCGAAAACATTTTTCACTTCTCTGAGATTACAGCTTTTTATTATTATTTTTTTAAAATGAGGATTGATTGCTGTCTTCACCAGCTTTGGATGCAGGGAACAGAGAGGCCGAACGCGGTCCCTGGGAGAGCTGCGAGGACGGAGCCATCGCTGCAGGTGCCGGGGGGCGGCCGCTTCTGTACGTGCGTGCGGTCGAAACCTTGATGAGCTCTGTGGTCTTGGCAACAAGGTCAGGTCCTCCACTCCGCGTGGCCAGTGCCTCCCGCTGCTGTGCCCATGTTCTGAAGTGAAGCAAGAAAAATCATCCCAGGAAGGAAGGTAGAGAGGTAGGGCGGGCAGTGAGCAGCTGAGGGGCTCTGCACCCCTCAGCTGCTCACAGGCACCCTGGGGAGCAGGCGCCGGGGCCCGAGGCCCTGCTCCGCACGGTCTGCAGCGTCCCAGGGAACCAGGGGAGGAGGAGGAAGGATGGAGGGGAAAAGGCTTCTACGGACGCTGTGTCTTACCGATCACAGGGAACGCTTTGGTTCGAGCCGTTGGCAGGCACTAGCTCTGCTTTTCCAACACCGTGACTTGGGCAAAGAGCACGCGGCGCCTGGCCGAGGCCGGCGCGCTCAGCACCAGGCGTCTGCACGCTGGAGCCCCGCAGCAGCTCCAGCCAAGCATGCCGCGCCGTTCGGGATGGCGCGGTCAGCCGAGCAATGACATAGCGACGACGCAGCCAGCCCGCCCACAGGGCAAGCCCAGGACTGCATCTGTGCTTGAATTACTACGAACACCAACGATGAAACGCTTCATCTCCTGGAGCTGGGGCAGGTAGAGACAACCCAAAGCCCAGCTGCGGAGGATGGAGCATTGCTCCACACAGTCCCTGCTAGGTTCCTGGTTTGGAATGGTTTTTTTGTCGTTTGAGTATCTATCTCACTGTAATAACCGCAGATCTTCTAGCTGGACGACGTGGCGCATGGATCGCCATCACGTCCAGGTGCAAACCACCACCCCAAAGGAAGCCTCTCAAGGAAAACAGGAGAGGGGAGAAGGTTTAGGGCTTGCTTTTTTTACTGCTGTCCACCCTGGAATAGCAACCTGCGGAGACTTCAAGGCATTTCAGACAGCAGGTAAATATTCAGTGACGGTTTATTGTCTGGTCTTTATTATTATTACAAAAGCAGCAGATATCAAAAAACAGCAAAGATTTCACGAGTTCCCCAACGGTTTTACACAACTGAACTGCAGTAACCTGGTGAATGTAAAACGCACAAATTTCAGTCCTGGCCCTAAACCTTCGACGGCAATCTGTGCTCTGGGATGCCCTGGGCTTTCCTAATTCTTTCTTACTCTTTATTTTGGAACCCNATTTTCCCACCAGCTGTGGCACAATGCAACGGGAACGCCAATGGTCTGGGATCCTTTAAGACCCTACACGTCTAGAAAACAAAATACGGGAGCTTGGCAAGCACGGTGTGGATACTCAGCTTACCCCAGGCAGCCACTTTGTTGTGCTTGACAAAGTCAAATCACTTTCAAGTTGCTGAAAGGTGATTTGTTGTACGAAAGCTGCTTTTTGTTTTTCTCTTCAGGATCTTTGCTCCCCAAAATAAAAGGGTTCACTGGGCTGGGCTCCAGCATAAATGGACCATCAACCTTTTAAATTCTACCATCCAAACTGCCTGAGGGACAGCTTCATCCCGCTGTGACCCTCCCACCACGGACCCAGCATTCAACTGATCGCAGGAAACCAGAAGAGGTGTGAGATGTGAGGTAAGGAGAGTGCTTAGCTCTCTGGCGTGGTAATCAGGGTCGGAAGGGACCCTTCGCTTTCTGTCCTATTCATGGCTATAGGTTCAGAGGTTCACCAAAGGGAACATGGTCCAGTTACCTGGATCGACAGCTGCCCCACTTTTTAAACACAGATCTTGCATCAAAACACTGCTTGGCTAGCAAAAAGAATTAAGACATTTCCCTACGTCCCTCAGCATTTGCTTGGAAAGTCAGGTCCAAATCTGCCATAATTATACAGAAACGCAAATCATCCTAAACATGAAGTTGTGTATGTTGCTATACGCGTCACTGAAATGTTCCCAAGTACCAAATATTCCTGTTAGAGATGAAATTGCACCTCCATCGTTTTCCAGACTTTAACACCAAAAGAGATCACGATATGCATTACTTGACAGGTATGAAAGAAGTGGCGAGAAGGCAAGCTGAGAGACAAGCACTGCCCATGGGGCAGCAATGGCATTTGGTTGGTGGGGTTTCGCACCGGCGTTTCCCCACGCCGCGGATGGCAGGCAACCGCTCGCTGCCGGACTTAAACCGTCTTCCTGGCGGTCAGAACGCGGACAATGGACCCCACTCCTCCAGCAGCCAGGGCCTGAGAAGAGAAACACGGCGACTGACACCGGGTTATGGTAGCCACACGCTGAAATGACCGAGCAGAAAGGTTCCCCGACCGTGTTTCAAGGGAGCATTGCCCTGCCCGTGACATGAAGAACAAAACACTAGCATTCAGCGTGCCAGCGAAGGATAGTCGCACTCGCTTTAAAGACGGCTACCTAACAAGCTTTTATTTCACTGCATACCCAAGCTGCAAATTTTGCTTCCCTCTAGAAAGGAAATTCTACTTCCATCCGCTTGAATCACTGGATTGAACCATTCTGTTCGCCTCAGTCTAACTGAAAATCAAATTTTAACTGTAAAATCTTTACCCAAGGCATCGGAAGAAGTAGGCACGTGATGTAACTCCGCTGCGTGCTTGCAGAACCGCACCCTTCTCACGGCATGGAACATGGCCTTTCGGTTTTACCCAGCCGAAAGGTGGTCCTTACCAGGCTCGGTGAGCGTGCCTCGGACCCCAGAACCCACTGCCACGAGGAACCCCGGCGAGAGCACGCCCCGCAAACGCACCTTCTCGTGCCACTGCAGCAGCACAGCGCTGCTGTTGTCAGAGGGGCTCTCGAAGCCTTTGTAGATGTACTTCATTAGCAGGTCGACACCGTTCTTGTCCAGCGACTGCACCGCCTTCTCGATGTCGTTGGCTTTGAAAGAGATGAGGACCTTCAGGACAATACTTTCTGCGCGATCCTGTCAACAAATACGGAAGGCAGAGATACATTCGTTCTCGTGTAAGGTGCATCCAAGTATTACTCATCTTTCCAACAAACCAGATTTTTTTTTTAATAATTTGAAAATCTGTTTGTATGGGGCAGTTTGTGCACAAGTCTTGTGATAATAATGTGTAACGGATACATCCTCCCAATGATAAACAGCGTAAGAGTTTATCACATTTGTCCTGCTCTAGGTTTTCTGCCCTTCTGCTTGTATCTGCAATTCTCCACCTGTTAAATGAGGTTACGGCTAAATACGAAGTTTTTGTATCGAAACTCAAGGTTTGGCAAGTTCCAAATGCACTGTAAGAATTAAGTACCTGACTGGCCTCCCTCGCCACCAGAGCCTTTGCCGTGCCTTTGTGCTGTTTAATGAGACACAACTACGATATACCATGCAAGTGGTGCTGGCCAGCCTGGAAGAGGTGGCTGCTGGAAGCCACACGTTTGCTAAACAGTCGGCTTGTGTCCCAGGCACAGAGGATGCAAACTGGCAGCGTTAGTAGTTTGCATTAACAACCACTGGCAACTTGATGTGGATGTCATGTCAGGCCCAGGAATGCGTGTGGCACGATTATAACGGCAGATCAGCCATGCAAAAAACATTAAAATTAATTCACTCTTGCCCTCTTCAATTCCACTGCCTTCAAAATGTGTTCTTAAATACATCAATACCGACCTAATGGAAACAGGTGATTAATGTGAGGGCAAAAGTGTTCAGTCTTTTGTGCAGCACTGTCTGTAACAAACACCTGGATCTCCAAACCCTGTGAAAACCCTCAGGAAAGGGCTGGGACTAGCTGAAGAGATCTCCACCAGTGCCCTGGTGAGGCCGGCCTGGTGCCAGAGCAGCACGGTAACGTGCCCGTGGGACTCTGCCCAAGCAGGGAGAACAGACCTCCGCAGGCGCTCGCCAACTGGGCAGTTCCGCGTCTCATCGGCCCGTCCCCCTCACTGCTGCCATCACGAGCCACTCGAGGTTTGTTCTGGGGAGAGTCAGAAATACACGCACGCAGCGGGCTCCTGTACTCTGTCACAGGGGGAGGGCTGGCGTATTCCGAGGTCTTAACGGCTTAATTCTGACTGGATGCGATAACCATTGGCCCTTCCTTTTTTGCAGGTTCGCAGCCCAGCTGTGCTAGCGGAGTTTCCCCAGTCAGAGGCAGCTGCGGTTCCTTGATTGCTGAGTGGTGACCACATGGACGTGCCACCAGGTCTGGATCAGACCCAGGCACCTGGTGACGTGAGGAGTTAGCCAGGGCACGCAACGCGCAACCAAGGCAGGCAGGAGGACACGCAAGAGGCGAACCAGCACCGAGCTAAAGGCACGTGGACAGATGACATCCGAGCTGCGGTATTTTGAACAAGATTAAAACAGCAGAGGTCACAGACGTTTTGACATCGGGCAATATCCTAAAAACCAGCTTCGTCGGCTTCCTCAAAGCACACCAGGCAGGGCAGGGGCTATAGAAAGAGGAAAGGATTTTTAAGGAGTAACCCATAAATGAGCTTGTTATTATTTTTTACCTTTACTGCCTGGTTCTTTGTGTTGATCGGAGGGTTCTTCAGAGCCGCCTGTAGTGCAGCCATCATGTTCCCTGTGCCAGATAGTTAAGGACTGGACACCAACTATTCGGAAAGCAACAGAACCAGCTCCAGGACAGCAACAGTGGTAGCTGGCTTATGCGTGACTGAAGACACTTAAGGTTCAGCAGCTGCAACGATTCCCTCAACAGATAGCACAGATTACAGGGTAAGGTAGCAATTATTAGGCCATCTGAGCCAGGAGCAGCACCAACAAGAAGCTCTACAGTTCCAGTGCTGGAGAATACTTTTCAGGCCCTTCACTGCATGAGGATCCAAGTAAAATAAGCTATGCTCCATCACTCATGCAACTCACAGCCCTCGAGAACAGGCCTCAGCTCGGCACATCCACCTCCGAGAGTCCAGCAGCAGCCGGAGGGAAGAGCCACTCCGGGTGCCAGCCACCCAGGGAAGCTGGCAGAGGGAGCGGGCACGGGCAACCCCCTCTCCGCTATGGGAAACCCCCTTCCTCCATTCCTCCCTCCCCCTCAACCCCCCACCACCCCCTTCCTCCATCCCTCCCTCCCGCCTACCACCGTAAGGCAGCTCCCAGACACCGCAGCACCGAGACACTGCTGCCTCTGCCGTGGGGGGGAGGAAGTGGGGCTGCCACCCTCCCATCATCCCCTTCCTGTCACCCTTCCTCCTGCCACCCCCCAGGCCTCTTGGAGGCCCCTTCCTCCTGTCACCCTCCTGTCCTGTCACCCTTCCTCCCGCCACCCCCCAGGCCTCTTGGAGGCCCCTTCCTCCTGTCACCCTCCTGTACTGTCACCCTTCCTCCTGCCACCCTCCAGGCCCCTTGGCAGCCCCTTCCTCCTGCCACTTTGTCACCCCGGGCCCCTTCCTCCTGCCACCCCCCCGTCC
>Ga0065711_1009072_pt1 | contig 15272 bp, 10 predicted proteins | sample Hoacrofraction12_FD_59098 | JGI IMG/M metagenome (GOLD analysis project Ga0065711, IMG submission 59098) | Hoatzin crop microbial communities from Cojedes, Venezuela - Epithelial fraction 12 v2 (version 2) | ecosystem: Host-associated > Birds > Digestive system > Esophagus > Crop | place... | reverse complement strand
AGGGGATTCCTCTACTATCTCTGGTTCCTCTGCTACGTGCTCCTCCTGCGGTTCCTTCGGTTCTTCACCAAAACCTGTATCCTCTGCACATATAGGACAGACTTTCTCATTCTCATCAATCATCTCCCCACAATTGGGACATCTCATCTTTTTCATAGTTATTCCTTTTTAAGACCTTTATATATAGCAGCCTCACAGCTGATAACAAACACACTGAATATTGCGATAAACAAAACTATTAAGATAAACGCAATAACGAGTCCTGTATGACCAAAAATGACACCCATCAACCACGAATACAAGCCAAACAGAACAAATCCTATTATACCTATAATTATTTGTAAGAGAAATATTGTAACCTTGTAACCATAAGTCATCTTTGTACTTTGAACCAATGCTTCGCTAGGGTTTATCTCCTTTTCAAACATGATATACAACGCCTGAGACCATCCTAAATTTATTATATATCCCGGGATGAAGGCAAAGAGTATTGTAGGTGCTATGGTCATCATCTTTAATCCCATGAGATTAAAGTATTCTCCCATATATTTTCTGAATTTTCCATCGAACACGTATGTGCCGGAAGGAGCCTTGGAATCCAGACTTAGTATAAGGGGTAGGTTCTTCAAACCTACGAATGCGCCGGCATTGATGTAGGGGATAAAGAACACGAGAAACGTCAGGAAAGCTGCTAAAAATATATTTCCGAAATTTGAAGTAGCAATACTTAATCCCTCCTTCAACACTCCGTCCACAGTTATTTTATAATCTGTGGTATATTTACCTGCAGAAGGAGCAGACTGTTCGTGAGACGTTTCATCTTCGTGACTATTCCACATCTTCTGTCCGTCATTCTCTGTAGACTTCTGTTCTGTTTTTTCATTAGAAGTATCGTTCTCCGGTTGTGATTGTTCTTCTGTAAACCAATGACCGCAATACTTACATTTTTTTGCCGCTGCCTTCACCTCTTGTCCACAAGAGGGGCATTTTTTCATTTCTTCATCCATAGTTATATGTTTTTAAGTTTTAATTATTTGTGTAGTAGGAAATGTTAACTGCGTAACCGATTGCAAATATAGTATTTTTTTTGCATTACACAGAACTTTTTATACATTTTCTTTAAAAAGTGTCTAATTGTAGAAAATGTTTAATTAAAAAAAATTTTTCTTTGTGTCCACTTTTTGCGAGCAGTACAACGCAAACAGTACAATTTCCACAATTTACCGAATGAATTTCCCACAATTTGCCGAATGAAATTCCCACAATTTACCGAATAAAATCACCGCAATTTACCGAACGGAATTACCACAATTTACCGAATAAAATAAAAAAAACACCAAGAAAAGTTGTGAGTTTCAGGCACTTACATTATTTTGGCAGTATAAAATAGAAGTAAAAGATTATTACGACTCCAATGGGATACTACAAGGATGCCCGCTCCCTCCTTCCGAATGGTTCTCATCGGTGTTAGCAGCTATGCCTACAGAATGGAAGATGGCATCTATGTAGTTCCGATTGGATGTCTCAGGGAATAGCCACAAATTAAAAGGATCACAAAATGTGTGATAACTTCTAAGACTCTTTAGTGAATTTTATTTGATCAATCTCTCGACAGTATTTCTCATACTGTGCTTCTGAGAGTTTTGCTATTGCACCTTCTTGGGCTAACTTGTAAAATATCGGATCATCCTTAACCCAAGGTATAGTACTTAAATTCTCCATGTTCTTGAGTATATATATCCACTTATCAAGTCTGTTTTCACACTCTTCTTCCTTTTTCTTAAAGAGAGGTATAGAGTAATATAACATACGAAACTTATCTGATAACATATAGTGGGTCTTTTCGTTCATAAAAGTGAATTCATTGAGAAATTCATTGCATTCATCATCCTCGAAATTCATAAGATATACTTCGTACATGGCGCTAATGTCATATAGATCTTCATACTTTTCAGTTTGTCCGTCAAGTATTTCAGCTGCGTATAACAACGTTTGTGTAAAGAAACTCTTACGTTTTTTGTATTGCATTCCCAAGAGGATGTATTCTTTTTTACTGGTAAGACAGCAAATATCGTATATTATCGTTTCACGAGGCTCCACACTACTAGTTAGTTCATTGTCGAGATACTGAATGTCTTCGATATTAGACTCCTCCCCTAAGAGCGTATTCAGAAGGTCAATAAGTAAATTTTTGTTTTTTGTTTGTCCGAACAGAATTTTAAACCCTGTTTCGGAAAAAGGATTGATAAAAGTCCTTAAACCATTACTCTTTTCCATAGTATTAGAATTTTTATATTAATAATGTGCTGCATTATTACAGCGTTAACGATGCAAAGATAATGAAAATAAATTACGGAGCAAAATATTTCGGAGTTTTTTCAATTATCAACAATCAATTTGCCTTTTCGTTGATTGAAATAGGCTAGTTTACAAGATAAATCCTTCCTGATCGTAACCTTTCCTATATTTATGTATAAGTAGAAACAGTCGTTTTAGATTTACGTCTTCTATCTTCATGTCTTTATATTGCTGTTGTTTATCATATCTTTCACTAATACCATTTTTCAATCTTTCTTCGATATCATCTGGTATCAGGAAAGACGCACGATTGCCGACAACGCTATATATCTCACTAAGAAAGATATGTATTCCAGCGAGGTCAAAATCACCGAAATGGAGATATTTATTGTCTATCATTGCCAACCATTTTGGAAAATCGCCCGATGCAGGATATCTCGCAGCGAAGAGAATTCTCTGCTTAGGAAAGAGGTATGTCTGAAGGGAAAGATATCTGAAGTTTTCTGAGTTTTCCACACCAACTACCAAAACATCATCGGGTATTCGAAAACTTTCATAATCGTAGATATAAAGGAAACTGCCTTCTGGCGGATTGATAACAAATTCTTTGTCGTTGAGTATCGCTTTGATAGGTTCGAGAGATGTAACAAGAAATCCTTTCATCGTTCTATGTCTCTTTAACTTCGAATCACCCGAGACCTTTACTTGTTCGCTTCGTGTTGTATCTTCCGCTTGCAATATTTCGAAAGTCTGATTCAAGTCTTTTATGTTGTATCTGTCCAATAAAAATTGCTTGAAAGCAGCTTCGGATTTCAATCTATAAGATACCCTACTCTTATGCGCTATAACTGTTAAAACACATTCTTCCAGCATCGCATCAACCCATTCGCCTTTCATTTGGCTTGAAGGTATACTCTCACCGTCAGCCAGTCTTATGAGCTTCTTTATTTGTGCAGTGGTCAATTTCATCGTTTCGACATGAGGAATTTTACCCTAGTATTTGACTGTCCATCTTTCTCCAATATGTAATTATATCTATAATCGCTCGCAGTATAGGATATAGGTGAACTATTAATTAAAAAGATATTACGCTTATTTGCGAAGTCAAGGATACCTCTCACATTCGCAGGATGTAATTTCCCTATTTCATCCATCATGCAATGTAGTTGATAGTCGTTGAATTTTCTCGACATCTTTTTCTTAAATACGTTGATAAGCATGATATTTACCATGGCCTTGACAAGCACATCTGTACCATCAGAACCGACGTTAGAAATCTTTTCTATCCATCCCGTGTCATTGTCATTTTCCTGTATTCGAAACTGCAACTTGAATGTATCATCGAGTGTGATTTTGTCCTTAGACGGATTGTTTTCAATAGCTTTTTGTAATTCGAAAAGAAGTTCTACCGTTTTTCTACTTGTCTCTGTATGCTCCTTTTCATCGGAAAAAATATTTATTTCACCGATATTAAACATGTTTTCGTCACAGAACTTCTTAATCCTTATGAGCAATTGCATAAGCCGGTCCGTACTTTCTACCATCTTTAACGAAATCTTTTTTATTACTCCAGCGAAATTGCTCTCTTCGAAATCATGGTTAATGTCGCTTATTGTTTTTTCGATATCGCTACTGTGACGCATAAGGTCACCCATTTCTTTCGATATTCGCTGCAAAATATCAGAATAATGCTTACTCAACCTATCTTTGTAAGTCTCCACGAGATTATTATCGATAAAGTCTCGTAGATTTTCTGCAAATGCCATATAGTCCTCATTCGTATTGAGAGTCGTCTTGAACTTGAACGTATTCTTCGGAGAGAAATAGCTCTTGAAGGTGTTGACGTTTGACTCGAACTCTGACTGTTTATTACGTCTATTGTACACAGCGCTTTTCAGACTCTCAACTAGTTGTTTACATGTGTCGTCATTTTTCTGTTGTACTACTGTAGCCTCTTTGAGATCTGTCGGACACAAGTCATCATCCTTAAACTTATCCAGATTAGACATACCCTCTTTAATGACGGATATTTTGTTTTTAACCTCTACCAACCTTGCATCGTTGTCGAACTTTTGCCTTTGATGTTTATCCTTGATATTTTGATAGCGAGTATCTAGCATTGCTCGTTTATCCTCCAGCGATTTCTTCTGTTGACGGAATTCCGTCTCTTTATCAAAGAGTTCTTCCTTATCTTTCTTGTAATTATAATAGTGTTGTTTGTTATCTTCGATATCCTTCAACGTTTTCTGAAGTTTCTCAATTAGCGTTTCCACTTCTTTAACCTTGCTAGTATCTACGCCCTTTCCTGCAAGTTCATTGTCTCGCTCTGCCAAATAACCTGCTTTCTGTCTCTCCTTTTCGGTCAACTTTACTTCCGTTTCTTCATCCACAGTACGGCACTCCGCTTCACATTTCTCTTCTGCTATCTTGATATTGCTGCGATATTCCTTCTCGATGTCCTTCACCCTACGATCTTTGCCGTCTTTATTGTTTGTCTGCTCTCTGTTTAGTATCAGTATATTATTGTTCAACTTTTGCACCTTTTCTTCGTTCTCTTCAAGCAGTTTCTGCTTATATTCCTCATCCTTTTTCTGCCAATCGAGCAACTTAGATTTCAGCTCCTTCTAGTTTGTTAGGTATAAGTGATATCTCTATTTCNAACTTTTTAATCTCGGAGCTAATATTATGTATCTCCTTTTCATAGAAACGTCGTTTATCATTCTTCTCCGCTTCTATATCTTTTATCTTTTTCTCCGCAGAATTTTTTATCTGTTGTATTTTCATTTGACGCTCTTTGATGCATTTCTTTATCTCTTCTGGAGTACGAATTCTACGGTCCACATTGTTCAAGTCTATTTCTACTCCGAACAGACTATTCTGATTACCCTCATCCTGTGGATTCAACGATGTATTGTAAAGTATTACTTCATCAGCTATCTTACCGATATTATTCTCCCATCCCTTTTTGTTTGCTTCAAGCCACTCAAACAGCGAGCCTTCTTGCTTAGCTAATATGGCCTCTTCATTGGCAATTTCCTTTTCTACAGCCTCAATATTTTTAACAGTCTCTCTGCGTTCATTTTCTATTCGTTCTTCATAATTTCCATTCTCGATTCCCCATTGTTTACGAAGTCCATCTCCCTTATCTTTTAAATGTTTGATTTCTCTCTCTAGTCTTTCATGGGTATCATTGGTTGCTTTTATCTCATTCCGTACATTTTCAATCTCCTCACCATATTTCCTGCTAGACTCTATTTTCACCTTCTTCATTTGTAAATCACCGAGTTCCTGTCTTAAATCCATCATCTGGTTGGACATAATGTGCTCTCGCTCTTCATACTTGTCACGAATCTCCTTTTCAAGATTACTCTTCCTCTCTTGCAGTTTATCCTTTTCTTTAAGAAGATTGTTACGATAGACATTCTTTTTCAGATTCTGTCCGTTGCGAAAATTAGTAAAATCCTGTTCTAGCTTATCAATAATCACTTGATACTTATCCCTAATATTATGAAACTGCTTTGTAAGATTTTCTAGAATGTCTTTATGTTGTTGTAAACTGTCTTTCTTCTGCTGTTCCGACTCTACAAGTTTGATGATATCTTCGATTCTCATCTCTTGATAATCCTTTTTCTTCGTCGCGATACTCTTAATTTTATCTTCTAGACTTCCTATCTCCTTTAGGATTTTATTGTTTTCTGTATTATATTTATCCTTTTCCTCCTGTATGAGTCTTTTTATACGGAGATCTTCAGCATTAAGACTATTTTGTGTGGTCTCGAGTTCTGGCATAAGTTGAATATCCCTCTGTTGTGCATATACAATCTTACTACATAATTCTCTAATCTGACTATCCGTATACAACAAACCGAGATATTTATCCACCACATTCTTTGCATCTCTTTTTACGTACAGCTCTCCTTTTTCATTCATCTTTTCCCAAAGCATGATATCGTTGTATTCCTGACCGAACTCCGAAATCAGACTGCGCATAGAATCAATATTTACACTGAGTTCAATGTCTGTCATTGAATCGATTATCGTTTTTTTGATAATCTCCGCATCGAGTTTAGAATTGAGAAAAACATTTTGAATAGTCCTGGGAATATTCTTATATTTGCTACTCTCCGTGATGGAATACTTGCGGAAAGCCGGTTTTACGTCTACATGATTACCATATATTATATCTCTATAATCCTGCAGGGTGTCTACGATGCCACTAACATTAACATATCCTGGCATCTGATTTCTTATTCTCGACCAGTCGGCATATACCTCATTATTCGAATCAATAAAATATTCTCTTTTGTAGGCTGTGTCCACAAATCGGAAACAGATTTTTCCTCTATTGATAAATGTTACCACCATATAGAGATTGTTGTCTCTCATCACCTCATATATGATGTAGGAATTCGGATGCTCGAAATAATACTCCGAAAACGACTTCTTCTCTTTCGAAATGCCCAATTTCATCTGATCTGCATTATAGAAGAACAGAATGGCACGTTGTATCGTACTCTTACCCACGCCCTGAGTTCCTGCAAAGTGTGTGTTCCCATCAATTTTTATTTCCGCCATTGGAATATGGGCGCTATTAAGAAATATAATCTTATTCAGGTATCTCATCTTTCACTTCCTCTGATATTACCAGCAAATTAATAAGTTTGTCAATATAATTGAATGCCGAAGTCACTTTGAATGTTGGTTCCTGTTCATTGGCAACTTCTATAAATCCAAAATTCTTCATTTTGGTCACTAGCGTTTCTACTATTTCCTTGTAATTATGCTTGTCACTGAACAATTTTTCTGCCTTCTCTTTCATCTCAATATCATTACCCAACTGCATTTGTATATTAGCAGCCGAAAATTCGAATCCTACACCGAAAGACGGATTATATGTACGAAGAAAATCAACATAATCAATCCATTCTGCTAGTCGTTCTATCTTCTCTTGTAATTGTACCTTGGATTCTTTGCGACTGAAATAATAATATCCATTCCCGCCTTCCAAACAGAATCCTATACCCCTGAAGTATTCTTCATACTCTTGTTCATTATCTTCTAAGAGATCATAGTAACGTTTCTTTAGTTCGTCTGTACTGTTTTGCGAGATAAAACCACCCTTACTAAGGATATTGAAAATTTCCTCTGTATTCTTTATGTTCATTTTCTGAAAATTAAAGCATATTCAATGTTGTCACTAACAGCAGTCTCGTCTTTTATATCGAGTCGATCGTAATATTGGGTTGCAATCTGACAAAATAGCGAAAGTCGTTCGTTTTTGTCAACGTCAAACTTGTAATCATAATCCATGAGAAAACGGAATAGATCTTTTCCCTGTCCTGAAAATGCATTGTACATTTCCTCCTGATCTATGTATTCGTTTACCGCATCAAGTTCAGTGAAGAAACTTGCAGGAATAGGATTGGCTTCTTTTCGTTTTACCCTCTCAGGCAGTCTTCTGTTTGTCATCACCTTCAAAAGAATTCCGTTGGCATCATCAGAAGAATCCAACCATTGTAGTGAAGGTTTTGTAGAATATCTCACTTGCGTCTCGAAACATACCGGATTTATAGCTTGTGCAAGTTGCCTAATATCGGTATATTCCTCTAATATTTGCTGGTCACGCAGATACTTCAACTGGTGCAATTTTTTCAGTAACATACTTTGATACTGAATCATATTCAAATAGTTGATAATCTGCCGATCTATTTCTAGTAGGTTATGGTATGCGTCATTTAGTTGCAGCTTCACATCGTTTACTGTCTCTTGCATTCCTACATCCATGGCAGTAGCAAAAAATACGGGTTGTTTCTCGTTCAACAACTTTTCCGATTCTTTAATCAATGCAGCGATATCCGAACGCTTTTTGTCTAATTTTTGCAGTTTTAACTTTTTGATTTTCAGACTTGGTTCATTCTTGTATGTGTTATCCACATTCCTTTTTAGGTCGATAACGTTTCGAAGTGTAGTAAGCGCGATTGTTCTAAGCGATCGTCTTACCTCATTGAGATATTTTTTTCTCAGGTTGTCTTTTTTCTCTTCGAGATAGTATTCTATATTCTCATTAAGTTTATCGATAAATTCCTTGACAATTGCAACATTGATAATTTCGTTAGTTTCCAACACATCCTCAAAGAACTTTAGATAGACGTCCTCCATCTCCAACTGATTGCCTGACTCGCGAATTACACCGTGACTAATCAAATATTTTATCCTAGTTTCCTTATGATCGACCAGTGCAAGAGCATCGTCCGTTCTGAAAGCCAACGACTTGCGTTTTTGAAACATATCAGCAAGAAGTCTTTTCTCTTTGTCGAACATACGAATGAGCTCATCTATCTTCCTAAAACCTGCCATTATATATGTTTTTTATTTATATCATCTACGCAACGTTAGTTTTTTAATAAATAAACCTATTTATCAAAAACATAGGAGGTCATAGACATTGAACCTAGTTCACAGTATTCATTGAATATTGTTATTGTATCTTCTTCATCAGATGCTCCCAATGCCGTAAGTAGGGGAAGAAAATGTTCTGTCGTCGGTACCGATTTGTCATAATTATTTAGTTTTTTGTAATTTATGACACCATCGAAATTACGACTAAAAATCAGTTCCTTTATCTCTTTATCAAATTGCTTTGCCCAGTCATATCCGTCATCCATCTGCCAGTTAACTCGACGAAGGTTATGCACCACATTACCACTACAGATAATCATTGCACCATATTCGCGAAGGGATTTTAATCTCTGCCCTATCCCATATTGTATCTGCGTAGAGACATCAGGGTCAACACTTACCATGACAACGGGTACATCAGCCTGAGGGTACATATTACACAAAACAGACCAAATGCCATGATCTATTCCCCACGTATTATCTATATCAGCATCTTTCCCGATACAATCTAAAACCTTACGGGCAAAATCTTCCGATCCTTTTGGCTCGTAATGTACGTTATATAGTTCCTGTGGAAATCCATACATGTCATTGACTTGTGGATTATCAGCAGCACAACGTACTTTACAGCCCTTCGTCATCCAATGCGACGACACTGCTATTATCACCTGTGGCTTCCCCAATTCTTTTCCCATTTCAGACCATCCCACACGTGCAGGGTTTGTCCCTATTGCATTCATAGGAGAACCATGTCCGACAAATAAAACTGGCATCTTCTTCATAATATCTTCCTTTCCTTTGTTTGGTTATAATTAAGTACGTTTATTTCAACCTTGCTAGTGCATAAATATATTCACAAAACACGAATTTTTAATTATTAGAAATGGTTGCAACCACATATTCCGACTGTGTACCTATACGGAACTTTCCTCCCCATAGTCCAATACCACTGGTCACATAATATTGCGTATCTCCTTTCTTCAACGGACCATACGCATCCTCGTATATTGCATCCTCTATCCAACTTATTGGCCACACCTGTCCATAATGCGTATGCCCACTGAGTTGGAAATCGACACCTGCCCCCTGTGATTTTTCAAGATTGTAGGGTTGATGATCGAGTAGTAATGTAAACCGTTTTTTATCTACTCCAATTGCTAGATCTGAAACACTCTGTCGTGTTTTATTACTTCTATCATCTCTTCCAATGATGTTTATTCCTTTCACGGTCACAGCCTCATCTTTCAACAGATTTATTCCTGCTCGTTTATAAAAATCGATAGATCCCGATACTCCAGCCAAATATTCATGGTTGCCAAGACATGCATATATCGGAGCCTTCAAACGATGAAAATCGGAGGATAGATCTTGATAATCTATAGCTCTTATACTTCCATCTATAATATCTCCGGCAATAAGTATCATATCAGGATTCTCTGCGTTTATAATATCAATCCATCTGTTAAACTCTGCTTTTCTATTGGTATAGCCAAGGTGCATGTCAGCTATCATCACTATCTTCAACGGTTTCTCTATCTTCTTTTCTGTTGTTATCGTCATCGGAACCCGTATCTTATTGTTATAGTGTATGTTGGCAGCAACGAATAATACTATCATCCATAATGTGGCTCCTATCGTTCCTTTCATACTGTTGTGCAACAAGGCTGCAGGCACAATATGTAACAATCTACCGATGTCCAAAACAAGGAATGTCAACACAAGATACATGAGTATAAACAACCAGGCTGTAGTTGTTTCATATAATGCTGTCGACAAGGGGAAAGGCATACTGTCTATATCTACGATAAAAACAGCAAAGAACATTACTGACAATAATGCCAACAAGAATACTATAATCCATTTTATCGGATTAGAAAAAGGCAGTATCTGCCATACGTGCCATAAAACATATATATTACCAAGAAGTGGTAACAACGTAAAAGCGAATATCCAAATTTTCATAAAAGCATTTTCTCTTGCGACAACTGCAAAGATAAGAATAAAAATAATATATACAATGTCTTATACTGAAAAAAGTTGTGATTCTCAGCTTTTTACCTTATTTTTGCAGTGTAGAAAATCTACGCAATGTAAGCTTATTGATTATCTTATCTCCTTTTCGTAAAATCGTGCCTTTATTGCCTGCGAAAGGATATATTTTTACGGTTTGTATTGAATTGACATTTTCGGGATCACCGATAATCATTCGATGACAGCGGGGAGCATTCTTCTTTTTGCTATTAGACAAAACGCAGGTTTCTGCCAATATAGACAGTGCATCATCTATATCAATTTGTGAAGCATCTATAGTAAGTGTTTCTTTACCTTCATACGCTGTAGTTTTAACATGACCTCCAGCAGTATATGATATCTTACGCTGTTCTCTCGTAAAAGGGTCCAAGGACATAACGAGCATGCCTGTCTTATCAGAGTTTACGGTCATATCGTTATTGGCTGTGATGGTAATGTTTATCAATATACCTTTTGTATCATTAGCATCAATAATAACTTCTTGCGCATACGAGCTGTCATTTGCCTCCAACACTATTTTGGTAACATAACTATTTTGTAATACAATATTCTCTTTTACCTTCAGCTTACTGTTATTGATCCAACCGATAAGACTACCTGTACCATTTTTGCGATATGGTATAAGGATATTTTCATTACCTCTAACTATCGGATAAAAGATACCAGAGAACGTATGCAGTCCGTCACACTGTGCAATACTTACATAATAATCCGGGGTTAAGTTTCTCCACGTCTTTTGACTTTCATAGTAACGAGGTTTACCATACCTCTTCACAAAATCATCCCAATAGCTTGCTACAACATTTTTCGAACCGATAATATCATGCATTAGATAGGTCATCATTACTCGATGTGCTGTTACTCCCATACGACGCGCTCCGATATCAGGACGAAGCATCCAGGAACCGTCTCGTGTCGTTTGTTGCCTCTCATACGTATTACGTAGAGCTGCCATTTCCATCATGAGGGCATCACCATCACCAAAGAGTGTAGCTATGGCGGCAAACGAAGGCATCTGATCGTATGTCAACATACTCCAATCGCTTCCGTTGGGCATGGCCAGTTCACCATCTGGTAAAGCAAAATATTTAATCACGTTATCGAACATATCCTTTTGATGCCATAACAACGTCTGAGAAACAGGAAAATGATCTTTTCCCATCATCCTAAGAATTAGTATACTCTCCGCTAATTCTTGTATTATCACGCTCTGATAGTTGGTATGGAAGAAATTATGATTCTGCAACGTATAATCATCATACAGATTCTGTCCATGATACCATTTATATGCAGGAATACCATCAACGGGCGTAGTATCCTTAGAATCTGCAGCAACGGTAAGACAATGGAAAGCAAATTCTCTCATCTTATCGTACCATAAACGTGCATGCGGATGATCTGGCATAAGAGAGCAGGCTGCCGCAAGCACATTGGTCTCCCATCCATTCTCCTCCGCTTTTGTGTCTCCGATATAACCTGTAGGAACTTTTCTGTCTAGATCATAGTCAGCCTCTGCCTCAAGTACCTTCTTTATATACATCCAATCAGCGGCAGTCAAATCCTTGCCAAGAAAATATGCTGCAAAAGCAATACTTTCTGTCCATAGAGAACTTTCCCAACAGAGTCCCCAATATTTATTATCTGTACAGGTCTGAAGACGGTTTGACTTGTGAGTTGAATATGCGTAACGCAGTGCTGACAGAGACATTTTCTTTAAACTATCGTATGTAATGCCTACAGGTAGTTGATATTCCTTCTCCGTACCATATCTGTAAACAAAAGCACAGATCATCGACATATCAGCATTCGTTCTCACACCGTCTTCATTACTCATTCCGGCATTGTTCGCCTTAAAGTAACCTGTCTTAACCGATTGGTTATTTTGGTTAGCCTCTGTATAGATTGACGTCACGTATTTCGTAAAATCTACCAACATATCAAGGCATTGCATCCTTATGTTGTCATCATCTCTATTTGTTGCCGAAACTTGTTGTGACATCAACACAACAGAAAATACTGTCAAAAATATTTTTTCGATTTTATATGCCATAAGATTCTAACTATTCATTCTAATCTATAGATATCTTCTTAATAATATCTTCCTTTCCTTTGTTTGTTAATAATTATGTTCGTTTAAAAACCCACGTAAACTCCTGCCATAAACGTAGCACGAGGCATTGGATATCCATAATTTATTTCATAATCTTGTGCCAAGAGATTTTCTCCACGGGCAAAAAGACTGACGATACTGTTAATAGCATAACCAAGACGTGCGTTCAACAAGACATAACTACTCTCCTCCTTTGACTGTGATTCTGTTGCAACGCGTGTGGTAAGATGGTTTATCCATTCCGTTCCTATAGAAGCATTCCATTTGCCATATCTGTAGTTAACCTCACCATAAAGTTTATTTTTAGGCACCGCAACAATATCATATTTTTTATGTATCAAGCTATAATTGGCATTAACCTGCCAATGTTTGTCGATACGATATGCACCTTGTATTTCTAAACCCCAATTTTCTATTTCTCCTGTATTCTCGTTATGTCCGGAAACGGTCTGTATCATATTATCGCCTTTTAGATAATATATGTTTAATCCGTATTTCAAACTGTTATCAAACAGTGCTCCAGAATATGCTATTTCATAATTCCATAACCGCTCTGCTTTCAAATCTGCATTTGCGGGACGAAACATAAAAAGATTCATCAATGTTGGATTACGGAAGCCTTTACCTGCCGTAAGTTTTAATTCCATATCATTAGGTAGATGAAAAGCCAATCCAAACTGAGGTACAAATTCTGTACCTACTATGGAATGATGATCTATACGCAATCCTGCTTCAGCAGTAATGATGCGTGAAATATCCTGACGGAAATCCATATAACCAGCGATTTCTGTCATTGCCGTATCCGTAAGAATCTTGTTGCGCGATGCGGCATCATTTCCTAACATCTCAGCATAATCATTCCATGCCTTTCCACCGATACTCTGAAAATCCAGACCAACTGTTGTATGGTTACCAGAGAAGAAGCTTAAGCATTGATATGCGTTCAACCCTGCGACATAATCTTTTGAACGGAAATAATATTCCTTAGGCGAATCCCCTGCAGAATAACCATCATTTATTTTATGACGACCCCAATTTAAGAATATGGACATACCTCCTGAAGTCCATCCATAGTCATCTTCTATATCTATAGATGCTATACCTCTGGTTATATTTTGATCGTTATCTATCATCGGAGAGTATATCGTACCAGGATTGGAAGCATTAAAATGCGTGATATTTATATCTGTCCATCCTTTCCAGTTTTGTGAGAAATCATAACCTATCTTTGCATATCCACTCATTTGTTCGAAAGGTGTGTTCTCACGATGACCATCTGTTCTGTTATATGAAAGCGATGCTATACTATTAAATTTGCCGTACCTAACTCTGTTTGTCGCCTCACTGGTAATGGTTCCATACGAACCTCCTGCAAGGCGGATGTTGGTCTGCACAGCATCTTGTAACATCCTCCGAGTTATGATGTTTATGACACCACCCATGGCATTACTACCATACAACATAGAGGCTGGCCCTCGCAATACCTCGACCTTCTCGGCAAGGAATGATTGATAAGCATCACTTATAGGATGTCCCATAATACCCATATATTGCGGGTGTCCGTCGACCAAGACTAAGACACCTGTAGAAGGAGAACCTCCGATTCCTCTTATACTCATACCTCCTGCAGCACCCGTAGAAACGCCATATCCGAGGATACCACGCGACGTGGAGAAATATCCTGGTACCTGTTCATTCAAGACATCCAATAATGAGGGGCTATAGCGTTCCTCTATCTGCGTACGGTTTATTTGTGTCACAGTGTAGGGCGAATAACGAGGATCTATCTGACTTCTGGTTCCCGTAACAACAACCTCATCGATATTATCGCCTCTGAATATAGTAGTATCAGCACTCTCTGTTGTATCACTGGCAATAAGCGGGAATACTGATATAAATAATCCTATTAGTGTAATTAATAATTTCATACTTGCTCATCCAGAAATATTTTCCTGAATCTGCAAAGATAAGAATAAAAAATAACATATACAAATTCGAATATTGCAAAAAAATGACTATCTTTGCCACTGTTTAACAAATAAACATAATTTGTATGAGAATAAAGAGTTTTCTATTACTTGCCACAATGATGCTGTCTACAACAGGCGTTACGGCACAATCAAAGGTTTATTTTACAAGAGAAATTTCTCCTGAGGCATTGGTAAAGATATATAAAGCGTTAGGAAAAGAAGCTAAAGGTAGAGTTGCTGTAAAGATTAGTACGGGAGAGATGAACAATGATAACTATCTTAAACCTACTCTCATACGCAATCTCGTAGATGAAGTTAACGGTACGATAGTAGAATGTAACACGGCCTATGGAGGTTCCAGAGCTACTAATGACAAGCATTGGGCAACGATACATGAACATGGCTTCGACTCCATCTTTGCTGTTGATATTATGGATGAATTCGGAGAGATGCGTATACCGATA
>Ga0065711_1042595_pt1 | contig 15273 bp, 6 predicted proteins | sample Hoacrofraction12_FD_59098 | JGI IMG/M metagenome (GOLD analysis project Ga0065711, IMG submission 59098) | Hoatzin crop microbial communities from Cojedes, Venezuela - Epithelial fraction 12 v2 (version 2) | ecosystem: Host-associated > Birds > Digestive system > Esophagus > Crop | place... | reverse complement strand
AAGCATCAGAAAGGAATTAATACAGGGTGCTTTTTTTTTTTTTTTTTGAAATACTGTTTATTTCTAGTGTTTGATGACATTTAATCTTATATCAACAAGAAACTTTATTTAAAAACAAACTATCTGTTTGGTCTTGTTTTGTCTACTTAGAAATATTCTCTCGAAGGTTTTCATGGAGAGAAAATAAAAATCAAGTCTAAAATCTCAAACTTCCAGAACAACCCATAAGCCTAGACATGTCCATTGCTTTTCTTTCATTTTTTTTCCATGAAAATGAAGCAAGTATGTTTTTCTAAAGGAAATGGCATATGAAAAACTTGGCACTATAAGATCTGACTCACTGCAGGGTCTTCTTCCATTCCATTCTGACTAATACAAAGATCAGTGATGTAGAAATGTCAACTGTCATCTTATAGCATTAATATTTTCCACAGCTTTGATACTCTAAGACAAAAATTACAACAGAATCAGTTCTGCTATCTTTTGCTTCCATGAAGAAAAACTACAGCATTTGATAAGATTCACAAAATTAATTTTTCTTTCATCAGAGCTAAAAGCTAATCTGCCATGGCACAGACAGGAAAGAGAAAGAAAATCTACTATCTACTTGTGAATGCATCTGTTGGTTATGAACACAAATTAAGCTGAGTTTTTGTTCTTTTTAACTGATGGAAAGGTTTAAAATCTCAAAAAACCAGTAAGAGCAGAAAATAAAATGTAGAAGTTTCAATATATCATCCAAAAATAAATGTCCTGAACTCAGACACCAGTTGCTTCACTTTCATATAACTGGAACATATTTTCATTGTTTTAATTTTGATTTTTAGGGGGTAAGGCTACTGTACAAATTTTTTAATTTCTAGTCTGTAAGCCAGTGGATATCATACTTGGACTCTGTGTCTCCTTGCACCGTCGACTAGAATCCACTGTTGGAGGCTTCTGGAAAGTTACTTTTAACCAGAAGTTATTCTAAGCTGCAGGTATTGTATGGGAGATAGATAGGGGAAAGAGGAGCTTTCTGTAGTGCACATTAGAATACAAGTTGAACCTGATAGCCATAATAGTTATTCCTGGCACTAGTGTTTATGGAAAACATAGAATCTTTATCAATGAAGGATACAAATTTTATTCCATATTTTAAAGAAGGCCTATCATATACCCAGCTACAGAACCACAAAGCTGGTAGTAATTAAAAAAAAAAAAAAGGCAAGATGTAATTGAGAAACAGAGAAGCAAATTAAATGGTTTATTTCTTAAAATTTTAAACTACATCTGATGAGAAAAATAGCAAATAAACAAATAAGTAGATGAGCAAAACCTTATTTTTTCAGCTATTTTACAATCCAAAGTAAGTGGGCACTACATGGGAAGAAAGAATTTGCTGCATAGTTGGAGTAGCAGATCCTGGAGATTTGGCTTTTACCTCTGCTACTGGCCTTCTGGGTTACCTTCAGCAAGTCACTTCCATAGCTTGTACCTCAGTTTCATAGAACATAACATGGACTTCCTCTGAAAAGAATTTTGAGATCTCTTGATAATGTTCTCATAGTTAAATTGTATTGTTTTCTTTTTTTATTGTGATCTTTTCCTTTTTGGAGGCAACATGTAGTTTGGGCATGTAGGATGTAATTTATCCAACAGCACTACCCTCGGGCAAATAATGTTAACCCAGGACTATCTGCAGTATCCAAAATACAATTTAAGTCCAACTTTTGCATCCAATGAACTGAACTTTTGAAAATCTTTGCTCAGAGATTGTTTAAAGTTCATAGGAGACTCAGGCTTCAACATGGATGCACTGGCACCTACAGATCAACTTCTAGTGTGTAAAAAAGCACCTAAGCACCTAAAACCAGACCAAGCAACTCTGTACACCAATGTATACCTTATATCATAGTGTACGCACATGTCCTGCTAGAATCCTGAAACTAAACCTGCTTATTTCAATGAGGGATTCAATTCAGTGAGTGTTAACAATCATACCTGCGAGAAGAGAGATTCAAATTTCAGTGTCTGCTTGAACTGCTGCTTGTTTATTTTGCATTAGACAGTCATAAAATGCATAAACATATCATGAAGTAATGACTGGAACCTAGCTCTATATTTTAAAAGGATAGCTTTAACCCTAGGCCACACGGTGTTTTTCTGGACATAAGTGCATAAAAAGTGGAAAAACTACATTAGAATTGAGTAAGAAGAAGAAGAGAGATTATTTCGCCTAATATGGCTCAAGGACTTTGTTGGGCTGGGGACACAGACCTAAATCCTCTTCAGACAAAGGAATTTGAACTAAAAGTTACTAAGAACCTGTGGATGAAAAGTAATCACCACTTTGCTTTCACCTCTGTTTCGAGTACTGATTCCTACTTCATTTGAGCAAAGAAGATTTACCTGAAGTGTCTATAAATTAAAAGGAGAAGGTGACATCTTCCCCTAGTATTGAAACAGCACCTAAGTCTCCAACAGAGTGGTAACCGGATCAGAATGTTTTCTCTTAAGTATACAGACGACAATCTAGATGCAACCGGTTGTAGCTTCTTCTACAGGAGCCAAGCAACTGATACTTAGGGATCATGATGATGAACGTCACAGTGCTGAAATCCTTTATTATGAACAGATTCTCACGGTAGTTATATTGCACAGAAACAGGAGCTCACTTGTAGATGTGATGATGTCTCCAGACACCCAGCAATTTTTGGCTGTTCTTACAGTGTTTCAGTTCAGATTCAAACTTTGTAACTCATACATTGTCTCATAAAAATATGTAGGAAGAATGTTTTAGATATCTTACACTTACCAGTTAGAAATTACATTCTGACAGTCACGTAAAGGCATAATCAGTAACTAATCTGACATGAGTCAAACACTGTCCATGTCTAGTTCAGGTCCTTAATACCTTAAACCTGTATCATATTTATCACAGCTAATTTCAAGAACGTTGCAAAAAGCTGTCAGTGGAAGGGACGGGGAGTGAGGGTGTGTATATGCACACACATTTCTGAAGAGGTTGACTCAGTCGGGATTTGTGGCAGTATAAATTACAACTTCCAGAGTTTTTAATATTGAATTATTTGTTTGAATGCCAACTATCTGAGAATATGATTCTTGGTAGAGTTCCCTGTTTTTCACATTTTTTATCTACACAGAAAAAAAACATAAAATGTGGCTCAATAAAAGACAAAGACAAGACTACTTCAGACTGATGGAGTATTTACACAGTTAAAATTCTGACACAATTAACACAGTTAAATATTTGACAGAATTTAAAACTGGCACAACCTCTACAAGTAAACAGGCTGCAGAATTGGTCTAGGGCCATTTACAGGACCTGGATTGTTAAAGTAGCCTTCAGTAAGAGTGACAAATAAATAGTATCGTGACAGTAGAAGTCATTCTGAGTCAGATAGCTTCTCGTGACTTTTTTCCCCGTTTTCACAAAGGTTGATAGTATCACCAGCAGAAGATTCCTTCCCCTAACTCAGCACCAGAGGAGTAAAAGGAACTTAGTCTACCTATTGTCTGCTACCACCATCCCCAGCTAAATATCTTGGTGCGCCAAGCACATGCACCTATAGCTGCTACTTACCACTGCCACAGCAGACCAACGTCCAAGGCATGGGAACAAGGGTAGCTGAAGATGTCCTCTTTTTCTCAGCTGTAAGGATGCATTCTTCAGACTAATTGGTTACAAATGTTCACTTAACAAGCAAAGTCATTCATATATTACAGTAATGCAATAGTGAGTCTTGAAGACTTTAAATGTTGTTCACTTGTCTTTCTAAATCAAAATCACCCAGCAATTATTATGGAAAAAAAAAAAAAAAAGCAGTACTTAAAGCAAATGTCATTTTTAATCCGGGGTAAATTTGTATCCAAGAATTCAATGGACTGGTAGTATTCTTTTCTTTTCTCTTTTTCTATTTTCTTTTTTTTTTTTACCAGAGAGAAAACCCTTTACTTGACTGCATAGCATAGCTAAGAAACCCCAAAGATTAGAAATAGAAGTAGAAGCCTTGTGCTACTATGCTATAGAATTTTTCACTCAGATGTGATCCAATAGTCATACTGTCTGACAAGTATTCAGTGCACTGTGTAAAACAAACTGCTAAATCAAACTCCTAGTGGATGTGTACACGATACAAATATGCTACACTGGAAAAAAAATATAGGAAGAATGAAAAAAATCAGCATACACTGAATGAGCATTAATTACTGTCTTCTTTAGTCTACACTGCGAATTTCCAGGGCATTTCTGGAATTGCCACGCCCTGATGTACTTTCTGCAGTTTGGTCAGTGCAGGAAAACCACATAGAATCTGTGAAGTCAGCTGCCCAGAATCAGCTGAAATTTGAGTCCTGTTTATTCTCTCAGTTTTGCAGAACTAGAGTTTGAGAGAGGATCCTCATAAAAAGAAATGAAAAATAAATTATTGTCAAAGGATGAGAGAGCTTCTCTGTTCTTGCTTATGCTGCAGTTTCACAGGAGATGTCACTTAGTAGGGCAAGCATTTTGTTAAGCTTTTAGTCAAGATCTATTTGTTTTCTTAAAATTCACAAAAACTATAGGAAAAGAATCCAGCAATTATTTAAACTGATCCCTGCACCAGATCAGGTCCACCTAGAACAACCCAACAAATTGCTTTCTAAGTTACTTTTGAAACTTCCCATGAAAAAGATCATACAACCTACTGATTCCTTCTAATGCTTATCAAAGGCACTGAACATTGTGTCCATAATAACGACCTTCTCCTGAGAGGATACATAACAGCTACTTTGGTACCATTCTTACCAGTTATGAAAATGTTAGTATCTTTCGGACTTGAAAAAGTTCCATGCAAAAATAGGTTTTTATTTTCACATTTTGGGTAGTATTCAATCCCTTAAAAATCTTTATAATGTCACTCCTGATAGCTAGATTTCTACAAGAATTCCACACCTGAGGAACTTTTTATAAGCCAGCTGAAATTCTTAGTAGGAAAAGCTAAATAAACCTGCCCTGAGAGTACTTAAACATACACATAGCTTTGAACATATGTGGTGTCATATTGAAATTTATTGGAATATGCAGGAACATATAAGCACAGATGTAAGAAATTGCCTAGATGGCTGGCACAGGGCTCAAAATTCTGTAGCGCCAAGTCAGATTTTGCTTGAAGATTGCTAATTGATCAGAGGGTCTTATGTATGGATGTCATGATTTTTCTGTGTCACGATTTGGTGAGTTGACTTGCATTTATTTCCTTGACATTAACCTCAATAATTATCTCTTCATAGATACGACTTGCACAGTTGCTACTGTTGTAGAGGACAATACTTTCTACACATTAGCTGATGTTAATTGATTTGCTTTTGTCGGAAATGCAGGCTGGACATAGTCATTCTTGATGCCAGGCCACTCCCTGCTCCCAATTCTATTCAGTGTTCAGAAAAATCTACCATGTGTCAGCCATCAATAAAAAAAATGGGGAGATGACATCCCAACCATCACTTCTTTGCAGGTGCTCCATGATGGGAATAGGATAAGCTGTTTTCAGGGTCCACAATACTGCACATTTCTGAACACATCTTCAAGGACAAGTTTCCATTCTGGAGGATGTATGGCTTCTCTCTAGCTCCCATTTGAGGATACTAAGCAATTGCAAGAGAATGGAAGGATATTTCTTCTGTAGGCCACCAGGGACCAACTTGCCCAGTGGAGCTGCGCTTAAGCTCCCAGTCTTAGATTTCTGGAGGAGCACCTTTTACTGCAAACTGTAGAGAAAAAAGATACTTATTTCCCTCACCCTCCTCTCCTTAGAGATCTGACTTGTGGTGGCTTATCTGATGATGTGATTTGTTGACAAATTTGAATGCGTGTCCATATGAAACCAGGACCAGAAAGACTGTTTGGTAATTAAATTGTATGGTCTGAGCTAACACATTATTTGTAAATGGTTTTAAAAAGTTTTCTGACTCATCACCATTCAGTGACCATGAATCTAACTAGCTGTCTCCCATACCTAGAGTTTTTTTGTAGGGAGCATTTACATTACTAACTAACTAGCTAACTAACTAAAAAACTTATAATTATTAACTAACTGAAGAGTTTTCAGCCTTTTGGTGCATGCCTGACACAAGCACCAACAAGTAAATCTGACCTAGGGCAGGCTGAAGCAAGGGTCACCACTGTTCTGTTATGTCATTTGTACAACAGACTCACAGAAGTTTAGAAGACTTTAAAAGCACTAGACTTGAATGCCTCAGAAATGAAGCAAATATTTTTACCCCTGTATCATCTGTGGATATTGTAGTTTGGCCTAGCTATTCAGCCCTTCCACATGCTCTGCACTCCTCAGACAGCATTTTGTATTAAGTGGTGCTTTTCCCCAGACAACAGTCAACATGTACCACAAATAAGTAACTTGCTCTTTGTTGTTTAGATTTCTATCATTCAGATACACAAAAAGGGCTCCAAGGTTATATTCTTTTCCCAGTCATCACATGAATAGGATAACTTGGTGATTCAGGGCTGGAAGTAATACCAGAGGCAAGGCAGCACCACAAGCAGAGCAGAAGAGAAAGAAATGGAGGTGTCCCATCACCTTTGGCTTCCTCTCTCTGTTCTTTGGGCACAAGAAGCTCTTGCACGCTTTTGAAAACTGCTCAGAATTACCTTATGCCATACACACAGGCTTCTACTGCTTGTTCTGATCAGTAACATCTCTTGGTTTGGCAAATTCCAGCCTGGTTTAGGGCGTACATATCCTTAAGCTGCACTAAAAACCACTGCAGCAGGTTTTTTAGTATTTAGAAATTCCAGGGAAGGTATTTTACTAATTACTGGTGTGCAAAAAAACAATGTGTCATTTTCAAAGTTCCTTGCTTTTAACTACATGTAGGATACATGAAACTTGATGTCAAGTTTACTGAATCTGGCATTTAGGAGCTAATCATTATCATCAGTAACTGGCAACATTGTTAAAATCTGCAATAATTTGGATCTGTGTGGCCAGTTGTTAACCATATGCTATAAAGAAAAATAATCTTTTTAAGCCTGCCAGAATGGATGACAGCTCTTCAGAGACTTGCTTAAATCTTTAACATGCTGTAAACATTTAAAATAATACTGGAAAGAAGATACCATGTTGTTATCTTTAGTCTCTTTGTTTTGATCTTAATAAAACGCTAAACAATCTTTTAATATAATTACACTGCATTTCCAAAATCATAATCATCAGCTGGAGAGTACCCTATAAGAGAACAAAATCATCTCTAAAAAGATCACAAGACAGCAATAAGCTGACTTTGAGGGACGCGTTCTTGATACAGAGCCTAGAACAGCAGTAGAGCCTGGCTGTTCTTTCTGAAGGACTAAATAATAAGAGTGTATCAAGCTGGACAATTATATCTGAGTCATGGTGTTCTTACTAACATTAAGGGTTCTAGTATGCCCTAAACTATGAAGTGCTTAGGAAAGAATCCCATAGATTTGAGCTGACTCTACCTTTGCTTTTTGTCTTCACAGTATCTTTGATGAGACATGTTTGCCACATGTATGTGAAAAGGTATGGTCTTGGGAAAGCTGGTGTCCAACTCTGCCCAGCACTTCTGTAGAAACATAGGTGGAATGTACCCTGTAAGAGATACTGTGCCACATATCTCCTTGGTGATGCCATACGTAGGAATACTGACAGGTGCCCAGCCCATCTTGCAGCAGCTCTGGCACTGCCCACTCCATGGGAGGCATGGGGAGCCGTCCCTCACTTCCCAGCCCTGCCGCATGCTTCCCTGCTAGCAAAGGGCTCGCTTCCATCACCCTTCCTCACGCTGAGAGGTGCTTACTCACAAAAGTAATTCCAGTGACTGCTACCAATTAACTGACAAAGAAGAGGCAGTGTGTGAGCTCTCCCTGCAATATGTAAGCTATTAACTGGCTCAGAGGGAGTCCAGCTGACTACCCCGCTTGCCTGTGGTGAGGCAAGCATGTTCAGCTGTTGGGCTGATGTTCCTAGCTGTCAGCTCTGTTTCAAATAGCTCCACCAGCAATGCCTAGCAGTGACTTCTTCGCTCCCTTCCAGTAGCACTCAAGGACAGCGGAGCCTAGCGGACCTGTGGAGTTTTGGTTTGGCTTTGTTGCCTTTCTAAAAGGGATCTTGGTAGGATCCAGGAAGAATACTGGATAGTTAGCACCTTTCAGGGTGCACACCCTATTCATAAAAAGGCTTGTATAACTTTTTTGGTTTTGTCTCAGTTACGTGCCACACAAAGAGCTTTTCCAGTAAATTAAAAGATACAATTCAAAGATACAAACATGACATTTAAGTACCAAACTATCTGTATATCTGAAAAGTTTCCTCTGGGGAACATGAGCTACCAGGTCACAAATAAGCCAACATCTTGTTTCAGCTGAAGGTTTGGATCCTGGGGATGATTAACGAAAATGCTTGTAGTGTATGTTCAGAAGAAGTTGTATGAACAGTTTGAGTAACCAGTATGGGGGTAAAAAAATAAAATTCATTACCATCAGCATTATCCATTACAAGGATAATTCACAGGTGTGCAGGTTTATGTGGAGGGAGGGCATATCAGAATGCATTCAGTATTTCCTCAAAGTCCTGGTGGTTTCGCCATGAAAAATGTAGGCTTAGATGAGATTGATGGGGGAAAAAAAGAAAGAATCTGCAAAGATCTAACTGACATTTGCCCCCTCCTGGCCACTTCTGACAGGGTTGTTCTCAATCACTCATATTTGTATCCTCAGTCACTCGTATTTGTAGAAGTATTTAAGTGGCCTGCATTCATGGTAGTTCTGTATGAAATGACAAAGAAAAACAAATCCTCTAAAATTAAAGTAACTCCTTGAAAATATTGCCTTTTTAATTACATTTGTGCTGCAGAGTATGCAAAACTGGCTGCCAGCAGACCATTACTAAACACGGTCAGTGTCCAACCCACACACATAGCTATTTATGGCACTGCAGCTCAATGTCTGGGGGTCTGTAGTCTCCTCTAGCTGACCTCCATAGAATGCATCTTTTTACTTATTTCTTCATTTTTTAATAGCTGTATTTATCAAACAAAAAGCATACAGATGTTTTCATATGTCATGCATCTCGGTAATTTCTTTGTCAGACATAATTATAAACATATCCTAAGAGAATAGCCATAATTAGCATTTTAAGACAAACAAACAATTTTCTTAATTTTCTGCTTGAAGCACAGCATTCTGACAGTTTTTCCAATACATCCAGGAGAGAGAAACACATACTACTAATCTAAGTAATGGGGCAAATCCTGCCTGGTCCCATAGTTTATATCTCTGTTCACAAGAGGATGACCTGCGCGGTCCTAAGCGCTGCCGTATTTTGCTTCTGTTCCTTAAAAAAAAACCCATAAATCAGGGTATATTCTACCTAACCATTACTTATCACCAGCGGCAGTGCTAGCTAACTCTTCATTCTTCCACCAGCTCTCACAGAGTTAGTACCATCTTACTCCTCCTGAGCACTACCCTCAGCCTGGGCAGGGCACCTGGCCATTCTCACCAGTGACTCTGCAGGCTGGGTGGAACCAGCTCTGGCTGAACTACATTTTGGTTATCTCGAACTTCATTTGCACATGTCTGTTGTCTGACCTAGAAACGCAAGTTGTGTTGAAATAAAAAAGAAATGCTGAAGGAAGCATTTTATAAACCTCTGCTAAACTCTGTTCGAGTTCTTCTCCAATTTTGGAAACTTATTTGGAAAGGAGTATGCACAGAGAAGCCAAGGAGTATGCTCCACACATTACCAAACCCCACCACAGGCAGCTAAAATAGTATTCTGATTTTATATGTCTTATTACAGCTTCATACACATAGATGAGTCACCACCTCCAGTCTTGATCTTTGACAACTTGAGGGCTTATTTTATACCTCATTCTATACATGAAGTTAGAATAACATTAGTATTTTTACACTTTTTAAATGGCGTGGGGGTATGTGAAGTAGTGAAAAATAGAGACAAATACAATGATGGTGATTTTGCAGATTTCTCAGAAGAAAATAACTCTTATGATGACTTTTTTCTTTAAGCTTTAAGACTTACTTTATACAGATAAAATGCAATGGCCTTCAGTCCCTGTTTTCGATAGACATGAACTCCACAGTGTAAAGATCTCAGCAAGTAGCACTGCATCTCACATCAAGCATCTTGTCTCATTACTGGCTGGTGATTGCAGACACTATGTGCCACTGCCTTTGTTTATAACCAAGAGTAGTGTTTTACAACACTGCCAAGTTCTGCAGTTCGGAACTGACATATAGACGGAGGCATCTGAGCCTTCACTGGCATTTGGCATTCCTCACCTCATTTCTGGCAGAGCTGCCTCTCTGGCAGTGACATTCCTGGCCCAAAACTCTCTCAATGAAATCACTGGCAAATTTCCCAACATCTTGAATAAGAACAGAATTGGGTCCCATGAGCAGAAGATGCATGTGCATCTCCTATCCTACTGTAAGCAGCAAATGGTCATGATTGCTATCTAGCAATCCAAACTGAAGAGCTGGTGACACCTGAGAGTGAGTTGATTATATTAACACTCAAAGGCATAGACAGAACTTACTTACAACACCAGAAAAGATAACACCTTACCTAAGAGAAATCATACAAGGCAAAATCTATTCCAACTACCTTAAAATATTCCTTCTATGATTCAACTCATCTACTTAACATGGAAAAAAAACCCCACAAACAAAAAAAAACCCAGAACATATCCCTCCTTGCTAATCAAAAGACAAAACCATAACATCAGCTATTGCTACATGTATTTAAAAAAAAGTTTTGTTTAGACTATTTTTCATTAAAATTCACCTGTGCATTTCATTTCCCTGAAAGTTCTTTGGAAAGAAAACAGCCAATAAGGAAAATTCTTAAAATACATTTTTTACTTTTTGCATGTTTTTTAGAACGAGTTTTCTTTATTTCATTCTGGATGGGTCAATACAATTCAGCATTTATAAAACTGCAGCACAGGAAACTTTTCACAGAATCTTAGAGCGGTAAAAGTCAAAACAGAAACACTGTTTTAGAAGCAGCAAGTACCATTTCTACTGTAGGACCTGTACGGAAGGTAGCTGCTTTTCAAGCTTAGCCATGGAACAATTAATAAAGGAACCCATTAAGGTCTGATTGTTGCTGCTAAAAAGGAAGGTTGAATTTCAGTCCTTTGAAGTAACTGAGAATGATTCAGGCCTCATTACAGAGATATAATCTACATTCATACATTTATGTTAGTGATTCAAATCTATTGGGACAGATTGAATTCCGTTAAATAGTGCATCTTTCCTGTGGAACTTTTCTCAGGCTTTCTCAGGCTAACCTAAGAGGTGACCTGACAATACAAAGTAGTGGGGTATTTAGGGATTCAACTGTGCTATAAAAGAAAGGCTATACAGAAAGTAGAAAAAAGAATGAGATATAATCTAAAAAGCTATGTCAGCTTTTCATTTGGACTCTGTTTTGTAAATGCCCTCCCTGTCATCACACGGGATAGAAAAGGACTCTATGCGTTGTAGTAAAGTACTGCACTGAATATTGCACCTGCCAGAAGCAGATTTAACATGAAATTCTGGATATGTGGGTTTTGTTCTTAACCACAAGATCTTACAAACAACATAAAGCCAATCACAAGATAGAAATAGGTATAAACAGAACTGTTCTTGAGTAAGCTCAAGACTACCTATTTTTTAAGGAGAAGGGGTTAAATATATCTGTTTGACCCCCAAACTAGTGTTGTCTCCTGCCACCAGAGATCCTAAAATGCTGATTTATCCTATTTTCCAGCATTTGACAGGAAAATGGGAAAAAATGAAAGGTTTCTTAATATGTATACTTTTAAGACATTATAGTAATTAATTATGATTTAAGCTGTTGGAACCAAAAGAACTTCAGTTTTAGGGATAACATGTCATGCCCTTCATGACCTAGACAGCAAGCAGACATTGGCATCAGCTTTTTAGACATACATGTAAGCTGTCAGGCATTCATCAAAAAGTAGGCTTTTGCTGTTCATTTTGGTTTTTTCGGTTTTTTTTCTTAGTTGCCACAAAAGGAAAGCCTAAATCAGATTCACCAAAAAAAAAAAAAAATCTGAAATGCTTTGCAATCAGTGCAAATACATGCAGAATAAATACTCTGAAGTACCATAAACAACATTGTAAAACATATTGATTCTAACATTAAAAGGTTTTGTTTTTAAGGCTGTTTAAATGTCACCCCCAGAAGCTGAACACATGAATTCAGGAGCCGACTCTCTCCAGAATAAACACCATAACTGGAGAAAATAATTTCTAATTTCTGTTGTGAAGGTCATAATATATTTAACATCGTAATCCAATGAATCAGTCTAATTTTAGAACTATTTGTTCTTTTCTGCATTTTCTGTTGTTTAAATTAAGAATTACTCTGAATGCCAGATGTAATTGCATAGGTGGTTTTCCACTGCATCCCCCTGATCCGCTTTATTGAACAGCCTCCATTTCAGAAAAGTTCTCGTTTTACGTATTGAGCTACCCACAGTGTTTCTGTACCACTTCACTTCTCCACTACTCCATTCTCTTAGAGAATGTTCAACCTCCTTGCATTCCAAACCAGCTATTTTACAGTACTACTGACCAAAATCTAACGTCCTGCATGCTGCCCATGTTCTACCAGTCCGTGACCCTTTGTTCTGGTGTTAAAAGACAGTACATCATATGGAAGATGCCTGTTAATTACTGGGGAAGTTGACAGTTCAGTGAGGGGCTAGAAATATGAACCTGTCATAACATTCAGTATGTGAAATGACAAATCCATTAGGAGAGACGGAATCGGAGGGAAGAACAACAACATATGCCCCTCCAGGAAAATAATAGCTTAAAAAATTGCTTTAAAATAGCCCTGAAAATGGAAAATTTGTTTCTTTCTGGCAAAGGAAACTGCATTAGTTTAAAAAAAAAAAAGACGGCAAAATATTCAGACAGATTTTATGGGGAAACCTTTGCAATCCCAATAAAGCCCCTTTTGCTTTGAAGTCAGATGCGTGATTCAGTAAATGACTCATGTTAGCAATTAGAAAATGGTCATTTAGGGCCCTGATTTCTTCTGAGACAAGGAGGGTGCGGGTGGGGAGAGAAACGTAATAAATCTTGAGAGGCTTAAAAGGAAGAGCAGGCTAAAGTGTGAACTTTTTATTTCAGCAACGGAAGCGAGAAATCAGTGATTCATTAAAGGAGGGAGAAAGACCTCCATGGAAGCTGGCAAAGAAGAAGGAAAAGGAGCTAATTATGTCTCTTCCCTTTTTACTCTCCCTGACCAGCATATAATCTGCTTTTCCAGAGTCTGCCTGTAGTATATACTTCTTTCCAACCTCTCCACCCAACCCCTCCTCCAGCGGAGGGGGGTGGGAGTGGGAGATCTCGCAGGCAACAAGCTCCAGGTGGCTTTCTCAAGCACTTCACTGCCAGAAAAATAAAATAAAGCCCTCCGCTAGAAAACAAGTTTCTTACGGGGGGGGGCGAAGCGGGAGGAAAGCCTCCCTGGAGGGGATTGGTTCCGCCTGGAAGACAGGGAAATGGGCAAAGCACGGGTCTCCGAGCCATGCTGGTGGCCGGCGCTCCGAGGAGGAGAAGGCTTTAGGAGCAATTAGCAGCGAGCCGAGGGCGGCGGCGGCGGCTGCAGCCCGGGGCGGGGGGGAGCGGGTCAGCTCCCGGGGCTCCTCCGCAGCGGGCACCGCTCGGCCCGGCAGCGGGAGGAGGGTCGGATGTCCCACCGCTGCCTGACCCCCTGCGAATAAGGGCTGACCACCAGAGGCACGTCCCACCTCTGACTTGTAATCGCTGACATTTAGGCTGCGGCTCCCAACCTGTTTACAACCAAAGGGGGAGGGAAAGGAAGGGAAGCGGGGGAGACAAGTTGGGATTTTTCCCTCTCGCTCTTTCTCTCTCTCTCTCTGGATTTTTTTTTTTTTTAATACTGTTCTGGAGAATTCAAAGCAAAACAAAGAAACTGCCTCCTCTGGGGTTGTCAGTGAGAAAGGGACGAGTTGTGCAACTAGTTTGGGACTTGCAAAGAGGCAAAGGGGTGGGAATCAGAAGAAGGTGCAAAGCCACAAAGTGTGAGTGCGTGTGTGTGTATCTGAAGGGGTATGTGTGAAAAATCCCTTCCAGCACCCCTTTCTGCTGGGTATTATTTATTCTTGTTGTTGTTGTTGCTCACTTTGCTGTCATCTATTTTTCAGACCTTTCTGCATCTAAGATGGTGAAGAAAGGAGTGAGGAAGAGAACAAAATAACTACTGGGAAGTCTCAAACCAGGTTGGGGAGTGTGTGTGCATGTGGGGAGGGGGGGTGGTGGTGGGGAAGAGAAAAAGAAAAAGAGGATTAACCACAGCAACCCCCCCAAAAAAAACCAACAGCTCTTTTTTCTGAGGGAGGACTCGAAGGATTAAAAGGCAGCAACTTCTGAGGCGATTTGTCCCCTGAGTTATGGATGTTGGTGCACTTACTTCAGGCCAGATCAGAGCTCAGAGGGATCTAACCAGAAGCAGCAACCACCGGCTCTCCACTTGCCTTTTACCAGGTCTTACCCTTCCAGTATGTTTCATTTGATAAGACATTTTCCAGCGCCCAGAGTTTCAGTACAATGTGCAAATGGATACTGACAAATGGTGCCTCAGCCTTTTCCCACCTGCCTTGTTGCTGCTTGCTGCTGCTCTTCTTGGTGTCTTCTGTGCCTGTCACCTGCCATGACCTCGGCCAGGACATGCTGTCCCCGGAGGCCACCAACTCTTCTTCTTCATCATCCTCCTCCTTCCCCTCGTCCTTCTCCTCTCCTTCCAGTGCGGGGAGACACGTGCGGAGCTACAATCACCTCCAAGGAGACGTGCGCAAGAGGAAGCTCTACTCTTACAACAAGTACTTTCTCAAGATCGAGAAGAACGGCAAGGTCAGCGGCACCAAGAAGGAGAACTGCCCCTTCAGTGAGTACCGCGCTGCTGCCGGGCCGCAGCCCCCCCGACCGAGCCCTCTTGCTGCGGGGGGACGGGGACGGGGAGCGGGACGGGGGGGACTCGGCGGAGCAGCGGTGGGGTGGGCTCGGCCCAGCTCCCCTCTAGCCCGTGTCGGTGAGGGTCCCGTGTCCCGTCTGGCCGTGTGTGTGTGTGTGTGTGTGTGTGTGTGTGTCCCGGCTGCAGTCGTACTGCAAATGGCTTCGCCGAGCGCGGTTTGTTCCTTCGCCGGGCAGGAAGGCGGGCTGGGCAGATCTGCAGGGACTGGGGG
>Ga0065711_1007257_pt1 | contig 15273 bp, 9 predicted proteins | sample Hoacrofraction12_FD_59098 | JGI IMG/M metagenome (GOLD analysis project Ga0065711, IMG submission 59098) | Hoatzin crop microbial communities from Cojedes, Venezuela - Epithelial fraction 12 v2 (version 2) | ecosystem: Host-associated > Birds > Digestive system > Esophagus > Crop | place... | reverse complement strand
CGGGACGAGGTGCTGGCGGCGGCCTTGCAGCGCCTGCGGGAGGTCTTCGACATCGAGGAGCTGCCGCCCGACGTCCTGCCCCGCAAGAAGCCGCCCCAGTTCATGGTGGATCTCTTCAACAAGGTGGCCGACGCCAACGGCATCACCCGCGCCCCGGGGCTGCTGGAGGGCGACGTGGTGCGCAGCTTCGAGGACCGAGGTGGGCCGGGGCCGGGCTGAGAGGCGAGGTCCCCGCGGCCGAGCGGCCCCTTCCCGGCCCGCTCCGGGCCTCCCCTGCGGGCTGGAGCGTAGCCGGCAGCTGCTGCGGGGAACGCGGGGCCGCGGCTTGTTTTGGGGGGTCTTGCGTTGTTGCTAAAGAAGGCTCTTTCCCAGTTCACGTGGACCAGTACCGCTTCTACTTCGACATCAGCGCGATGGAGAAGGGCGAGCAGATGCTGAAAGCCGAGTTCAGGGTCTTCAAGCTGAAGAGGAAGCATGTGGCTAGCAGGTCGGACGTGAAACACTTCTGCAAAGTAAGTGGGGAAATGATCTGTCAGTTAAACACTTGCTTGTGCTTTCATTGTTTATAATACTGTAAATGAGGACTGCAACCACTTACCATATAAACATGCTTTGGACTAGATGACCCACAGAGGTCCCTTCCAACCCCTACTATTCTGTGATTCTGTGATTCTGTGATTGTCATCCTCACCTTTTTCCTTGTCTCCGGTGTGCAAAGCAGCAAAGCAAAGGCTTTGGCAGTATGCTGTCCTCTGCGCACTGTGGCAGTGAGCTGCCCCTAAAGATACCTGTGTCAGCCCTGCCTCAAACCATACCGTACTTCTCTGGGGGTTGAGATGCCATGGAATTTGAATCGCAATTTATCTGCTTGAGCTGCTCTAAAAATAATAATAACAATCAGGGGTTCACATGAAGACAGAGCACGTGAGGGCTCCGATGTTGAGTGTACCTGTTCCTTTGGTAAAAGGCAGGAATGGACGTTTTGCAAACCTCAAGACGAAGATGCAGAGGAACGGAATGCTTTCGTGGTATTAGATGTTCAAAACAGAAAGAAAAGGGAAGGTCAGGATATTTTTCTATAGTGTCCAACAGTCTAGTATCCTGTCTCTGAACACATCTAGAAGTAGATGTATGTCTCTGTCTTGTTAAATTGTCCAAAAACTAGTTTTTATTTGGTTTGGAATAATAGTATGGTTTTCCAGCTATGATGTGGCAGAAACACGTATAATCTTCATCCTCCTTGTCTTGCTAGAACAGTTGTCTGTTTTCACTTACTGTTTTGTTGTATGGTTCTCATCGAGGTGGAAGTGTATGAGCTCCTGGAGAGTGGAAGCAAGCCACAAAAAAAACATCTCATTGCATCAAGATTGTTGTCCCTGTATACAGAAGGCTGGGAAGTATTCAACGTCACACAGACAGTAAGCAGAGAATTCTGATTTAATTTTAATTCTGAATCTCTTAAGATGACAGTTAGCTTGTAATGCCAGCATTGCCCTTGTGCTGGGTTTTGTGGTCAATTCAAACTGAAGGACAGCAGCAGAGGGAGGAGCTTTCTCTCTATGCTTAAAAATACAGCTGGTGCTACCTGAATTAAAGGAGAAAAGTTTATGTACTGCTGGCAGCACAGGTATGATGAGAGCAAAGTAACCCAAACCCAGTCGATAGGAAAGACATCAGGGGAAGTATGTCATTGTGATTAAAACATGTTAGTCCTTAGGCTGCCAAAGGAGATGGCATTGATTGTATGCTAAGAGTAGGCTTTAATTTATCCTGTTTATTCTGATGACATTACTACAGAGCAGACATGCAGTGTGCTTTAACGTTATGTTTTTGGAATTTACCATGGTTGGATTGTTTCTCATTTAACTACCTCTATAGACTTCGTTATTTGTTAGTTTCAAGATTTGTTTTGTAGATATCCTTAAACTATAACAGTACGTGAATGCCTTTCCATAGCAAAAGACCGAACGTGGTTTAAAACAAACAGTGTCTTGGGTCTGAATCTGTACTCAGACAGTCTTTTTTGTTGCCTCAGCTTTATGATCAGACTGAACAGCATGCTTGGATGAGTGGCTGAGTTACATCTTAAGTCAGGATAGTCCTGCTTGAGAATGGCCTGGCCTTATCTGCTAGTTTGTAATTATAACAATTAGATAAAGTAAATTTGCTTGACTGCAAGTTAATTTCTTCAAATGCCGTGTTTGTTAGATTTAAATGAGTTTTAAATGGTATGGAAAGTCTGGAGAGTTCATATTATTCTGTTATTAAGATAGCTGTGAAAAATAAATCCCTGGCTAAAGTCAGAGAAGATATATTTTAATTTTAACTCCTAGACTCAGCTGTTTACTAATACATTCTCTGAAATTAATTATCTTCCTGTAAATGTAGCTTTGGGGAATGTGTGTGGTATTTTGTATTTTTAAATGTTGAATTACTGGTTTAAATATTAAAGTCAATGAGTCTCAGCTATGCAGTTACCTCAGTTCTGTCATAGTATATGTGCTTATGCTCTCATAGCTTGTCGCCTGTTCCTTTTTCTTAATATAAATATTTCTTAACCGTAATGCTGTAATAAGAATATTGAAACAATATTTTTTCATTTCCCTGTCATTACCAGGTTTCCAAATGGGTTGGAAACAGCAGGTCCAACCATGGCTTTTTGATAACTACAACACATGTATTCAACAATAGAATTGAGCACAACCAGGTTAAGTTTGCTAAAAGCCACGGTGCTTTGCAGGAGAGTAGGAATGCTCTCCTTGTCCTCTTCACCAACAGTAACAAACGGAGATCTTCCAGCTTTGTACCCTCTTCCACAAGTAAGTTCACACAAAAGCAGCAGCTATGTGTTAGAATATGAATTCCCTGTTCATCTTCTGTTACCTGCTGCTGCCTCATGTATATCTAATCTCAGTATTTACTTGCAACGTTGAACAGGTTTGAAGTTCAGCTTTGTCACTGATCAGAGTTTGATTTGATAGTTCTTGCTAGTAGATCACCCGGCATCCAAAGTTGCCTCTCCCTGCAGAAGAACTGTGTTTTCCGGAAATACTCATGAAGCCTAGGGAGAATCTGGTTTATTTTGTTTGTAGAGGGGTAGGAGTTCTATTTTTTGTAATTACTGTTTATATTGTTTTTGTGGTGGTGAAGTTTGCATGAAAATTGTAGATTAGGTTTAGGCTAAAAAAACTCTGACCTGGAAAACTTTGTGAATATGCTGGTAAAGCAACTGTAAGTAGAGTTATTAAGTGCAGTTTTCAAGAGTGGAAGAAGTTGTTAAATAAGCAATTTAAACCTCTCTGTCCTTGGCTTGGTTTTTAAGCACCCATTTAACTTCAGTGACTAATTAGTATTGTGACTAAAGGCTGCTTTCATCAAAAGACAACGCCCTCATCCCTCAAATTACAAAACACAGTGTCTCCCAGTGGTCTTCCAGTAAAACTTACTAAGGCTGGATTTTAGAGCAAAGAGCAAAAGGTGGGAGGAGAGGCAAAAATAATTCTGGTTTGAGTTTGCAGAGTTTTCTGGTAAAGGATTGTATTTGCATATTAGAAAGAAACTGGGTAGCATCAGTATTAACAAGTAGGTGGTGAAATTGATTGAAAACAAAAATGAGGCTGGCCTGTTTATTTTTTGTTTCCAGAGAAAATGTTTATAGTGAAATTCTAGATCCCAGTTTAACAAGCATCAAGCTCTGGATGGGATACTGTGCCAGGAAACGGATACCCATTTCTCAGTGAAGAAACTCCCTAGATCTGCCCATTGTTTGGGATCAGTGAATCTGCACAGGTTGTTCTTCTACCAGCCTGTGTATCAGTGGTTTTCAGCCTCTGTACATGGGTCTTCAGGTCTCCAAGGACATTTATCAAAGCTTCTCAGAAGATACTTTAAGAAAGCAAACCTTTTGTCAGTGAGCTTCTAGCAGAGTTCCATAAATGTGGTCATTTTTTTCAGATCCAAAAATTGAAAAATATTTTTAAAAATACTACTTTACAGGAACATGCTCTGTTTTGCATGCATATGGGTAGAGTTCCTGGGAGGAGAATACTGGAGAGAGAAAAAGGCTGCGATCTCCACCCTCTGTTAGCACTGCTCATCATGATGTGTGTTGTAGGAGTGGTCATATAAAGACCATTGATACCACTCTGAACAGATTCAGGCCTAAAAAGAGCCTGTGTAGTTCACTGGATGCATTTAGTGTATTATTGAGCTTTTCCTTTATACTTCTGCTGAATTGGGGCCTTTCAGGCTACAAAGTGAAACACAAGATTGGGCAGTTTTTCAAATATGACTGAAATGGCAATTGAATACACACCCCTTGTGGTATTTTCACGGTTTGAGAGTTATTTTTAAATCTACTCTGAAGACTTTGATGTAGGTTTAAGGAATAGACTTTCATGCAGAATACTGTACTTAGGAAATGAATTTCTTTTGAGAAAGACTAACATGCAACTTTCTTTCAGAACCAGAGATGAACCCTGCCAAAAATGATGCTTCAGGCGAGCCTCATGAAACTCAGATCATTGAAAGCAGCAAAGCAAGCATGAGCAGGAGACCTCGAGCTGCTGCAGTCCATTCTGCCAAAAGCCAGGTAACAGCATGTCATCGAAGGGAACTCTACGTTGACTTCCGTGCTATTGGCTGGTCAGGATGGATTATTTACCCAAGCGGATACAATGCATTTTATTGCAGAGGATCCTGTCTCTTCCCCTTAGGGGAAAGTCTAAATGCAACAAACCATGCTACAGTTCAGTCCATAGTGCATACACTTAAACTGTCTCAGGATGTCAGCACGCCCTGCTGTGTGCCAGATGAATTGAAGTCCCTCAATCTTCTCTACTTTGATGACAAAGAGAATGTGGTCCTTAAAAATTATAAAGACATGGTGGCAACAAGGTGTGGTTGTCATTAGTAGGACCTTTTTTTGTCTGCGTTTGGTGTGCACCTGAATTCAGTTCCCCATTGAAGATACCAAGGGGAACGGCATTTTGGATTATGGGACAGGAGGGCCAGAAACTCAGCTGTGCTTCAAATCCTCCCCTCACCATGGCTGTGTGGAAAGGCATTTAAGACTGGCTTTCAAAGAGCAGCGGCCTTCTGGAAAGTATGCTGACCTGCACAGGGAACTTGTTGAGAGCCTGTACGCCAGAGGAAACCATTAAAGACAGGAACTTGCTATGTGAAGGAGTTGAAACACGTTGAGTTGAGCATTCAAATTAAGGTCTTGTTCTGTATATTGAGCCTCAGCATTTCCTATGCTTTGACACGCGTGGTATCCTGCCTCAATCCAGGTTAGGGGTCCAGGTCTCTTAGTAACGCAGCATTACTTGGTTTTGACTGCATGATCCGATCAGGGTGTACACTCCTACACAGAGCTTTCAGGGAAAGTGCCCAGAGCTGATCTCAGAGGCCTCTTCCATCTGCAGCTCATGCATTACCCGGAAAGGCACTTCTTCCCACTGTTCTTTATGCAGCTCTACCAAATGCAGAGACGTCTTTGTAAGTCCTCCTGGGACTTTCTAGCCAATCTGAGGGAACACATTGGTCAGTATTTGTCTGGGAATCAGCAAACTTGGCTTCCAACGCAGGAACACATCTCTGTGAGATGAAGGGTCAGCCAGTGCCCCTCTCTGTGAAATCATTCTCTTCCGCCATGGTGTGCTGTGGCTGTTAGGCTGCGTGACAGCAGAGGTTGCCTTTGTGTATTTATACAGTGGCTGTACAATTGAATCCTAAGCTTGGGTCATAATCCCCATAGTTTAGCAGGAAGAAAGAAGACCACTAAGCTTTGGAGGCCTGTGAGAACATGCTGGGTGCTGGCCTGGTCCTGTGTCTGAGGCAAGACTGATGGAAGGTACTCACTGATTCCCTTCCATTCTTCCTTGAAGAACAGGACATAGACTTGGAAGGGGCCCCCTGAGGTCTTTCAGTCTTGCTACAATTTAATGCAGGTAACCAGCCCATTGCAGTTCCTCAATCAACTCACTGAGTTGTAATTTAAGCCTGGTTAGGTTTTTGTCTCCGTTAATCCTTGAAGGAGGCTGACTTCTCACAGAATGTGACATCTCCCATGGGTATAAACTTCATGGAGAATTTTTTTACTCCAATGAGATTAAAAAAAAAAAACACTATGTAAATGTTTTTCTTCCTGTAAATACTGATGTCTGTAATAAATTTATTTTATTTAAAACCCAAACATTTGAAGTATATTAACTTAATCTGTAATATAAGATATTAATTTTCAAATAAATGTAATGTAACATTGGTCTGGGGTTTTTTTGTGTTGTATTTGAACCTCCTTCCTAGAGTCATGAATCAAATACTTTTCCAGAAGAGAGGACATTCGCAGTGGCTTCAGTGGGCACTGTATCAAGTCCTCTGACTCCATGTCAAGGAGTATAATGGATGAGCAGAATAGATGTGTTTCCATTCAGGGAGGATCCAGTAGTTATTTCTGAAGTGAAACTCGCATTGAAGCTTCTTGTAACTCTCACTTGAGTTGTGGACGTTAAAGCCATTTGGGTTGTTCACACATGGTGCTGGTAACAGAGCATACCTCGTGAAGGTCCTGTAGTTAACATACCTGAGACGGTTTCAATTTTGTTAGTGCTTATTTTCATGTATGTTTTAATAGCTTCATTAAAATCTCGCTAAGTTAGAAAGCCAGGACAGAAGAAATACTGTTATTCAGACATACAATATATGGATGAGAAGGCTGTGCCCTGTGTGTGTAGACCAGGCATGTGCTTATGGGAACTACAGCCTGGAGTGGGTGGAGTAGAGGAGTCTGAGCAAGACAAGGATTTAGAAACGAAGGATGGCATATGTGGGTCAGTGTGGAGAGAAGGGCTTTCTCCTGCCTAGTTGTATTTCTGGAAGGCTGCAGAGGCTGTTGCAAGTATTAGTGGAGCTGCAACACTCCAATGTCAGAAAAGCTCCAAGAGCAGGTCCTGCTGCCAGGCACAGCAGTTGAGGCAAAGGACTTGGTGCTCCGCGCAGGCTGGAACAGGCAGTGGAGTGTTCAGGAAGCTCAGTTCTGCTAGGGACAAAAGGCTTGATTCCCCCAAGCCAGGCAAGCAGGCAGTGATAGGGCTCCTGTATTTCCATCCAGCAGACCACGTGTTGAACTGGTGGGGTGTGAGCTGTACAGTGCAGGCTCAGGGATTCCAGTATGACTGAATGTTTCAGACCTGCTGTATGTGCCCAGCATGGCAGAACAACAGTGTTCATCCTTTCTGCAGAACGGCCCACGATCACTATGCTGACCACACTGTCCTGTGTCCAGAATTCCCAGACCAATGGCCAAAATCTTCCTCTGCCTGTGTAAAACTTTGGGGGGTAGGGGAGTGGGGGAAGAAAGAGTGTTTTGGTCTTGATATATGGGCACCCTGGCAAAGTGGAATATAAATCCAGTAGCAGGGTGGCGTTAACTGCTGCGTCAGCCACACTCAGCCATTGGATTCAGTGCCATTGGCAAAGGGACAAGTGTTAAGGGGTCATAATCTCACTTTACTGGTTTATTTCCCAGTCTGCTGTTCTGTACTTTTCCCTCTTCACTGAAGAAGTATCTGTGGTGTTTTAAGTCTGTCGGAACCATACCTTGGGAGTGGGAAAATGTGTCTACAGTGAGAGTCCAGACAAGGTCATTCCTGAATGGTGACTCTAGCTGACATTATCTATGCTGCTTTTGGTAGGGGACCCTAAGAACTGAAGCCAGAAGTTTTCACTGACAAATAACACTAGGAGGACTGTGTTTGGAATGCACTGGCTGAGGCAGGTTCTGCGTCCGACACTCTCCAGTCTTCTGTCTGTGACATGACAAATGCTTCTAGCATCATCAGTTGTGTATCAGCTGCATCCTTCACTACTCAACTCAGAGAATTGTCCATTTTTTCCAGTATATCTTGACATGTTTCTTCTTGTTTCAGATGTCAGGAAAAAAAAAGGAAAATTTTCTATTGAAAAGCAAGTATGATTAATAAATAAATGATGGGCACACTGAGTATTAGCTAACATAGTGCTGCCCTACAATAGGTGAAATATGCACAGTCAAGCTAGGAGCACTCAGTAGTTTTGCACACATTAAATTATTTTTTTCTGCACCACTCAACATAGTCTCATTATGCCCCATTAAACCCTGATAATTAAAACAAAATATATTGGAATTGTTTATCCTGGACTTTGTAAGGAAATGAGGTTCATAATAATGCCAAGGGAAAAAATTTACAATATACCAGAACTTGTAATTAGAGTAACAATTAAGTACAAGTATGCTCCTTTTTTTTTTTTTTTAAGAATAAAGGTACATTTTTTTGTTATTCATAAACTGAAAGAAGTGAGAATTCCAAAATAAGAAATGCTACACTTTGGAGTCTTGGTTCAGCCAGAGAACATCATATATTAAAGTGGCATACCAAAAAGCAACAGCTAGGGTTTTGGAGGGAACAGGGGTAGTCTTCAGCATGGGCAGTCTGGAAAGGGATTGGTGACACAGATTGTGTGTGGTTATACCATGCTGCATCACAGCAGCAGCAAGAGAAAGCAATGCTGGTAGCAAACCCCGTTGTGATAAACACTGTACCAAGATCAACAAGGAGCACACCTGGCCCGGAAGATCTCTGCTGGTAAAGAGCAGAAACAAAAAGGAATGGCTGCAGATTTTAGATGCAGGATGCCACCAAGAACACCGACACCCCAGAAACTGAAATTCCGAGGTACACAGAGGAAGAGTCCCACGTTAAATGACTGAGAGCCTTGCAGCATCTCTCCAGCTGCCAGCCTCACCGAGGGCGTAGCTACCGCAGGCATGGGGCTGTCCGAGCCGGCTTGGCTGGCGGCTGGAGGCAGGGTGCCCTGTTAGCCATTCGCGGGGGGGGCAGCTGTGCAGCGCTCAGCTCTGCAACTCGAGGTCTGCTGGCATGGGTCTCTGACAGCTTATGGGTCTCTGCATCCTCTCCATAGCATGGGATCAGTTGGATTCTCCTCCGGTAAAGAACACACCTTGCATTTTATACCCCCAGGCACATAGAAAGCAGGACTTCAGAGGTAGAAAGACTCAGAGAATGCCTAGAAGAGAATCTAACCCTATGGTAAAGCTGTTGGGTTATTCTCAACAAAAAAGATAAAGAGGTTGGCCCGGGTTTGGAACTAAAAGGGTGCAGGTATGCCAGGTATGTGCAATCGCACTCATTATTGCGTAAGATGTGGAGAGCACTAAACCTGGCCCCAACAACACTGCAGTGGGGTGGTAATGGGGGCTGAATACGTTGTGAGGGAGAGCTAATGGTGAAGAGCACAAATCCACAAGAGATCAGACTTCCATGGTCTTCTGTTTGTAGAAATGTTTGTTTTAAGGGATTTCTGTGGTGCTCCTGTCAGGAGGTATGGATGACGGGAAGGTGCTTCTTGGCACTGCTGCAGGGGGAGGGATATGCTGGGGATGTCCTGGGGTGGGTAAGGCAGAAGGGATGGGCTTGGGGAAATTGGTCTGGGATGGTTTCCTTTGTGAGGGGGGAGATAACTTAAATGTGCCTGCCCTGAGGAAGCTGGAGCACAGCAGTGGTAAGCAGCTGAAAAACCTCTTCTCTGTTCTATCTGCTCTGCAGGCTTGAAAATGATGTTCAGTATGAGGCGTCCAGTTAGGAATGCTCAGAGTTGTTTGCAGGTGGCCTGGGACAGTTCCTGTGGTTCCTGTTGTCCATCTAGGAAGTAGGGCATTTATGTGCTTTACTTGCAAGACCCGTGGAGAATAGTATTTGATTCATAGCCCTGGAGCTTGTCTCCTGGAAAGAGGAGAGAAGCTGGGTGCCTATCATAAGTTCCAGGGCTTTCCCACAGACACCGGACCCTCCAGATTGTCTCCAGTCCCTTTAGGATCACACCTGCAAATATATACACACAAATGCGCCTATACATGCAGGCTCTGTCCTATGTACACCCATGGGCACATGCATTCATGTTCAGAGGCAGCCTTCCTCCTGGTTCATATCAAACTGCTTCCCAAAGGATGGTGCTGCTTATCCGTAACTAAGGTGGACTGCTCAGGGCTCCTCTGAGAATATTGTCACATCCAGAGGGTGCATTTCAATGGCTTTGTTCAAAAATATGTCACACCTAGGCCATTTCTGCCCTTCTAGCCTTGAGTGTAGCTCACCTCCAAGGAGGGTAGTTAGCAGGTGAGAACTGAGCTTTGGTGACTGAGACAATTGTGCCTTAAAGCAGCTAATTAAATGTTTTCTTTCATCCTACTGGGTTTATTGCTAGAAGCTATTCACAGAATAAGAGGGACTGCTAACTTTCTGTTGTCACAAGGATGTGTGCAGCTATAGATTCATGCAGATACTAACTGTCCTAATTCAGAGCTAGATCACAGCCTGTCTTCGTTCAGGAAAACAAAAGCCCTAAGTTTTGCCTGTAAGTGGGAAAATGACCTGTTACTGAGAAGTGATTGGCCTTTATCAGAAACCATGCTTTGGTGATACTGTAAATCCAGGCCTCATGACACAAAGCAGTGCTATGGCATAAATCCCAGTACACTGGTTCAGATTTGCTCGTAAAAATCTTGCTTGGTTAACCATCAAGTTAAACGGAGTTGTCAGGCAGCATGAAACCAGGGTGTGTATTTAAAAATCAGCACTGTGATCCACGTAAGAATCAACTGCTTGTCCATGTCAAATTTTTTGCCGAATGTGCTGAGCCGGTGTTAGGGGCCAGGAAACTGTGTCATCAAAAGCCATAGACAAAAAAATTAAGTATAATTTCCCCAAAACATGTCTAAAATTCCCTGGGGTTAAATCACGCTAAGCACTGGGACAGCTTTCCTGACAGTGAAAGCCCGATGGGCCAAAGTGCTGTTGGGAACAAACAATCGTAGTTTTCAGAATAAGTGGTGAATTCTGGGTCTCCACTGCTACTCCCGGCATTCCCATTTTACTGCTGGAGTCCAGGGTGCAAGTGGAAAGTGTCAAGGTTTTAGTGGTTCAAAATCAGAATTAGAGCAGATAATGTTGCAAGAAAAAGAATTGAGCAATGGGAGTTAAAACTCTGATTTCTTGACTGGAGAGACAGATATTTGCTGTTAGAGCTAAGATATCATCTCTATTTAAAACCAAGCAAAAAACCTAAATGTAAGCATGTTAGATAATCCATTCAGTACCTGACTTAACTAGATCAACCAATACCTTCTGAGAATTATTTCTGTTTATTCAGTAAGATTTATGCCTTCTGTACCACAAAAGGAAAAACTATGGATGATGTTGGGGGAATGGAAAAAGTGATCTAGTTTGCCATTGGTAAAATACTTCCTGTGCTTGATTTATCAAAACTACTCAAGAACAGATTATGATTTCCTCCTTTCCTTCATTCATGTAATGTGCAGTTTGTTTAAATGGTTCCATCTCACTCTGTGAATCAACAAATCTCTGAACATCGGTGAACACCATTATCAGTGTTTCAGTAATGTCTTTCGTTAGCACAGGGCATCCAGGTCCATGGAAAGAACTGCAGAGGGATTGGGATGGAGAAAGACCTAGTCCTAATTTCCCGATGAATAAAATATGAAGAGGTGGAGCAGGAATGGGCTTGAACTTCAGCATGGTTAGAAGGATGGGCTGAAGGACTGAGGAGGTGTTACACATAAGCTATGTCACCACCCATTGTGAGAAGAAGAAAAAGGGAGAAAGGAAAATTTTAATCCTTCATCTGTGCCTGATTGATACTAAGATAAAGATTTAGCTTCATCATACTTGGCAAAGAACAAGACCATGACAGCATCAAAATACCTATCCAGCTAGCATAAACATGGTGTTGGACTATCTCTGTGCTCAGCTGGAGATCTGAGAAGTTTATCCTGCCAGAGAGCCAGTGACCCTGTCTTGTTAACACAAGGAGTTGCAGACAAGTCAAGAGACCATTTCTCTGGAAAAGGTGAACTGTTTTCAGAATTTCTAAAGTCTTAGACAATAGTCAATATCTCTGAAAAACAGGTCATTGTTTTAGTGGCTTTACATAAATCAGGAATGTAAAACTGGGCACCTATTTTTGAGAATATTATATTGTTCCCAAATATGTTCCATCAGAACAAAGGAGGAATAAATAATAGTACAACTGATGTATATTTCAAGGACCAGTTCCTGCAGACCTCCAAGCATCTAAAAAATTCCAGATAAACTGGTAAATCCATGGGAGAGTAAGGACCATGCAAAGAAAGTGCAAACCTAAATCTGAGATGTCAAGTGTCATTCAATTTTTACCTTTGACTTCCACAGCTCTCAATCTTCTAGTAGCTCTGGGTACCTTTTAGGCAATGGGAAATCACTTTTCTGCTTTTGACCAGGGTAGATAATATCAATAGTCATATCATCCACGTTTATGTGAGATCTGCTCTGTTTTCAAAAACATTGGATTCTGGTAAACCAGAGCAGCCTCTTCTGGAAAAAAACTTTTCTCCAAAGGCAAGGTCAAATGTTTAAGATGTTAACTTAGACAATCTGAGTTTACTTCTCTCTTTTGCAGTAGTTGTCCATTATGGACAACTTGAGTAAATCAAATAGTCTTTCTGTATCTCAATTTTCCTACCTTCAAGTAATGCTACTATTTTTCTCACTCTTACAGCTGCTCCCTTGGAAGTCTTTGCTCAAAAATCTTGGTTGGAAGACTCGTTTTAGTGGGAAAGAGCACAGCTGGTAAGAAATACCTTTATATGACATCTTCACTAAAAAGCCCAGACAATCTCCCTGAAAACCAGTGTTGTTTTGCCTCAGCAAATCCTGGTGTAGTCCCAGCCTGCACTCTGAGTCGCTTCAAATGGTAAGCAGCACGGGGACCATGCGTAGGTTTGGTAAAGGCATAGCTCCAGCTGGTTGCTACTGAATAAGGCTCCTGGCAGACTAATCCTCTGTCACTAGAGATCCACAAAGTACCTTCCTGTTCTTCATGGAGAGGGAAGGCAAAGTGTGGTTTATGGGCTGTCTTCTGCATGTTCATGTGGTTCTGGCCATAGGACTGTAGTCCAGGCCAGCTCTGTAAGGAAACACACTAATGCTAGGTCTTAGACACAGTACTGTAATGGTGGACAGGAGAGAAAATGCATGTGCATCTACCTGAAGCTTGACCTGGGCTGAATGAGTATTACAGTTGTGGGAACTTCAACCCAAGAAGTCACGGGATCAGGCCTGGAACACTGAAAGACTTCTCAGTGGTATGTAATTTAAGCTGATATCCTTCGCTTCTCATGTGCTTCCTCTGCCATGTCATGAAATTTCTGTCCAAATCCATTGGCTGCTCAGCCCTGGCCGAGGCTTTGATTGGAGACTTTCCTCTTCTATGTTGCATGTTCCCGTACTTAAGGATCATGTAATTTGAATTTAGACAACAGCTCTCAAATGAGAAAAAAAATAAATCCAGTATATGCGGTCCTCATTAGAGGGGAAAAAAAAAAAAAAAGAAAGAAAGAAAAAAAAAGAGGGCTTACTTGCATTATAAGTGGGACCAAGAATGTAGAAGTTCAATTACAAGAATGCATTTGCTTTGTACGTTTTAAACCTGCTGTAGCTAGTATAACAGGCACACGCAGTTGGGTCTAATTGCTTCTTTCCAGCTTGACCTAATTGATGCTCTGATTTGCAGTCACCTACCTCTATGAGCCCATGTTTTATTACATTTTACCCCCGCTCCCGAAATCCTAAAATCCCCATGGGGAGAAGTAGATTACAGCGATCCAGAGCTTTTGTTCATGAACTAACAATTCTTTCTCCCCTATAATTTTCTCCATCTACACATGAACAATGAAAAAAAATGAAAGGTTGACAAAGGGATGTGTTAGTTACCCCCAAATACTCCGTATTTAGGCAGGCATAACTCCTTTTAACTCACTGGGAGTTTTACTTAAACTCTGAATGAGAACCACAGTGGTATAAAATCAGCTCGGAGATATTTTCGTAACCTAATCGGGATGTTCATATTATAAAACTGTGTTAGTCTTTGCTCTCACAATTACAAATAAAAAGTTCTTTGCTGAAGAATGTGTCAGTATTTTCCATGGAAAATGATTTAAAGAAAAGCGTTTGAAATACGGAAACCTCATGGTTTTAGCTTTAAATAAGCATTTCAGTCATCATCAAAAAAAACCCTCTAATGTCTCCTGCAGCTTTGATTTCAAACACGTCACATTCTTCATTAAAGCAATCATTGTTAAAACAGAGGGACATAAAGCAACATAGGATTTATTCCTTCATTAAACTGATGATCCGTATATGAAGCCAATTAACATTATGAGTCTGGTGAACATCAAGTGTAAAGAGGTTACAGAAAATTAAAAGCAGTCACCTTGGTCTTTAGATAAAGAAAGAACACTTTTTACATTATAAATTATAAGAGTGTCCAAGCGGGACAAATCGGCAAATTTGGTTAATTGGAAAATACATTTTACTGCACATGAATTAGGGTAAAATAACCTTTTAACTGCTAGCCTTTTTTTGTGGTCAGGTGTTGAGAACCATGTGAAAGAAAGTGTTTGGACAAGCAAAGGCAAGAGAGCCATTTCATCAAACTTGAGCTGTTCAGGCTTTCTTGAGTTTTACAGACGAACCCCTGAAAGCTGAGCGCTCTCAAGGAAAAGGTTCATTCAGTGATTTTGCTCATCGGTTCAGTCCTAGCTTTCATTGTCACGGGAGAAAAATAAGAAGAGGTGTGTTTGTCTGTGCAGCACAGGAACAGTTCTGCTTTAAGACAGATGCCATCAGCAAAATATCTATCCAGAATTATATTTGCTTGGCCTTTTCCTTGCAGACCTAGTAACTAATATTGGTGTGATAATAGTAATGGTGACAGTAACAGTAATAGTAAGAATAATAATAACGTCAACAGCAATGTATGTGAGAGAGATTTAAGGACTTTGCATAAAAGGGCATACTTTTCCTGAAACATTGTAGCTCACCCCTGTATGTTATTTCACGCTACAGCTTGTTTTTAATGCTTCCTTCGGTAGCTAGAGGAGAGGAGCTACCAGAGCAATGCCAGCCACGATCCAGAGCGCGTTACTGGGCCTTTCCCTGTGGAAAAGTGTCTACAGAAGGGGGACACGGAGAGACCCCGAAACAGCCCTGACAGCAGCCTTCCCCCGGGGAAGGGACTAACCTCGCGATACACCCCAGTGGGGCGGTGCGGGAGCTGGGCCAGGCGGTGCGGGGCAGGGGCTGTGCGGTGCGGGGCCGGGGCGGTGCGGTGCGGGCGGGGCCGGAGCCGGGGCGGTGAGGGACGGTGCGGTGCGGTGCG
>Ga0065711_1042596_pt1 | contig 15274 bp, 8 predicted proteins | sample Hoacrofraction12_FD_59098 | JGI IMG/M metagenome (GOLD analysis project Ga0065711, IMG submission 59098) | Hoatzin crop microbial communities from Cojedes, Venezuela - Epithelial fraction 12 v2 (version 2) | ecosystem: Host-associated > Birds > Digestive system > Esophagus > Crop | place... | reverse complement strand
CGCCGGCGGCGGGGCGGAGGCGGGTGGAGGTGCCGCCGGCCGCGAACGCGTGGGGCGGCCCGCAAGTGTCTCCCGAGGCGGACAGTGCACCGGCGGCCCTGCCCCGGAGCGGCTCTCGGCCTCGCCCACGGGCCGCGGGGTCCCGGCACTCCCCTGCTCTTCAGCTGCGCCGCTGAGACGCGGTGTCACCGCCTGCTAGCAGCAGAGTTGCGCGCGGGTGTGTTCTGTGCGGGGTCGCTCGAGCGGCTGTGCCCCAGAGTGAGCGTGCTTCTGCCGATTGTGAAAGCGCTTCCGAGAGACTCTTTAACGCTTGATGCCTGTGAGTGTAACAAATGTCACATGTAGGGGATGTTACCACTTCAGGTGGTCAGGATAACTGCACGACCAAAACACACCTTGGTCCTTTGTGAATAATTGGGACGGCTGTAAGATAAGGGACTCCTGAATAATCCCTGAAGGCGTTGGGAGAACAAGTACGCAAACTGCAGAGATAAGGAGGCTGCAAGATGATCTCAAGACCCCCAACGATGGAAGGACATTAACACCTACCAGGGAGTTCTAGGAAAACCCGTTACTATGATAAGCATTTCTTGGAAATGTAATTAATATGCATGTTAACATAGCATAAATACCTAGTAACTGTCTCTTCGTTGCACACGTTTGGAGGAGAGATCCCCCGTGTGCCCGGCGCCGTAATGAAGGACACCTGCTTAACAGTCATCCGACCATGGAGTCTTCAGTTCCGGCTTTTCACAGCATCACCCTCTTATGGAGGAGTTTAACTTCTTCATTGCAGGGGTAAAAGGATCGCAGGACTTGTGGTAGAAGGGATCAAAAGAAGCGTGAAGCTATAACAGGTTTTAATATTTTCTAGTTATTAGTAGTTTTTATTATTACAGTTTATATTCCTGCATATGTAGTGATCTAATGATGTAACTGTTATCCGTGTTTCTACTAAAGAATGTAGTGGATGAATGTAGGCACAAGTTATCACTTGAAGTCATTGGACAGAATAATTCAAACAAAAGCAGTCTTGGTCCTCAGAGAATAATTGGGATAACTGTAGGATAAGAGAGACTCCTAAATAATTACACTCCAGGCAGCTCGGCCTTGGGAGGGCAGATGCGCGGGACCATGAAGACAGGGAGGCTACAAAGTGGCCATAAGACTGTGACAAAGCAACCTTCAAGGACACGGTATACGTGATCTTAAAACTGAGTTTGTGCAGAAAGTGATGAAGAAGCCTTCATCTGAAGACGCCCGATGACCACCTGGGGATGCTAACAGACATGCGTGAAAGATATGAACGTATGATAATTTGTTCTTAGGTCATGAATGTGCTAAGCATTTCTCAGAAATATAAGGAATATGTATCTTGTGATTGTATTTAACCTGAAATGACAGGGTGTTTGGCGCGCACGTTTGGAGGAGAGATCCCCCGTGTGCCCGGTGCTGTAATGAAGGACACCTGCTTAACAGTAAACATTGTACTGTTCTGTTACTACTGGATCTTTGAACCACATGGCTGCTTGCAGGCACCTGTGCCTTGTGGCGAGCGGCCAGAGGAGCGGGGAGGGTCGTGAGGTAGAGCAGGAGCTGCTGTCTGTGTGTGAGTACCTTTCTCCATGCGCAGCCCTGCTGCCAGCAGCTGTCTGCTGCTCACTGCGGGGTGGGTGAATGGGCGCAGCGGCTCGCGCCAAGCGAGGTCACGGGTCCTGGCACATAGGGGTTCGCAGCACGGGGCAACGTTGCTGGGGCACCACAGAGCTGCTGAGGAAGGGGAGATCGCAGAGTTGGGGGCTCTGCTGCTGGCGGGCCTGCGCGGCTGTGTGCCGAGCCCGTGTGGGACAGTCCAAACCTTGGGGCTGTGGTCTGTGCAGCGGCACTCTCGCTGTTCTGACACTAGCATGCTTTCCGGTTTTGTACCAGACTCTCTTTGCAGATGGGGAGCTGTGCTGGTGCTGTTACGCCAGTTTAAATGCTCGTATTGTTCAGTAAAGTCGGTCTTGTTTAGATGGAGTTTATCTTTCACCAGGAGCAATGCTGGGGCACCGAAGTGGTCTCTGCCTCTGTCGTGCAGCAGTGAAACTGATTCAAACCTTCAGCTGAAAAATTCACAGCGGGCTTTCTCAAAGAGGACAGCTTTTTGAAACATAACTTACGACACATTTTGCTCTCTCCAAACCATTCCCTTAAGGTTCACAAAGTAAATCTCCAGGACTATATTGTTAGTGACCCCTGCTTGGCAATGAAATAAATGCTTATAAATCCAGTAAGATTTTTTTCTCAAGTCAATCTTCTGTTTGTTGTGGTTTTAGCATTTGACTAGGTCTCTGTTACCTATTCTGGTCATCTTGAGCTGATGTTGTAAGGACATCTGGTCATCATTCCTTCTTGATTAGTTATCCGTAATATCTGTGTGTCTCTAGAGAAATTGGCTTGCTGTATTTAGCTGATTTTCGGGGCTTTGCGTCCACTAGAGGGAGGTGTGCACAAAGCGTGTGTTGATCTTGCTGCTGACCTGCATCACTGCCGCTAAGAACAAGCGCAGATTTAAGAAGAATTAGAGTGCATTTACTGCAGGTAAAAGTAATTGATAAACACAGTTTAAGAGCCGCCGTTAATTAGGAAATAAAATCATAAATAATCAGGATTTCATTTTAAAATGAAAAATAACTAATTTGACGATGCAGTTACAGCTCAGCCACAGCACGAGTTCCTAATTGTTCCTGCAACGTGCTGCCAGCGAGCCTGAGGGTTAGAAGTCACGGCGAAAGCTAATTCATACAGTCAGAAAGGGCTACTAGAAACAGGCAACATGGCCCCAAGGGTGGGGGAGATCAGGGCAGTCAAGGATCCCATGGGCATCACGTCGCACACATTTCAGGCATACGTGTGCTGTGTATTTGTTAGGCTGTGTTTTATGAATAGCTGCATATTGATGTTTTAGAAGGTTTTTAAATGGCTGTTAGGGGTTTTTTTTAAAGAACTGGGGTGAAGTGCCTGCTAATCTGTATGTAGCGTATGTGACCAGATGAATTGTGTGTGTTAGAGTGGGTGAGGACTGATTTACTTGTCAAATAAAATACACGCACACATACATTTAGTTGCATCTGTCTATGTATGTCCATCTGTCTGCCAGCTGATTTTCACTAAGTGGAGACAGCGGCGTGCCTGCTAGTGCATGCAGGCTGCTCACTGGTTTCGCTCCTGTTTTTGGCAGCAGCTTTCTCTTTCCTCCTTACTGTGCTCATGACAGACAGGTAGTCAGTCACCGCACTGGACATGGAAATGGGTGTAGAGAAAAGCTTAAGAACAGCGTAAGCAAGACCAGTGCGAAGGGACTTGCTTTGCTTTGTGTTCTGCTGAAGTACTAGATGTGTTGTCTTTCTTGTCCACAGTCTGAAATTTTATCTGTGTGTGTCTAGGCAGGATCAGCGGCCCTGAGGATCCCTGGCCATGTTTGCAGGCAGTGGAAAATGTTGAATACCTTTGTATTGAATCAGTAAGACAGTATTTCCCTCACAAATACCACTTCTTTGATAGTGACCACACCTGTTTAAATTTGCACTGGTTTAGGTTTGTTCCAGCTGGACATTAGTTAACTGGGAGCTCTGCTGTACACTGGCAGCAGGTGAAAAATGAGCAGCACAGCAGTCACACCAAGCATTGCAAAATTTTGTTGCCTTTTTTTTTCATGTTTTACTAAGAGACACCAAATTGCCTGTCCACAGCACAATGTTCATAGCAACATAGTCTAATGCCTCTCTTAGGAGACCTTCTGATCATAGTATGCTGTGGAGGTTTGAGACAGCAGAACTGAATATCTGGATCAGTAGATCCTGTAGCATCTTTGGTAAACGGGGTTGAAATCTGGAATATTGTGGTTTGAATCATTTGATGTTAGTAACCAGAGAAGGAGGAGTATGTGCAAATCTGCCTCTGTCCCTCAAAGACACTTCACCCATTATTGTATCAGATTGCATAATTCAAGGCCTGACTCGGCATTCTTCAGTCCTCTTAGATCGTGACAGTACATCTGAAAGAAGCACATCTTGGGAAGGCAGCAATCTGGGAGGGCCAGCACCAGAAATGAGAGTGGCTGAATGCCAGGCGGGGCCTGTGATGTAGGTGCAGGGAGTGAAAAATGCCGAAGGGCAAGAAGGATGCGGTAGTAAGAAACCATGAAGAAACAGCAAGGGAGAAAGTTCTGCCTGCAGACCCCAGGGTTCACAGCTGTGTTGCAGCTGCTTTTCAAGACAGATGATGCAAGTGCATTTTTGGGGGCCAGAGAAAGACACTAGTAAATTGGAAAAGAAATATGAAGATGTCCCCTGTAGTCTGGTATTTCAGACAGGCACAACTGTGAAGCTGAGTGCGTTACAGCATCAGGTTCTTTATAAAGCTTAGCAAGTGACTTTCTTTTGTTCTGACTGATAGTGTTCATAATCCTCAAACCCCAGAAAGGGATGTTTGTCCGCCGAAGACATGCCACAGACTATAGTTGTAGATACATATGGCTGATGGTGTGTTTGTTCACTCTTTTTTTGCCTGTGGTGGTTGGGACAGTCAGTACTACTTGCCGTAGTGTCAAGATGACATTTTCCTGCTTTTTTTTAGTTTTGATTTAAGCCTGGGGAGAGAAAGGAAGATGTAAGGCCTGTTTCCCCTTAAATTCTTTTACATCTGCAGTATTCTGAGGGCTCCTGTACAGGGGTTCACTTTGGTTTATTCACCATAAGATGAACATATTACTGATCCTTTTTTGGCTTTCTTGTCTGCATTGAATGATTATATATACTGTATTTATTCTTAAATATTTATGGATTTTAATTGCTACAACCAAGGCTGCATCACCTTCAGTAAGCCTGCCCAGCTGGCCATCACCCTGTATTACATCCATCAGGCTGTGTTGCTTGTGGCTCTGATTCTTTCAGGATATTTAACAAGCACTTAACTGTGTTGCTCAATCAACTCACCTGTGTTGCTGGATCAATTCACCTATTTAAAGGTTTGTATTTAGGCAAGTGCTGAAGTGCTTGGGTGAACTGAACCCTTTAAAGGTTAGCCTGGGGTCAGCTGTTTTATTTAATTACTTTATACTGCAAAGAAACACTGCTATTTACTATTTCTATATCAAAATGAAAATCTGGAAGACTTGACTCAAGTGAAGTAGGATTGTTAGGCACACACTGTCATGACAGGAATTTTCCCTGTCATGTTTCCCCTGTTGTTAGTTTTGATGGCTGCCTGTTAAGGAAAGATTGTTTTCTCACAGGAAAACATAATTTTTGATTTTCCAGAAACACACGGGGAGGAACTATATGACTTTAAACTTAAATTGCACAGCATTACACTTTAGCAAGTACCTTAATATCATAAAGTATTAATTTCTAGGGCTGAAGATATGAAAGAATGAAGACATAAAGAATGGATTATCCTCTGCAATTCACTGCCATACATTTGGATGCAATGGCCTCTTCTTTCTACACTATTGTCTGTATTTTGAATAAAGCTGCTGTGAATAAAGGAAAAACAACAATCTAAAACTGCAAGCAGAAGCAAACATAGAGGTACAGATTCCTTAGGCATAGTAAGCATTAAGGGAGGGTGCTCCGTGCTGCTTCTAAGCTTTGCAGTCTTACTCATTTCTCATATTCCTGTCCATCAAGAAAAACACAAATCCTTCATTTCTACAGAAGAAAATCAAAGGGCCAGTAGTCTATGCAGTGATTTACTGAGTACCAGCCAAATGATTATAACTTTTAAGCCCAAAGGCATTTGGATAACTAGCTCATTTTTAGGCATCTCCTATTTGACTTCTGGTGGAACTAGGCACTTAGACACGTTTTCACGATTTGCCACTAGCTTTTGTAATGAGTAATTTACCTTTGTTTCCTTGAATGGTTTGGGTTTGAGAAGGTGTTCTGGCTTGGAGGAGGGAAGTTCACCTCCAAATATGTGTTTGTGTAAGTACCTTCATATTGGGTGATACCGGTTTAGCTAGCTGGATAGTCTCTTGAACATATGGGCCTTTTTAGACTTTAAAAATACAGATACTAATTATTTTTAATGTGGTTGTCAGTGGTTTCCATGAGGTGCATACAGTTTCCTGATAATTCTGTTCATGCTGCCGTTGCCAAATGATTGTCAATATAATTGAGAGGAAATTCGAGTTCAGAAAGCAGAACTACAAAACTGAACAAAAGCCAGGACAGATACTTTGATAAAGGCATAGACAGAAAACTTATGGACAACATTTTCATTTCAAACAAGAATACGCATGTGCACAAAAATGAACTAAAATCAGCTAACATCATTAATTGATTTTTTTCCTCTTTGTCTAGGAAGCTCTTTAGATCTGAGTTCCCAGACAAAGGGGCAGGTGAACAAAATATGTTCAGTACCCTGCTTGACTGGTAAACTGAATATTGTAATACAGCTGGTATTTTCTCATTAGGAGGCCAGTCTTCTATAATAATTTATATTGAGTGAATTGAAAATGGGATACCAACCAGCAACAATACTCTGTGGAGTAGATGACTGTATGTTTGTACTCTCTTGAAAGTATTCTGCACCGTTCGTAGTGCATGTCTGTGTATGCCATGTCTTCAGGCAGCTTTCCAGGCAAAAGGAATGGCTGTTTAAAGTCTTTAATCTTTTAATTAAGCCTTAAGCTGAAAGTAAACTGTAAAAGGCATTACAGTACAAAAATGATCATTAATTATTTCAGCAGGTCTTAAATTACATTCTGACAAACCTTTTTAGTGAAGTAATTCTGCATGTAAATAGTAGCTGTAATTCATTCCCCATGTTATCTGCTGCCTTTTTTGGTATTTTCAGAGAAAAAAAACATCAGGTCTGTTCAGGTGTGCATTAGCCTTGTAACAGTGACAGTTTCATGAACTTTTGAAGTCTGTCTAGTCAGCTTTTGTTAGGACAGCAAATGATTTTAGGTGTGTCATGAGTGAAATGCATTACAACCGTCATAGCTACAGGCTTGGGTCTTAAGCTTTTAAATCAGGCTTCAGAAAATAAATCAGTTCAGTGCAAAAGTCTTCATTACAGGGAACCCTCCTAGCGAGGCATGAGTTTTGTTTGCTCTTTCCGTGAGTTATGTGAACACCAATGTATGGAATAAAGCCAGAATTCGAAGATACCACAGTAGTTCAGTCTTCAGCGACTCTGATGCTGCTGTAGTGCACATTGTTTTACATTTCTTGGGCAAAAAAGACAGTGCTACAGTAAATCCTTCACTGTCTTGCTGTTCTTCTGTACTAACAACTCATATTCAGCCCACTAGTGATGGATAGACCTTACAACTTACCGGAAAACTGAAGAGCTTCAGGCAGTGCATGTTTGTTCAATAGCTTACTCAGTCACGAGACCTGCCTGTTTGTGCTTTACGTATGTCGTTACCAAGTTCAGGAAAGTTTTAGCCCTCTTTGTGAAGCATGTGTGTATGTTTCCTTTTCTCTGGATCTGCTGTCCTGAAGCATCCCTTGCCTCCTCTAAGGCAGCCCTACACCTGCTACTCCATGCCCTGGCCTCGGGTTTCCTGCATCCCTCACTTTGGTGCAGCCTCTGACCCCGCTCCTGGCCTGACTTCACGTTTGAGCCACCTCTTGACTTTCCAGTTCATTGACAATACTTCTTAGCCAGGCCATGGGCTTGCTGCAAAGACCTGGCTTTTCTCAGATTCAGTCTCTGTGTGCGTTATCTTCAACACAGCTCCAGACCCAGTTCAGGCACAAATAATTTGGCTTGTGTATCCATGCTTGCATCTCATATGTGATTATGCTCCTGACTGGCTGAGAATTGCCTGTCTTCTGTTTTGCTTGGCTCTTCTCACCTGTGCTTTCAGCCTGTGTTCCTCTCATTCACTGTTTTGTGTCTTCCTTTACCTTGTATATACCTTGAAAAAAGTCTGTGTTAATGGTGACATTTCTGTAGTCCACAGGTCAAAGGATCTGTAGCTTCCTGAGTGCCTATGGTGCCCCTACAATGCACATGCAAATCAGCACAGTTTATTCCCATCACTCTGGCTGTTTAGGCAAGGTATTATTGTCAGAGCAATACTTGTCTGGCAGTTTCAACACAGATGAATGTGTTCACTGCTGTACAGAAGCACCTCTTGCAAAGTCATTGTCTGTTTCCTGGTAGCACTGAGAGTACAGCGCCCCCTTTTCCCTTGTTCTCTAATGACACATTCCTCTCCACTTCTCACCCTGCGTGAACTGCCTGATGGACTGCTTCTGGGCTTGGATGGAGCATGACCTGAGAGTTTACTTTTGCTGATCCCTGGTCACTGATGTGTTTGTCAAGAAGATCATAAAAGTACTTGAGGCATGGCATATAGCTCTTCTTGGAGTACTTATTCAAATAAATTCCAAAGATTTATAGAGAATCAGTGTCTGAATCTATCAGGATAGAGTTTTATTGGCAGTAAAGGATCTCAGCAATGCACAGTTGGTGGCATGGGAAAACTAAATATGAAAAGGCAAGAAATAACATTGTATGTCTAGGGTTAGTGCAGCAACCCAGCTTTTTAATCTTTAATATCTTCTTATGAATCATAATATGTATGATTCTCTTGTTTTGTTTGATAACCTTTCAAGGTCAAGCCATTCACCAGAGCATATCCTCTGCAAATATGGCAGCTGCAGTGTTGGAGTGTTTCAGCTGTGTCATTGAAGGTTTGCAGGAACAGACACCTCCCTCCCCACCCCCCAGCCCCAGTATGTACTTGACTTGGAGATAAACGTGGTCCAATGAGACAGCAAACTAGTCTGAGGACCGTGATGATAGAGGAGGACTGACTAAAGATGTCCAGCATAACCTTAATAGCTGTGTGACTGACCAAGTTTCATTTAAATTCTAAAATAGTGAAGTGGAATGAAGAATGAAAATACATTGTTCACATTAATCAGCTGAGTTACTCTTTCTGACAGTATAAAGGTCATGGAGAGTGAGAAAGACAACAGAAGTGAAAAATGTTGATGGCAAATAACAAGCCTTTACAAAATAATCCATATAAGGAAGAGTATTTTGATTGTGAAGGGCACACTTAGAGGCCAATGATGCAGAGAAAACCACACTTTAATCATAGCAGAGAGTAAATGGATCAGTATCAGTGTCAGGATATCCATATTTTTTGTGTGCAGGCTTAGAATTCCATGTCGGGTCAGAGCACAGGATGGCTGAGGCATTTCTCTGGCTTATTTACTTGTCTGGAGGCATTTTACGATAATTGTTTCAATCACAGGATCACAGAACTATGTAGGCTGGAGGTCTGGAGGTGATCAGTTCCAATTCATCCCACCCACCCCACACCCGAAGTGGGACCAACTTAGGTCTGATTGCTCATGACCTTGTTCCTTGAGTTTTGAGTATCTCCAAATCTGTTCTAATGTTTGACCACCTCCACAGTGCAAAAGGTCTTCCCGATATCTGACTGGAATTTCCAGCATCCAAGCTTTTGTGTGTTTTCTCTTATCCTATCGCTGTGCACTTCCAAGAAGAGTCTTGAGCTTATCTTCTCTGCATCTTCTGATCTAGACAGCAGTTGTGGACATCACTAAGATTTCCCCTTAGCCTTCTTTTCTTTCTTTTCTCCATACTGAACACACCCAGTTCCCTCAGCTTTGCATCATAGGTCATGCTCCAGCTCCCCTGACCCTCTTTTGGCCCTGTCCAGGACTTGCTGCAGTTTGTCACTGTCTTTCCTGTATTGGGGAGCCCAAATGGTACTCCAGATGAAGTCACACAAGTACCAAACAGAGCGGAAATACTCATGTCCCTCAAGCTGTTGGCTACAGTCCCGTGTCATACAGCCCAGTGTGGGCATACTGCTGAGCCATGTTCAGCCTGCTGTCCACCAAGACCCTAAGTCCTGGCAAAACTGCTTTTCACTCAGTTGTCTCCCAGCTTGTGCTGTTGCATGGAGCTGCTCCAACCCGGGTGCAGGGCTTTGCCTCTGCCTCTGTTGAACTTCATGAGATTTCTGTCAAGTCCATTTCTACAGCCAAATCCCCGCTGAAGAGCAGCCCCGCTCTCCAGCTGCTCCCTTTTGTTTAGCACCTGCAGTAGGCTGGCTGACCGTGTAATGCAGCCTGTCATCCGGGTCATTATTAAAGGTATTAAAACAGTATCATCAGCTCCAATATCAACCCCTCAGGAATGCTATGAGTAAATGGCTGCCAGCTGGACTTCTGTACCACTGCCTGTCAGCAGTTTGTAAGCCAGCAGGAGAAAAGCAAGTAGAGGCTATAATCTAAGCACATATTGCCCACAGTCGAATTTTGTGTTGATCTGAGTGTTTTGCAGAGCTAACAGAGAAGTCTTTCCAGTTTTACTTGTTTGCCTTCTATGTGAAATCAGCAGAAGTCTCTTTCCCTCCCCCAGAATTACTATTATTAACCACCATTTAGAAAGCTGGTAGCAAAATGTTAGGGAATGTACCCAGCATAGATGAGGAAGAAACAGCAATCATATGGAAGCTCCAACCTACTTTCTATGCAACAGCTCTCCTTCTGAGCAAGAAACGAGAGCACACCATGCTGCTGATTTCCAAGAGCTGCCAATTCACCATCTAGCTCGCAATTAGCTTCCGATTGTGACTTTTAAAGTCTGTAGATGGTTATGGCCTAGCTATCCTGTCATAGCTCTTCAGATATGACTCACTGAAAAACCTTCTCAGGGGCCTTTGCACCAGGCTGGCACTGTGCAGTGTGTGTCAGCTGAGAGGTTTCTGATGAAGAGTGCTTAGTTAGGGGAGTTCCTACAACATGAGAATTAAACTAATACACGTTTTCTCAATGTCTTCTCAGAGCTTACACTGCATGGGTTTTATAAGCTGAACTAGCATTGCTCAAGGTGCTGCAGTGGGCTCCAGAGCACCCGTTCAGGCACCACTGGGCTGCACGCCCTAGGCATACCCATACCTACAGTAACAGTGGGCACCTCAGCAGTGTCCTTTTCCTGCCCACACAGACCTGAAACATTTTCTGCTGATACTACTCCCCACTCAACAGCAACACACAGAGCGCATTCCTCAGAGCGTGTTTTGACATTTTTTTTCCCTGAGAACTGGTGTTTTGAATGTGATTACTGTGAAACACTGAATATGTTTCCATATGCAAAAAAGTAGCAATGGGACTGTTGGCATCTGCTATTTTTTTCTTTCCACCAAGCTGCTCACCACGTGGAATATTGGTGAGCACAGAGAAGATCTTGCTCAGGGTGGCAGTATGTCCTAAGGCACTTTGATGAGTGATGGTTAGCTGAGCCTGGTCCCCATTACCTGGAATCTGAAAGCTGCAGGAGAAGTCTGGGATAGGCCATGCTAGACAAGTTTATGTTGGATGCAGAATACCAGCCAACTGATTTTCCTGCTGATTTTTTGGCCCGCTCGCTGCAGCCCAAGGCCACAGGCCAGAAATGATGCCTGAGGGAAACAGCTGAGAAGTGACCTGGTGAGTTCTCCAGGAGTGAAAAAGTCTGAGGGTTTGAGATGACATGGTAACGAATGTTGTGTGCAGACCAGTGCTGGACGGAGAGGAGAGAGCTCCCACGCAGAGACACCATTGAGTTCCTGGTGACAGGTCAAGTGGTGGACTTGAGACCGAAGGCACATACAACTGCCTACTCCAGTTAGCTGCTGAACTCACCATAGTGTCCAGTGGTCGCTGAAAAAGCACTGAGCACTTCACAGCACTGCTCCTCAGGCTGGCTGATTCTGGCTGTCTGGGCAGTGACTGGAGAGAAGTGCAACTATGAATGAAAATATGGTGTGCATAGGAGACTTCTTAAGTACGACCATAAGTGTGAATGCAGGAAAGAATCAGAGATTTGTGCTTTTTGCACTACTGAGGTAGCACTAATCACCAACCAAGAAAGAAAGGGAAGCAGTCCCCACAAAAGAGTGGTTGTATTGGGTGCATCCTGGTAAAGCTGCACAAAGACTAGTTTCTGCCAGCGCAGCCAGGCATCTAAGGAGACATCAGCTGTCAGGCAGTGTTTTATTACACAAGATATTTATACAGAGATATACAGAGGTGCCTTTCTGTCAGAATGGCAGCCGTATTTATCATCAGTTGCCACCATCAGCACCAAGGTCACTGCCTGCCGAACTGAGGCAGTGGTGGTGGCACTTTGATGTCTTGACCTTTTTCCAGTTTCTTCTCACAGTCAACTAGATAGTTGACCCCATCAATGACAATCTGGACTAGCTCCACCTACAACAACAAGAAGAAAATAGTAGTAACAGAAACTTTAGCTAATGCTGTTAGTAGAGGAAGGGAAAATTGGCTTGTACTGCTATGACAGCAGGTAAAGCTGTAAGTAAGGAGGGTCACGGCATGGAGATTGCACACCCTGTGGCACAGGGAGTATGGGTCATGCTGGTCCGGTGAAAACCCATAATAATTCTCTTCTCCTGCTTGCCCTGAGTTTTGACTGCCAGCAACAGAAATTTTAAAGTCAGGCCCTAAAGTTATTTCCTCCAAATTCTGCCCCTACTTGTATTCGTATAAGAGCAAATCAGACAAACAAACATTCCTTACATGAAATGTTTAGGCATGAGTTGAGAGACCTATTTCAAATGTAACTACTGTGAGGGTGCAGGATCCTCCCCAGATGTTTGCTGAGAAGTAACACCTGGCACAGTCAGGGCTGACTGTCCATTGTGTTCCCCACACTGCACATACGAGGATGAAGCAACAAGAACAGCAGTGCTGTGAGCACTCGGCATCACCAGGCAGTTCTTGCTGAAGCAGCAAATGCCCATGCTGTGTCTTCCCAGCGCCCAAACCCGTACAACTCCTGTGCTTGCAGAAGCATTTGTGTGAGCAGAGTCAGACAGAAACTAACTATGATGGTGGTGCAAGGAAAGAAAGACAAAGGCTTGTTGCCTTGGTGCACACTGGCCCTGAATGCTGCTGGAGGCTCGGGCTAGGAGTCTTTCACATGGCTGGGAGAATGGCAGGACTGTTTGGCTGCAGCCATTTAGACTGCCTGGGAAAGCTCATCAAACCAGAGTCTTTACTTCTTCACCAGCATGGCTCAGGACCATATGTTCCCCTGCCAATGACCATGAAACCTGTTGCGATGAGCTATGGGGGAAGCTGTCCTAGCTGTTCTGGCAAGCATGCCGGCTTTGCTGACGCAGTTTTGCCAAGCAGGATCCACATCTCTGAAGCAGAAGTGGTCACCCTAAACTCTTGCTGGCTCCACATCATCCGTCACTCCTTTGTTTTCAGCTCTTGATTTACACTGGCAGAGGTGGGATTAGCTCTAGCCCAGAGCAGCACCGAAATTTGCTATTCTATATGGCAGGGGGTAGCAGTGTGTTTGTAACCTTTTTCTCTATTGCTGAAGAATACAAGGTGTGTTGTCCCCAGCAGGGTTTCTCCACAGACAGGGACATGTGAGGACCAAGGCCCCTGTGATATTGTTAGCCAGCAAGCTATAGAACTGATTTTTCTTAATCTTCATGAAATGGTTCATTAGCAACCTGTAATGACTGGCTTGTTAAAACCAAAAGCGAAGACTAAATCCCATTGTCTCTTTATTGTGACAGTCACTGGTTTTCAAGGGATTTGTTTTTACTATAAAGAATTTCAGTGGCTTAGCAGTTTATTTTATTGTCTTTTACAGACCAACTGTGTTGGGAAATCAGAGGTCTGAATTTGCAGCCTCCAAGAGAAGAGGAAATTCATATTAAGTTTGCATTGACCAGTAACTGAAATGAAGCAAAAATACAATTTTGTCTTGCACCTTTGAGAACATAACTCAGTTCTGCAAACACTTTTACCACATAATGGAATTTATTTTATTATGTAATTAAGAAAATATGTCTTAAAATACAACATTTCTATCCCATTGAGTCTGTCTTGTCTTATTTAGATTTCAAAATCTTCAAGGTAGAGATTGTATTTTATCTGTTGGCTTATTCCTTTGAATCTTGGCTATACGAGGCTTAAGTGGAAGTCTTTGTATAAGCAGAAATTTGTAGGCTTAGGCCATCTGTCAGTAGAACTCATATTAATTAATCGTGCCGTGTACTCCTTTTGTATTAGTGTTATTTTAGTATAAAGCACACATGATGATGTTTGAAGTATTAATAAACGTCTTTGTCACATACTGTTTTTGCAAATAATACAGCTTAATATTTTTTTTACTCTTACTAATTTCAGTCTAAATCCAAAGGAACATAGCTGCCTGCATCAAACTCCAAAATTTAAGACTTCCAAACCACTGTCCAAATGCCCCTTGGCTGTGAAGACGTTCAGGGGCACATCCGAATAAGAAAGCACAGAAGACCTGACTTGTCTCTGTCCCAGTGGCAGAAAACCCAGGGTGAGTGAGGAAGGGAAGCCAGCTGGCTGGCTGTGTACTAATTTGAATCTAGTTGTAACCCAGGTGCATTATCCCAGGGTTATATTTGTGTTACAAAAAGCTACCAAGAGCTGGGCTGAACTCAGCTGTTGGGCTGCAAAACCAGGACCACACTACATCTGTGTCTGAGCTGCCAAAGCCTTTCAGTGCTGTGCTGTTCTGGATAAACACAGCTTGACATCATGCTTTTCTTTGCAATCTAGTTTTACCTCGCAGTAAAGCCCCCAAGGTAATTAAAATTGTGGTGCTGGGCAAGCAGGGAGTACTTTAAATCCTGACATGTACAAGCAGGTTGGCATCTGAGCCCGAAAGGTATATTGCATTGGTGGTGGAGAAAAAGGGTCCTCAGGAGAGCTCAGTCCCACCAGGGCCTGCCAGGTTGACCACGGCTGGGAGGTTACAGCACTCACCTGGGGGCAACAGACATGTTCAACAAAGGTTTGAACTTCTGTTTCCTACCTACTAGCAGAGTGCTCAAATCACTGGACTGGATCAGTTTTTGTCTCAGTTGTTCTTGACGTGGCCGGGGGTGAACACAGTCTCGGTCTTGGTGAGGAAAGGGAAGCTGTAGTGGTGCCACAGGACTTGCAGCCTGGAGTAAGGCTGGGCAGAGCTAGTGGGAGGAGGCTGCAACTCTTTCACACAGCTGTTTCTCCCCCATCCTGCAGTGGATTTGCTCTTAGGAGTTGTTCTGCTTTATAAAATACTTAAATATGAAACTGAAATGAGGTCTGGGGCCCAAGTCTCACAGAATCACAGAATCACAGAATCACAGAATAGTAGGGGTTGGAAGGGACCTCTGTGGGTCATCTAGTCCAACCCCCCTGCCGAAGCAGGGTCACCTACAGTAGGCTGCACAGGACCGCGTCCAGGCGGG
>Ga0065711_1042594_pt1 | contig 15276 bp, 3 predicted proteins | sample Hoacrofraction12_FD_59098 | JGI IMG/M metagenome (GOLD analysis project Ga0065711, IMG submission 59098) | Hoatzin crop microbial communities from Cojedes, Venezuela - Epithelial fraction 12 v2 (version 2) | ecosystem: Host-associated > Birds > Digestive system > Esophagus > Crop | place... | reverse complement strand
AAAAAAAAAAAAAAAAAAGAAAGTCACACACAAGAGAAGTGGGGAGCAAGGGAGGGACAGGCTGGACGGGAGACCCAGTGAGAGATCCAGAGATTCTGGACTGCTCCCTATGAGCAGTTTGTATTCCCCCACACCAGATGGGCTCAGGACCTGCAAACACACTCTAGCACACTTAACTTGAGTATAACCCTAACGTATTTTGAAAACTTTCAAGATTTAAGAGTTGTATTGAAATAAGCACAGACACAGAAAACAGAGTCAGAAGGCATCGCCATCCCCCCCCAAAGGAATTAATAAACCTGATGATGATGACAAACTCATTCAAAATTCACAACAAAAAGTAATAAACTTGCAGATATACAACTGTCTGCAAAGAAAACCCGTATCATGCTGAATACTGAATCATTAAGTTTGTTTAGGATTCAGGTCATAAATTTCTTTAAAACTTCCATCTATATTTTATTGTTGCTCAAATACTTGGGCATACACAGCCAATGCAAGCCACAATTTTCACCATTATATCCAAACTAACAGATCAAACCTGATGCAGAAAACTTCAGAAAAATGGGCTACCTTTTCAGTGTCTAGATACATGATTTGATGCCCAAGGACAGGCATCCAAATATTTACATCTTTACTCACTCCATAAGTAAACAAAAGCTGAGCATCAGTGAGAGATTTGAGCCTACAGGATGGACAAAAATGGAAGGCTCAAAAACCTAATTTTGACATATATAAACACTCCGAACTTTCCCAAATCCACCTCCCAAAAACCCATAGATGTCTACAAGAAACCAAGTTATGCAGTCCAAGCTGTGCTGATAGCTCAGATGGTTAAACTTAGTCCTGTAGTCAATGCAAGGTAAACACAGACTTCACAGACCCTCTCTCACTTCACCATAATATTGAAAAAAACAGAAATAAAAAGCGACAATCGTTAATGGGTAGAATCTTAAAACCCCAATGAATATAAAGCTAAAAAATCTTCTTTTCTTACAAAGTAAGCATTTCCTGCTCATGAACTGGCCAAGTTCAGGCTAGATCCCAGTTTTCTTGTTTGAGGTATTGCATATATAGAGCACAAACACCCCATATTCTTCAGTATTAATTCTGCGCGTTTCTTCACATCCCAGTGAAGCAAAGTAAATGGCAGCAAATGATCTGCAGTCCAAAGGGTAAAGCAAGAGCCGGGGGGAAGCCACTGATCAGACCACCTACATTCTGACAGCATCAAAGAATCAGGTGCAAATTATACACAAATACAAATTACACACTAAGCCTGGCACTACAGTCAAACATGACACCAGTAAACATTTGACACTTTGAAATGACAAGCTGTGAAACAGCAAAGTCCCTCTAATTCTACTGATAATGAAAGGAGGAAAAGTACAATCAACATAAGCAAAAAAGGTTGTCACAGTTTAAATCCTGTAACTCTAAACCTTGTCAGAAGGCTGGAAAACACCTCTACATTCATGATCTTCCTGATAAAATATTGCTAGCCTTTCACCCTGAAATTTTTCAGTTCAAACACCATCTAATTCCAAAACTTTTTGTGAAAAACCACAGTCTGTATGTTTCAGCATGCACTAGATGTGACTTGAACTTCTGAAGGGAAATGGGTTCCAGTAAAAGCAAAAGGGGAAAGGTGAATCTGACAAAACAGTATCAAGAAAAGACAATAAAATTTTCCCCTTTCTACATCCAGAAGAAGAAAAGGATACAAACACATTCCTTCACACGGGTTTCGGAGAGATGATGAAAATGCATAGTAGTCGACTTACTAACAACTTCTTTAATTTTATGCTAGCTCTGGAAATGAAACTTTTAATAACTGTAGTAATAACACACATATTTTTCCTGTTAAGCATCTTTTGCTGGCCTCAACAGCCTCTGTCCAGGAAGCAAAAGATCTTAGAATAAAAGCGAGAAGAGTAACATGATCGAAGTGTGTGACGGAGTGGACAGAGATAGCAACACCTTAAAATAACAAAGGCTTGCCATCTCATGGAAAGAAACAAATAAATTTACAGACACTCCATAAACAACAGAGCAGGAACTGTCACAAACTGTTAAGCTTAATAGAAACCATGCCTCTGCTGTGCACCTGCAGGTAACTTGATGCTTCACAAGATGTACAAAAAAGTTTATTCGTATGGATAGGCCCATGGCATGATATCATGCGCACAAATGTAACTTGTGGGACAAAACCTATAGAAATTACTGCACTTTAACCCAGTTTCGCACCAGTGTTGGTAAATCTGTAATTGCATCTGGCAGCTTCTGATTTAACTCAGATCAAATCACTACAGCTGGTCAGTACAGCAACAGAGCATGTATTTAAGTGAATCTGCATCCCATAATCCTCACTGCTATGATATTATTACAATGCTTAACAGCTGAAATATATTTCATCTTTTAAAAGAGTCATAATTCCAATTACCCTCCAAGCTAGTTCTCTTTTCAGCAGACAGGTTTTGGATAATCCTATCCAAATTACGGATTTTGCATTTTCTTCTTCAAAAGGTGCACACGGTGACTTTACATGAATTCATTACTTGAAAACAAATTTTGAACCAAATGAATCTCAAAGCACAAGTCTCCTATGCTCTCCCTCATTTGGGTAAGACCGTCTGTAACATTCACAGACAATGACACCAGTGGTTGAGTTCAGGTTATAAAATCCCAAATTGCATAATTACTAGAATATATATTTGGAAGGGGTAAGGAAGATTACAGGCACTTGTCTCAGACTTCATTACAAGAATTTGTTAGCAGACAAAAAGAGAAGACTGTACTAAAGACATCTTACCAAAATACAGTGCCAAGCATTGAAGCTAGTTAAATGATAGAAGATTTTTCATAAGCCCAAGAAAAAACCTCCCAAAATAGGTTATTTTAATGAACTGCAGTAAAAGAACTCCATACGTATTATCTTCAGCACCACCTCAATTTAGAGGACTAAAATAATGGGAATCTTTCATATAAGAAGATGAGTTTTTTCGAACTACTGAACTAAGCACACTTCAAACAAATGAATCCCTATAGCACAGTCCAGGTGAAAAGACACTTTTTCTTTTCTTCAGTGTAACTGGAAATACAAGCAAAGATATACAAATTCTGTTCTTGTCAGCATGTCTCTAGTTAGATGCGTCATTCTCTATTGTTCGCAGAAGAAAAATCACCACCAACACCTGTAACCCTGTCAGTGCTCATTCTGTTAAAGCCAAGATGCTGGTAATATTTCCCCCAGTATTCCAGTAACATGGAGCTTTTTCCAACTCATACACAGCAACAGCAAGTCAGCCTTCACTGACGCTCTATAAAAAACCCCTTCAAAAAAATGTGGAAAGAAAAGGTAACAGAACAGTGTCAAAAGCCTTCACATCAGTTTGTGCTTACTATTTAGCATTCATCACCACTGTATCTAAATGCCTATCAGGAACACATAGATCAAATTATAACCTCCAATTAATAATTCCTATCTAAGTAAAGCCAGTAAACAAAATACATTTTTATCTGTAACAGAAAACTTTTTCATAGTGATGAATAAGATATTGCAGCATCCTCCATATCCAAAAAAAAAACCCATCTGAATTATAACACAAAACGCAAACATTCTATAGAAAAGAATTTAAACCTCTCTTCTTGGTTTTAAATAAAATAGCTGGGAAATTTGCCAGGTCCTTAAAATATCTCCCATTGTAAGAAGACAGAAAAACAATTTTAAAAAACAGTATTTTACAATCCTTTAAAAAAAGACAGGTGAAAAAAGTTTACCTGATGTAGCGTGCTTCGTAGCTGTTTGTTTTAGATGCTCTTAGGTAATATAGAATTGTTCATGCAAATCAAGGAAGTTAAACTGAAGAACTCTCAACAAGGCAAATTCTGCAGACTGGAGGTGGTCAATCAGATTCCAGGTGCAAAAAACCACCTAGAAGAAAATCAAAATGTTCACAGAAGTGACATTCTTCTATACCATTCTAAACATTATGTCTCATTGAATCTGAAGCACTCTCAGAGGAGTTACAGCTAAGAAAGTCAAAACAAAGCAATCCATCAGATTTGATATCCCTAGGATATGAAAAGTTCTACTTGATTAAACCAAAAAATAAATGTTAGAGGGGTGCAGAAAAATATGCTGCATGTATTTCCAACTGCTTTGAAATTAAAGACTCAAACTATATTTGAAAAATGCTTTCAGTTTCCAAATACCTCCTCATAACATTTCTCCAAAATATTCTCCATGTACATTTACCCCAGTGAACACCAAAAATAAATACAGCCAACTGTACCACAGGCAGCGTTGTACAACAACCACAGGTTCCTTTTCAATTCACCATCATTCACAACCTAATAGGAAGACAGGTAAGAACATTCTGTAACACTTAAATTTAAAACCTTAGACGACTTCATGTTTACCAACAGACAGTCTTTTGGCCACTTAGAAATCAGTAATGATGGCACAGGTGCTGTATTTAACGCTTCACAGGGTTACAGGTTCCTGTACCTGTTGCCATACGTGTCTGCACAGTCCAGAGAGCACAAGAATAACTATTTATCAAACCGTTTTTCTAAGTGTCTGATAGGCTTTAAGTAAATTATTTGAACACAGAAGTATAAACCAAACACATCTAACTGAAAAACAGAGATTACTACACAATTCAACTTATTTCCAGCATATGGCAGTAGTACACACGGGCAAACAAATGCAATCTGTTTGAACCAGTTGCTCTCAAAAGCCTTCCCCGTTGGCTTGATGATAATAAGCAGCCACTGCTTCTCACACTGAGAAGCCTGGAACCTCCTTTCATCATCGTCACTCTGTCCAAAGCAACTGTATCTACCACGTCTTCACAGACCACCAGGAAATGGAAGTCGGATCAAGTGCAGCCAGCCTAACTTCTTGCGGTCAGTAGGTTTCAGAACTATCTCAAGACGACCCCTGTCACTCTCTCACAATTTATGCTCATACATGTTTACTGGATTTGTCGATAATGTTAGATAAACTTCAAAGGTGGCAGAAGACTGATGTTATCTGAGGAATTTCACTGATCACGACTTCTTATTTTGCTGTGGCAGTCCCAGAAGTTCTGTTCTCCAGCACCACATGTTTCACCTATATAATCAGTTTTCTCACATTGGCTCAAAATTTAGCACATCTCAAAAAGCTTCTTGGAAGCACGTTCCAGAAAAGGGGGGGTGGGGGTGGGTGTAGAATTTTCAAATCTTGTATGTTTTGATCTTTCTTACTTTAAAGAACTAATTCAAGGATCTATCTGCCAATTAATTTAGGAGACCTGATCTGTCTAAATAACCATTCCTGTTAGGAAACATTACACACTGTGTTCTGTCTTAGCTGCCATTAGATCCATTCAGCCTATGGTTCAACTGCTGTCATTTCAACAAGGCCTACCCGGTTTTCACCTCTGACACCCTCAAGCATTTTTGGATGGTTGCATTACACAATTGTGTATCTTTGGAGTGATGTTCTTTCCCTACAGTTTGGTTTTCTCAATACTGAAGTGCCTGAACATTTACATGGTATCCTGGAGCTCTTTTGTTTCTGTGATATTCACACATCTTTGCATTGGTACCCAACAATTTTATGTGTTTCCTTTCAGTATCAGAAGCATTTCTCAAAACTTCACCTAGATAAACATCAGCATGTTTCACCACTGAATTTAAGTCTGTTCAGCTGACTCTATATAGATAACCTGAACTGCAGCATATGCCTATACTTTTCACCTTTATTATAATACGTGCTACATATGCCGACAGCAACCAATGAGTCCTATTGTTCTCTGATTGAGACAGTCAAGTCTACTTGCTTACTTCTAAAGACAGCCACCTGGAAAACATCTCCTTACGCCCTGCCCCTGCTCATCAAACCTGGATAGGAAATAAATACTTTTTAAGAATAAATATTTTTTTTAATTACAACCTTTATATCTAGTAAAAAACTAAAAGGCTAATTTATTTATTTTTTTTTTTAAATAGGTACCTCTTCTGTGACGGGAAAAAAAATTGCTTCCAAATTTGGTATTTTTCTACCAGGTTGGTTTCTAGTAGACTAAGGCCACAGCTTCTTATTCTTAAAGGAATGAGTTTTTCAGTTCTTTGCCTTCAGTAAGCTCCCAAGAGTTTCACTTTGTTTCTATGCCTTCTGTCTCTCCCTTTAAAATAGAAATTAGCTTGTAATCTTAGTCTTCCTTCTGACAGAGGTAGGACCATCTCAACATGCAAAAGAAATCATTAACAAGCAGAAGCCTGTCATTTCACATAGGGATGCACCCTTTAACTCTCATTTTGTGAGCTTTTCAGCATTTTACCAGCAGAAGGGAATGCTGTGTTTATCTTCGTGCCTTTCTCCTTTCAACACCTACCAGTACCAGTCTTGCACCCAGTTCTGTGGCTGCCCGAGCAGACCCCCCTGCACCTCACAGGCTTCACAGCCTGGAACTGGAATCCCTCCTGCCCTCTGCCCCATCGCCCCAATGGCTTCAGCTGCCTTGGTGCTGCAGAATCACAGAATCCCAGCATGGTAGGGGTTGGAAGGGACCTCTGTGGGTCATCCAGTCCAACCCTCCTGCCGAAGCAGGGTCACCTAGAACAGGCTGCACAGGACCGCCTCCAGGGGGGTCTTGAATATCTCCAGAGAAGGAGACTCCACAACCTCCCTGGGCAGCCTGTTCCAGGGCTCCATCACCCTCAGAGGGAAGAAGTTGTTCCAGCTGAACATGAGGAAGTTGCTCTGCTTCAGTTTGTGCCCACTGCCCCTTGTCCTGTCGCTGTGCACCACTGAAAAGCGTCTGGCCCCATCCTCTTGCCACCTACCCTTATGGAACCACCTCTCTACAGTCTTTAACAAGCCCAGTAACCCTGCTTACCCTAACTTTGACAATTTCTTAAGGCATTCCCCTCCTGTCACTCGCTCAGTCTCTGCAATGGCTCAGTTAAACCCAAGTCCCTCTCTTGGTCTGTGCAGGGCTGGCATTGCACTTCAGCCCTTTTCTCCTACCTGCATGGTCACTACAATCTACTCAGGATCAATGAGTAAAGGGCCGCACACTGGAAGCAGTAGCTGAAGAAGCACTGAGAAATTACATGCTTCAAGTCTCCAGACAACACATCCAGAGGATCCAAGTAGAAGACTATTTTGCTAAAATTCTATCAAAGTTCATGCTTATAATTATTATAGTTATAATAAATGATTGTCTTCATGCCAGATAGATCCTTATAACTATTATAAATCTACCATTGTTTTAATTTTATGCCTAATGGAAAGGAAGCTGAGAGCTATCACACCCAGCTCTATGTTTGAGCTCAAACAGGTGTTTCTCCAATAGAAATGGCTCATCAGTTCGCATTCCCCATACGCTCCAGGAAGGACAGCAACTTATAACATTTAACTGAAGTCTGAAATCCTTTCACACTCCAGGAGGTCAAATTAAAGTCAGTCATTTATACAAATCATACAGAAAGCAGAGAGAGTCAGCTGAATTTTAATTAAAATGAATGGCTGTGTAGGCAGTGTGAGCCCAGCCGTTCCTCATCACCTGTTTTGCTGAACACAGAAGGCAGCACAGTACGTACCATCCATTTAAACAAAAAGAGGCAGAAACATGTTCAAAATATTACCTAAAGACAGTAGCAAGAACAACAATCTTTAGTTGTATTCAGCCTTCAGAAAATACTCACTAAACACCACACAGCACTGTGTTCGAGTTCCCGTTCACTTCAGTTAGACTACATAACCTCTATATGATATTGTAAACCACTCTTGACTAAATATCAGGAAAAGAACGTCTACCTTACTTGCATGCCTCTCTTGGCATCTACTTCTACAAAAAGTTACCAGAATAACATGAAGCCACAATACCACGTAATACCATCTCAGCAAAACTTCCAGCATTCTGAGGTTGAAGATCTTAATCCCCGTACAGCTTTCTCTGTAAGAGGAATAAGCGTGCCCTTGAATAATTTCTGACTGTAGTTTGCATGGCAAAGGCTGAAAACTACTCTATAATGGCAACCTTTTAAAAGAAGGATGCAGAATTAATGCAAATTATAAAATCTATGCAACCTCTAGTTAGGAGAAAAAACACTACCACACCTTGGCAGTTGTTGTAGTGTTGACATAGTCCAGTTTCTCAGTTATTTTAGGAACATCTTCATCTCCCTAAAACTCAACGATGACATGTCAATCAAAAGTGCTGCAGGACACCATCTAGAGCCAAGGTAATGTTCTACACCTACTTTTGCTCAAGCCATAACTTCTTCATAGTTTTGTCACAAGCTCTAGGGGTGGGTCAGAACACTCATCCTCACAGACAAGATGGTAAGCAGCAACATTACTACTAGTCTGACCTTGTTTCTGGGAGCTCCATACTGCCATTTTGCATTTAACATTCAGCTTTCGCTGTATTTTGTGGAGGGCTACAAGCTGTTGCTCTTAGAGAGCTCAAAAGTATCTTTTGTAAGAGAAGGGATAGAAATGCATTGTGTTTCATGGGGACGAGTTGCCAAACTTAAAATTTTAGCAAGAAGCAGAGAATCTCACTAGGCAATTTTTCTTGGCCAAACGGATTTTATGTTGCAGTCCTATATAGAACTAGGTATTAAAAGCACTCAAATTAAATCAATAAAACAAGATTAAATACAAGGGATTAATTCCTCTACCCCCACTTTCTTGTTACAGTATACGGTCACTGTTTGCACACAGCCATCTGTCAAGTCTGAGAGCAAACAGTTTTGGCTTAACATGGTCCACCAAAAGATAAACTTAATTGTGACAGAATGAATCAAACATATCTGTTAGAGGAGAAAAGAAGTATCAGAAAAAGTTATTTTTCTTAGTGAAAGAATGGCATGCACAGGTATATAAATATATATTACAGATACATAGACTGCATAGCTCTGCAACCTCCTCTGCCTAGACTGCAATGTTGGCAGCAGGCTAAAGGTTCTCAGCATAAGTAGCAGATTCTGTTGCTGCAAAGCTTGCTTTGATTTTGATAATGAAAAGAAGTTTGATACCGTGGTCAGTAAAAGGTCAACATTACCATATTACAACAACTATAGCCACATTTTTTTCCTCTTGATAGAAATAAACATAAACCTTGCTTCACTGGTGAACATTTCAGCCATGGAGCTGAAAAATTGAATGAATTTTGTATTTTCATACACCAAGTACAAAGGCATATCATGCAAACTGACTATATCAAATTGCAGTAGTAAATAAACAAACAGGTTTTTTTATAGGAAAATATTTTAAGAAGTCTACAAAGCCTTAAAGAAAACGGGTCTTAGTTTATTTCCTCCATATTTAAAACAGTAAAACACAGCAACTAACCACATTTCTCTCTATGCAATGCTTCATCTTGATCAATAATTACTGTTTCAGAAAAAAAATTAAAATATTAAAAAGAAAAAAAAAAGATTGCCTAACTTTCCTCTAAAAAGACTTACCTACTAATGCCAAATTCTTTCAACTATATCCCTACCAATGTGGCAGCATGATCACAGCAACGTTCAGTAATGCCAAACACCAGGTCTATAAGCACGAAAATGGTTCCAAGTGCATGGTAAGTAAATAATGAAATCCACTTAATAGTGCTATGTATATTTTGATGAATGTTTTAAAAGAAGCTAACATTAAAGAGGTCAGTCAGAAAGAAAAGGAACATTAAGTAAATAACCTCTTTTACTATGATGGATAGATTTATTAAAAATAAATTTTAAAATAGATTGCCTTTCTGACTACTGCACTTGCTTTCTCCAGCAAAGGAAATTGGAATAATTAATGGATTTGGCTGCTTCTCTCTAGGGATGAAGATAATCAGTCTGTGGGGGAAGGCCTCTATCTAGCACAGAGATAGCACCGGTACAGCAGATGGGGTGGAAGGGATGGGGGAAGATCTTCACTGGCATACCTCCAGAGCTGCTTATCAGCTCCTACGGCTCAAACTAACTCAATTCTAGGTACTTGAAATGCTGGTAAGGTTGCCAATGATAATATTCTTTTATGAACTAGAATGAAGGTGGCAGGGGAGGGTGCCCTATTGTTATTACAATAAGGAAAACCTCAGAATCCATCCAGCAGCGATAAAGGGACTACTTGTTCCTCTCTGGCAAGTGCAGCTCTTTAAACCAAAGATTTGTTGTTGTTGTTCACATACTTATATAGTTACAGTAAACATACAATCATTGGCCTGACAACATGCGAAATGCGGGTTTTACCAGAATGAAAGGAGGTTTTTCTAGTCATTTATTTTACAGTTACTCAGTTCATTATCTGCTCCACAGTTGAGTAGTTCTTGAAACATAAACCTTGTTTTCAGTATATGAGACACGCAAGTTAATTCACTACTGCAGACAGTTAGTAGTGCAATTAAAACCTCTAACCTCTCTGCATCTTCTGTAGCCCCTAAGTCCGTATAAACACCTCTATGAGTAGTCATTTAAGAAACCTAATTCTGAATAGTTCTACGAATAAGTAGCTTCCACATAAAAGTAACAACTTCTTTGTTATCACATTGGATGGCTCAAAATAGTGTGTGACTTAAGAATCTTTAAGAACACACAGGAACTCACAAGTTTCCCAAAGCTTTTTTAAGAAAAACTAAAACACCTTGAAAGGAATCCGTTTCTCTAGCAGACTAGAGACCTCCTTCCTTGAGGATGTAATTCACTGTTCAAGTGGTCTGGAACCCAATCAGCAGAGTAGCAATTATGCTCAACACTAATACAAGCAACCTAGATTTCCAAAGAAGTTAAACACCGTTGATCACCACATAGTTTTCCTTTGCAAGAGAACAGGGGAGAAGAGGAGAGGATGACAATTTCATCTGTCACAAAAAAAAAAAAAAAAATATCTGTATTATCGTTGTCAATCACACGGTGTTGATAAACTCATCATTTTGGAATAGCACAAACCACAAAAAGCTCAAGAAAAATCTAGTCCTACTGGTTTGTCAGAAATACAGTGACTTACAGACTAATGTGGAAAAGAAAACACAAGTGTGAGTTCTGGAAAGGAATTTCAGACCATCCCCATACAGAGCCTCCTGTCTGCAGCGTGACTGCATCAAGCAGTATGCAATATTGCATACCGTTTTTATTCCCCACTCCATTGTCATGACATGCAAACATGGCTTTACCTCGCATCTCTGGTCCTTCTCTTCCCTCCATAGAGTTCTCACAATCCATGCTTCAGTGCGTGATTCACACCACTGCAAAACAACTGCAGCACACTCCCAATTTCACACAGCATCAAGGTTTAAAAAACTGGCTGGACTCATATACGTATTAAACGCTCTAGGCATCTGCACTGCTGTGTGCCGTAAAAGGCTCACAGTTCAACACATCCGCACTCCAAAATCAAAGGAATTATCAAGTCCCTAACAGTGCAACTGATCCAATCATTAGTAAATCTGCTATTTCAAGAAACAGTGATCAAATACTGATCACAGAATAAGAATGAAGACGTATTAACTGTAATCTTAAAATCTGAAAAAAAGATCCATTACAAATTACACATTCATCAACCTTCTTGGATGAGAACAGTCTAAATAAAGTAACTAAAAAACATACCCTTTCAACTACTTAAATCACCTTGATTTAATGGTCACATCAGTAATCATTAAGTGCTTTATGAAACTTAGAAGTATAGGCACAAAGTTTGGTTCAAATAATCATTCATCTCCCAATAAGCTGAGTAAATATTTCATTCAAACAACCATGTTAAAATCCCAGCTACTGTATTCACTATTTCAGAACTAAACAGCCAACTAACTAGAAGTTACCGTTTTTAGATACCATTTTACTTTTCCATATCCATCATAATGTCACAGGAAACACGCACCCACAAAACAAGAATACAAGAGGACACGCAAACCGCTGGAGCCCCGGTGCTGTGGCAAGCACTCCCTCGCGCAGGGTAAGTGGAGCGGGCTGCAGGCACATCACAGCATGCTCTCTCGGCTTTTTGTAGCAAGTTTTTAATATACATGCTATGAAAGAGTTAAACTCTGAAGAGACTAAACAATTGATCTGAAACTCTCCCCAGGTAAAAATTCTACATCAAACTAAAAGTTTTTGATACGCAAAATGAAAACACAAAATGAAATCTTTGATATTGTAGTTAAACTTAAGTCATGAATTCCAGAAAATTAGTGGCAAAATAGAGTCATTTTCACAGTAACTAAATTATTACCACACCCTTTAATATTTATTTTCCCTTTTTCACCTGTCATCTCAGGCTTTTCAACAAAGATTACGTGGCACACCAACAATATCCTTAAACTGTCATTTAATTTTGTGAAATCTTAAAGTTCATCATTAAATATCGAAAAGAAACTACTATTTTTGAATTTATTAGCATACTTAGGAATAACCGTATATGGCCTTTGGTTAATGTCCAGCAGATACTCCAGTGCTGTCGAACACCTCCTTAGAATCTCCAGAACTTTTACACTGCCTAATGTCTCATCTTGATACTACAACATTTGACTATTTTAGGGAGCATCTGCAGGAAATAAAGCAAAATCCCTCGTCTCCAGTTTTATTTCACTAAAGCACTGTTATAGTTTGGATCAAAGTAATTACCTTAAGAAGTTCTTCAATGTTCCTATAACAGACTGTTGCGTTTTTTTCTTGCAGAAGTGTCCAATACTCTTAGTCTATAAAGCCAGACTATTTTGTGGCCTTCAGGCATACACATGTGAACATCAGCCTCAACCAGTATGAGATTTAAGAATCAAATTTCAGCGACAATTATTGATACCTTTCCTTTGCAACATAGTTGGAGATTAGAAATTAAAATGAATGTAACAGGTGCTAACAGCACTAATATTAACTTCACTAAGGCATAAGTTAGTTGTCCAGCTTTCCAGAGATCTGCTATAATCTTCCACAAAATCCTCAAAAGACATGAGCATTAGAAGACTTAGCATAAAAATAGACAAAATACAAATGAGTACAAAATACTGATATTTATGCCATGCAAAAGGTCAGTTCTACACCACAGCAAACAGTTCAGCTATAATCCAGAAAAGCATTTAATTATATGAGACAAGCTAACGCTGAGCATTTCTTTAGCCTCTTCTGCAGGCTACGGCTAACACTGAATCAATGCAGTGCATTTTTGTAAAAAGCCAGCGTTAAAAAAAAAAATTTCTAATTTTCAAGAATAATTAAGCTTTTGACTTTAAAAAACAATCAGTAATTTGATATTATTATCACAACCAGAATTTGTTCCAAGCACAGCTTCAGGAACTGCGAAGATGCGTGTTCCAAAGGCAAGTTACAGTTGGGTATTAGATTGTTTGGTTTGGGGTTTTTTGTCGGGTTTCCTCCCCACAAAATATTCCCTACTTATGTACAGCTACTAAGACGCCCTCTTTCAACTCAGTATAAAAAGCCAAATCAATTTCAATATAATTTTATTCTAAGTGTCAGTGGCTACAAGTACTTATTATGAAAGCGCTCATACTGCATTAAATTTCATAGAAAAATTAGCATCTTAAGCCTGCAAAAAACCAAACAAATCCATCTCTCTCTATGTATATACACATATCTTTCCACAGCCCATCAGAGTTACAGACAACTTTCAAGTTAGGACAGAGAAGGGTGTCCTACAAGTACGCTGTATTTGCTTCCTTGTTCAAAAAATGCTCTGGCCATTTTTTATTAATAGCTTTAATTATCATATGACACATTATCCTGAGGGCTAAACGAAAGGCTGAAGGATCAACAACAAAACCACAAAAAAAACCCCAAAATCTCAAGAACATGCCAGAAACAGTTACATTGTTAGGAAAGGCTATCTCTTCGTACTTCACTGTCACTTCCACGCTTTTTACCGTATCAACAATTTTTCTGGTTCTGCTCTGCAGAAGGTTTCACCAATCATTACTATAGCACTGTTTAAGTAACAATTCCGGGTCTAAGACAAAGCAAAGGTATCATTATTTTACATGGAAGTACTATAATGAGAAAGATAAAATCTCAGGTTTTCTATGAAGTGTAAGTCTAAGTAACATAAAATAAAGACATATTCACATGTCAAGATTTCAATATGTTTCTTTTCTAAAGCAGACAGCCATAGTCTGTCACACAACAGTCCCTGAACACGCAGAGAATGCACTGCACATCCAATAATATTCCAGCTAGCCGAAATCAATTCCTTTGGTGCTTTAGTCCCAGATCTATTCTGGCATTTTTTTCCCCACCTCTTTTACAGACAATGTTTCAGACACCATCTTGCTTCATAATGAAGACCTGAATTGCAGACAAAGTGAGAGCAGTAAAGCAGAACAAACAGCTTTGATTATCTTCTTCAAATATTGTTATGTTGGCATGAAAGTGTTTGGCTCTCACAAAGCCTTTTTTATTATTTGAAACATGAATAGGTTCACAGGAACAGAAACACAATGAGGACAATTCAGTACATCTTTCATAGAGACACAAATCCATTGTTAAAGCAAACATTGCTTTCTACATTCACCAATACAAAGGTCTAACAGGAAGTCCTTACTATAGAGCCTATCCACATCCCACAGCAGTAGCTAGAATTATTTTACCAAGAAGCAAGCAACAACATCAAAAAATTCTTCATCATTTGAGTTTACACATCTGAACAATTTGCCCATCTCAATGTATATAAACTACATTGCCTCCGGAATATTTCTTCTGTCAGCATATACAGTTTCAAAAAAGAATCCCATAAAAAACTAGCATTAGATTTTCTGACTGAGGTAGATCCAACAAAAGCAATAAAAAAATCCTCTCAATTAAAAAAAAAAACCACACTACTGATAGCATTAAATTTGTTTATTAGAAGTCTGAGGGACTAACATGGAAAGAAATACCAGGCCAAAATCCACGAGAAAATTATAAAAATTTCTATTTTATTTTGTGTTTTTCTGCCACTCGTTTACTCAAAGATGCAAGATCTCTTGGAAAAACACCACTTAGTATTTGACAACACAGGTATTACAGCTAAACAAACAAATTTATTTTCTTACTTTTTTTAAATGTACTTTTTCTGTTTCCTCTCTTTTCTCTGTATGGTGTATGCTAACTTATTTTCTACCAGTTTGCCTCATGAGCTTTCTAAAATCACTTGCCTCCATACTCAATAATAGTTTTGAGCATCACACATTCCCTTCAGTAGCCTTGAAATAGCGCCTTGCTATTCCACATGAGAAGAAAACACAGAATATCAAAGATCCAATCTCCACAGACCTAAACTGTACGGGGACGGGGACGGGG
>Ga0065711_1008221_pt1 | contig 15276 bp, 6 predicted proteins | sample Hoacrofraction12_FD_59098 | JGI IMG/M metagenome (GOLD analysis project Ga0065711, IMG submission 59098) | Hoatzin crop microbial communities from Cojedes, Venezuela - Epithelial fraction 12 v2 (version 2) | ecosystem: Host-associated > Birds > Digestive system > Esophagus > Crop | place... | reverse complement strand
TTCCTTCTCTTTCCTTCTCTTTCCTTCTCCTTCTATTTCTCTTTCTCTTTCTCTCTTTCTCTCTTTCTTTCTCTTAATAGTATCCAGGGCTAACCTGCAGAGTGGAGAATTTAAGGGAAGTGCTCAGAAAAGGCTCCCGCCATGGAAGGATTATCCTGCCTTTTTCTGGTAAGTTTTAGTTTTCCTGAGCTCCTCCATCTCCCCAGGGCAAAGGGGCATTAGATTCTGCATCTACCAGTGGGCCTTAAACACCGATAAATTATCAGGGATTCTCAAGCATTTTTTTTGTTGCTGACAAATGGAAGTTTTGATTTAAAATGTGTATTAATTAAAAAACGGGAGTTTGGCATTTCAATATATGCCCAGATACTACGATTTTGCTGCATTTCATTGTTTCTTTGTTTCTTCTGTTTTCCCCTTTCCTTGTTACATTTTGCAATGGTGAAACAAAGTAAAATAAAACATAAAATAGAACATAAAATAAAATAAAACAAAATAAAATAAAATAAAATAAAATAACAAATAAAATAAAAATAAATTAAAATTAAAAACCAAAGCATATCAAAATAAGCAGAAGAGGGATACAAGAAAGTAGAGAAGAGAGAGGAGAAAAGGAAGTATCATTAAAAGCATATAAAGCTTTAACTCTTCCCTTAAAATAAAAAGAAAAATATTCAAGGGTTTTTTTTTTTAATGAAAACTCTTCACTGTTCCTCTTTCTGGTCAGTGCTATTTATAAGCGATCGCCGCTGGATCTTTCAGCCTCTGGCAACTTCGGCATCTGACCGGCGGTGGGTAAACACCAACTCCTGTCGTACAATAATGAATAACAAACGTCCATTTACAAAACATGTTTACCCCACTGTGTGCTTGTCCATGAATGCTACCTTCTTTATTGTCTCCAGGTCTGTATTTCCCTCCGAAGAGTCCTGGAGAGCCCTACGAACTCCAGCACTTCCCGGCGTACGTGCATGCACACACACACAAAAATGCGCAAGGCTTCGGTGCGGAGCCTCCCACCTCGCTGCCGGGACATGGTTTAGCAAATCATAAAACCAAACCCATCCCAAGGAAGAAGGTTTGGGCAGCGTGGGATTCCTGCTTCATGCTGCCCACGGCTCCGAGGCTTCGGCATCAAAGGAACAAGAGGAAAACTGGTGTTTTCGGTTTATTTAAAAAAAAAACACCCTGAACTGTTGACACTGAGGTTTGGGCTACCCCAGCAAGTTAAAGGCACAGGGGGGATCCTGAGCCAGCTGGTAGAAGTGCACTGCCCTGATAAGCTCCTCTTACATCAGGGGATGTTGGGGCCTGACACCGGAGGTTTTCTGCCTATGCCCGCCCCACCAAACCCAGCACAGCCCCAAAATCCTCATTCCCACCTCACACGCTGCCAAACCTCTGGGGTATTCCCATCATAGCAAGCAAAAGGGATGGCAGCTCCAAATACCCCCCATACGTTTGCCCACCTTGAATCACCTTGAAACGCAGTGGACGTCTCCAACAGGATTGACGCTGGGCTCCTGTACATGCCAGTTCAGCACTAGGACAAACACATCCCTTGAACAGTGTTGGATTCATTGAGGAAGGGAAATGATGGAAGAAACATTTACCTTCAATGCTATATGATTTTTATGGGTCTCTCTCTTTTAGATCATAGTGAAACAAATTTATCTCCAGATTCTCCCTCTAAAGAGATGGATTCACAGAAAATTCGACCTGGAGAGTAGCTTAATAGTAATGATGATTTCTTGTAAGGTCATATTTTACCTGAAACCCAGTCAATGCCTGTAAAAACGCTATAGTGAATTGACAAATCTTTCCTAGATTTTTTTCTGCAGTTTTTCTTGTATGAGGGCAATTTTTGTTTGCAAAGGCAGATGCAACTCGTGGTAACCCAAGGGCTAAAGCAAAGAAGGGCACAGTAGGTAGTTTCATGATCAGTGACTTATTTTAAAATCATGCGGGAGAGCTAAGAAAAATACACCAGCAAAATTTGTAGATCAGTGTAAAAAAAAAGCTTGTGTGCAGCTAAGCGAGCCTGAAAGGTGAACTCACACCTTGAGCCATTTACTCCCCACCAGGTGCATTAAGGTGTAAAGGGGTGACTGGTCTTACCACCCCAAGTCCATGGTGCTCCTCGGAGCTGCATTAAACTCCCTCAACAACTGTGTGAATGTTAATGACCTGGGGTTTGAACAGTGGTTTCGGAGTTTTTTGAGTTTTCCCTTTCACCTTCCATGCCAGCCTCACCCTTCCTCTGAAAACATGACAACTCCTTCCTGACTAAATGACTGAAAATGCTGGATTTAGGACTATCAGATTTTTCCTTTGGGCTATTGAATCGTAAGGAATAAAAAAACACGGAAAATTGCAATCATCGAAATGAAATGAAACAGAAGCTGGGCAAAGCTGTTTTTCATGAAGACCATTACAGGGAGAGGTGGTGTTTTTTCATGAAGACCAGTACAGGGAGAGGTGGCATTTTCCTTCCCTCTGTGTGTGTGCACATCAAACCCTTTTCTATCCGGTCACAATCAGGGAGCTGAAAAATCTGTCTTTAATTGCAGATGTTGTAAAAATAAACACATAGGAGACTAAACTAGCATTAAAAATGTGGATTCTTGTCTTGTTGCCTTGGCGTGGAACATCCTTCTATTGAACTGCTTATAAAGCAGTAAACTATGAGTCAAAATTTCTTCAAGAAGATGTCTTTTCTTGTTACGGTTATTTTACTTCAGAGGGTGTTTCCTGGCTTCGCCAGAAAAAGGAGATGGTGGGGAATGTTTGCGCTGTCTTAAAAGACTGCTTTGTTTTTAATTATCGCTGATGCAGAATGCAGTGAGATCTTTCTGCTTCCATTTTTTTTAGCTCAGATAAAATTCTTGACATTTCAGCGTTTTTGTTTCTCCTCTGCAGATTTTTCCCATTTAAACTGTTTATTACTTCTTTACTACCTTTCATGCAGTTAAATGAAAATCTTGACACTTAATGGTGAAAACACCCCAAAGGAATTTAATTTTATTTTAAGGGTAAAGTCACCCTCATGAACAATCTACCTCTAAACAATGAGAAATTGTTTCTCTGGTCCCACCTACCCTCCTCTGCCTTCCTTGACTCTTCTCTTGGGTTTCGATCCCGCTAAGGGAAAAGGGGTATTTTGTTAGTTTGAAATCAGATTGCTGTTGCCTTTTTAGTACCTTTATAAATCCAGCAACATTAGCTGAAATAAAGTCTAGTGCAAAATGTTTCCTTTCTATGGGACCTAACACATTGAAGGGCGCCAGTAGGTGGTCACTGTTCATAGACTTTAAAATGCAGATTAAGCCCAGCTGAACTGTGCCAAACCTTTCTCAACTCTGTTGAAGTCCAAAATAAATTCACACCTCCTCATTTCTGTCCTATTAATCAATCAATTCAAGAAACTGCAGTCTGTGGTGGGTATCAGTCAGAGACTTGTCTGTTCACTTGGGCTGATGCACAGAATAAATGTTTTCTTATATTTTAAAATTAATTTTATTTCCTGTGTCTATATTTTTAATTTTGTTTTCTTTTGCAAGAATGCAACTGTGACTACCTGTTGTCAGGAAGACCATAAATTTCAAAGTTAAAATAACATTATATTCCAGTATTTGTTTTTCAGGGGAAAAAATCAAAATAGCAATCTAAAAAAAATAAAGAGGAAACTGTGAACCCTGCTTAGTATAAATGTACAATAATAAGATTTATTTTTACTTTGGCTGTTTGAAACTTCTCTAAGTTTATGCCAACAAACATAGCTAGAGTCCTAGAATGATCATAATCCATCCCCACCAAGTACAAAGAAGGGCTTCTCTTTTATGGAGACTTGACTTTCCAAAGTTAGATTGTTATGTGGGGCAAGGGCAGCATTAGCTAATATTAACGACCTCTAATTCTTTGCACTTATAATATTCAGGTTTCCAGAAGCTTTGCAAAGAACAATTAGATAAGCATCCCAGGAGCCCCATGGAAAAGGGAAGAAATGCTATCTTCATTTTGTACCCTGAAACGAAGGCAGAGAGAAATTAAAGCAAAATCTGGTGTTAAGGGAGTGGCAAAACAAGAAACAAAATTCAGATGGCTTCTTGTTTTAATCATGTGACAGAATTCCTTCCCTATAAAATAACAATAAGCTGCCTTCATACCTAGAAGTCCTGGCAGCATGGCAAATGAGCACTTCCTAAGCTGGTCCATCCTGGTTTGCCAAAGTAAGAGGAGTCCATAGCGAAAAGGTCAGCATTGCTATTTTGTTCCTGTCAGACATCAGTTTCCTGTGCCTCAAATGTAGCAAAATTCATCATCCCTCATCTCCCTCAGAAATAAAATGCAAATGAAGCAACTAAATCCATATTCAAGATATTGCCAAACTTAGATATATACAATGGGGTAATCATCATTCTGGTTGTTTTGTGGTTTCTTTTCCTAAGAATTCCTAATACGCATTTTATCTGACATGAAGTAGCATAGACATGACTTACAGAAAACTAACCTTGATGACTTAGATGTCATTCCCAGGTGGTAAAAGTTAATTTATACTCCATTACTGGATAGAACTCAGATAGCATTTTTCCATATGCACCCAATCTTTTTTATTTACATTACATTTCATTTGTTACTTTATTATCTAGTCAGTATCTTTCATGAATACTTTTCGGTTTTGATGACCTTAGATAAACCATTGCTTGGTTACCTCAATCCTTTCCTAGATCATCTGCAAATAAGTCGAACAGAACAAATCCTAACTAATCTTTCTGTTGGATATCACTAAAGCCATCCATTTATTTCAGTCCTTAGCTTGTTTCTTACCTTTCAACCATTAATCCGTGTCAAGATACTTCCTCTTACACCACGAAAGGTTAATTTCCTAGAAATGCTTTGCTGTGGGATTTTGTTGACAGCTTTTGAAAAGTCCAAGTAGTCCTACTGGATTCCCATACTCTACAACCACTTTTAATCGTTCAAAGGTTTCTAACAAACTCCTGACTTTGAAGAAATGTGATTCTGTCTTCCTTACAGTAGATCTGTCTTGATCTACTAATTCTATTTTTTAGTATAGTGTCTACTAATGTGCATTAAAGAGAAGACAGAATATTATCTTGCATTCGCAAGATGATGTTTGGAACTTTAAAGAAAAAGATGACTCTATAGTTACTGTCTTCTTCTCATCAAGTACAGAGTCCTATACAAGTGATAGGGCACACACCACAATTAGTAGGTTTGCTGCTTTGTGAGTGTATTTCTTTAGAACTTGTGAGTGAATGACTGCTGGTCTTGGCTGTTTCTTATTGTTAGAATTTATTGGCGTGCTCTAAAATTTCTGCTAATAACACTTCATCTTGACACAGTTCTTCAGCTTAATCTGTCACAGAGAAGAGTTTTGTTGCAAGAACCTTGCACTGCTTCTCAAAAAAATGTATTTAGCTTTACTGTTGTGGACTTCTCTTGCCTGAGAACTGGCTTTTCTTTGAATCAACCGCTACTTCTTTGGACTTACTGACAGGCTAGTTATCAAAGAAAAGTATCTGAAACAATTTTATTAAGGTGATTTTTAATGGTTTTGGCACGGGGTTCCTCAAATTATGTCTTGACCTGCTTGATTAATGTTTCGTATTTAACCTAACATAGTATGCTTTTCTGTTTTTCCTTCCTTTATAAAAAACTTCTGTACTTCTAAAAGGGAATAAAATCAAGGGAAATTTTAGGGAGAATTTTGGTTGATCAATATCATAAATCATCATAGTATCTTGTCTTTAAAAGTCTCCATAGCAACTGCAGTCATTTGATCCTTTCAGCCATGCCTGTCAATTTCTTAAAAAATGCCGAGCTCCTCATTTTCAGGTGGTTCCATTCTCAAAGTTAAATATTACAGTGGTAGCTACCTTTATCCTTGCTTTATTGCATCATGGATGTTGTGTCCTGCTGAAACCTAAACAAACCCATTCAGTCCTTCTTGTTACCCCACTGTTTCTGTAGTACTTCTCCAGAAATTTTTTAAATGCAACATTAGCCGTCATTCATTAGGACAGAAAGAAAATGCTCATAATAGACATGATTATTAGAGGGTCTATTTGAAAAAATAGACCCAAAAGGCAAATATTTTTTAGAAGAAAGTAACTGATTGAAAAATAGTCATTTTTTCTTTCTTTTGAGAAGAATGAGAAAAAAGGCAAAATATTCAAGTATGAAAACCTTCTCTTCTTCTTCTCTGTTGAAAGACATCTTTCCCGTTCCCTAGTACATGAACAGAATAAGACTACAATAGGATCATTTACTTTATCTTTGAAAGTCTAGTCTTCAAGAGTTGAATTATGTCCTAAGGCCACCAAAAGTCAGTGCCACTTAGCTCTCCTGAAGCATGTAAGGACTTTGGGGTGTTAGGACTACTCATGCAGTCTGGAAACAACAATGCATAGCCTTCCATAAGACATTTTTATAAATGCGCAGTAGCTTATCAAAATGCCAAATCCTTTCAAAGCTCTAGAAGGAGATGTAAGTGGCTAATAAAGAACCCCCTGGAGCAGCAATTAATTGTTTAATGAGGCTTGATTTGGCTGAAATTAGCTAGTTTACCACAGTGTGTTTTAGCTACCCTTTGCATATGACTGCAAAAGGTTTAGCGTAGTGACCTAATTGTCACAGCAAGAGCTGAGCTTGATAAAGCATGCTAAAAAATCATACTTACCAGATCCATTTGACCCCAGGGGAGAAAACTTCTCACTAAGATTGCCTGGAAATATGAGCCTGAATTGTTTATAAGTCTCCCCCCTTCAAATGTAAAGCTGCTTGGGCACAAAGCATAAAGAAAATGATATGATGCAAAGCGAACACACAGAAGAAGTAACCTCCAGAGAAAATAAAGGCTTGGGAGTTGGAGAAATGTTTAGTGGAAGGTGTCAGCCAACACACTAGAGTAAGGAGCTGGGACCTTCCTAATTTTGAGTTTGTATAGATAAAGCACAGATATTTCACTCTGGGTTCTCAGTGCCTCATTCCTCATCATTTATCGTGGAAAAGCCATCCATACCACACATTCACCTGTATAGTATAACGCCACTGAAGGCAGCCAGCTGCATATATAAAACCCGTAATAAGATCTGATGGGTGAGAGTTGAAGGACTGCTGCTTTGTTGACTATGCTGTTAATGGAAGAAGCTGGCAAAATGTGGGACAAACAAGGCTGCAGCTGTACATTGCAGGATATTGGTGTGCAACTTGTGGTAAACCTAGTATGATATGTAGAAAACTCTGTGGAAAAAGAATGAGTAATCCTGGGTGATATATGTGGCTACAACATGGCTCTGATGTCCTCAGCTGCCTGGACATAGAGGTGCATATAAATCTACAATGGCCTTCAAGGAACCAGGGCTGGCACCTTGACCAGATATCTGCGCTCAGCTCAAGCCTAGACCAAGAAATCTGCCAAGTCTTCTTTGACATCTTTCATATCATGTCACATAAGCAAACGCAAGCTCTGGTGGAGAAGATGGAAATTTAGACAGGAAAAGTGAAGATGAGATAACCGAGTACCAAAAGGGGAACTGTTGGGCCAGGAGGGGGTTAGCAGTGACATGCCTTAAGGACTAGTCAACATTTCCTAACGGCTTGTGTACAGATTGGAGGAGAATGCTGTAGCTGGTCATTGATAGAAACTGGAGGAGAAATGTCAGTGTGGAGGCAGATATGAGCCAAAAATCAGCAGAAAGTAGGTGACAGTACAAAATGCAAGGTCAGCTGCTAACATGAGCTCTGCTGGAAGCTGCAGACTTTACACTGGAGAAGGAAGGAGGAAGGAAGACCAACACTGTTAGCTGTTCATGGGATGACTGAGGACCACCAGTTACAACTCCTCTCTGTTGTAGCAAAGAGGGAAGACGTGATCTAAAGATGTATTTTGACACCGTTGCCAGTAACATGTAAGGAAATGTAAAATTCACTGAGTTATAAACATGCTGCTGGGCTTCAGCTGGAACAGTGTACTGCTCTGCTCATGTATGGAACAAAATAAGGTCTTTGTTTTATAATCTGTGCTCCCATACTTGTGGGGTCCCTTTGGCTGTGCAGTGCTAAAAGTGCAGGTGAAACAGAATCATAGGGGTCGGAAGGGACCTCTGGGGATCGTCTCATCCAAGCCCCCTGCCAAAGCAGGGACACCTAGAGCAGGGTGCACAGGACTGCGTCTAGGTGAATATCTCCAGAGAAGGAGACTCCAGAACCCCTCTGGACAGCCTGTTCCAGTGTTCCGTCACCCTCAGAGGGAAGAAGGTCTTCCTCATGTTCAGCTGGAACTTCCCAGGCTTCAGTCTGTGTCTGTTGCCCTGTCCTGTCGCTGGACATGACTGAAAAGAGTCTGGCCCCATCCTCTTAACAAATCCTTCAGATATTTATAAGCATTTATAAGCTCCCCTCTCAGCCTTCTCTTCTTCAGGCTAAACAAGCCCAGCTCCCTCAGCCTTTCCTCATAGCAGAGGTGCTCCAGTCCCCTAATCACCTTCGTGACTCCTCTGGAGTCTTTCCAGTAGTTCCTCGCCTTTCTTGAACTGGGGAACTCAGAAACCAATGGGTTGGCTTCCAAAGCCACTTTTTCATGCCAGGAGTGTGAGTGAGGAAACCCTCACATCTGAAGTTCAGTCACAAAGCACCAAACCTGCTGCTGTTAGTCATTGCAGAGAGCCACTGACTTCAGTAGGGTGCCATCAAGATGTGTTAGCAAAGTGTCTGACCTGTGGTTTCCCTGAGAAATAGTTTGAGTTTTATGTTGAAACGGTCAAGCACAATATGCAGGAAAGAAACTGAAAGGTTATTTGGGGGCAATACTCTCAGCAATCCAGTGATTTCCTGCTTGGTAGTAATCATAAGTATCAGCCTCTTTTGTGGGTATTTGTGAGGAAATTGTACTTGTTGCAATGCGTTATCAGAGAAAGCTGCTTCAGACATGCTTGTGGTTGGGCTAGGGGACCGATGCTAATAATTCAAGTGATCTCTATTTAAGCTTTAAAAGGCTTCTATTGTGGTAAAATTGAAAGCTTCAGGAAATGTTCGCACAAACTCAACAAGAATGGAAGTTATCACTAGTTTCAACTCTCTGTATAGCTCGTGATAAAAATGCCCAATGCTTGGAGATATATAGGGCTTTTATTCAAGGACACTTATCTGTAAAACAATTCTTCTCCCACTGCCAGCCAAGGAAACTTTGTCACTGATCTGAGTGGCAGAATAATCTAAACTATCCAAATAATTTACTAAAAACGTAAAGTCTGTGGGGTCTCATCTGCTGGTTATCTATGTCTATTGCTACTGAGTTGCTGTCATCCCCCATTATCTTAAGCGGTAGCTTATGGCCCTCAGTGTATTTTTCTGAATCACACCTATAAAGAAGGACAGTGCTATTATCCTCATTTTTCAGGTAGAATACAATGCTGAGAGAGTCAAAGCTATATTAGGAACCTTAAAGCTATATTGGAAACCTCATTCTGGTTGTGAGGAGATAGAAGGAATGTTAACAAACAAATACAAAAATGACCTTGTGCAAGTCCTTGTGGAAATTTCCTACAAAACACAGCAGCAATGAAGAATAGTCCTACATCTCTAAGAGCTGTGATCCCTAAGTCCCCTGGTGCAGGATCTCAGTTCTTACGAATTGTTCAAGTCTGTGACCAAGAAGACTTGAATCGCATTATTAGGCTCCATGTGATCCCAATACCTCTTCTTCTCCTGAGAGAACAAAGCAATGACAAAGACAGTGATAATGACCCGTGTGTCACAAAGGGCTTAGAGGGAGGCATTCAGGTTTTTTGAAGTAAATTGAGCATCTAAATATTAGAAACTTTAATATTCCCTCATTGTAAGGCAATCTCCCTACATTTAGCTTACTCCTCTTTGGAACCACATGCAAGATGCTAAACTGAGACTGTGAAGAACTAAATCCCACAGTTAGTCAAAAAAGAAGGGACAGAGCAAACAAGAGCTTTGTGCAGGACCTCAGTCTGGCCAGTCCCTGTTTATGAAAGGACCCCTGCATCCAGTTGAACCATTTTCACTGTATGAAGCTTCTGACTGGCCTGATGAAAAGCTGTCATTGCCTGGTTTGAGGAATTATGAGCTCACCCAACAACTAGATTGTCAGTCTTTGGCTTTAAAATGATATTTTTTCTCTGTGGAGGAAAACATGTGGAAGTTGTATGTAACTACAGCTATGTATCTTAATACTGCACATCATCATGTGGTAAGGAATTGGTTGGCAGGTCGCAGCCAGAGGGTAAATGGTCAATGGCTCGATGTCCAAATGGATGCCAGTGACAAGTGGTATCCCTCAGGGGTCCGTACTGGGACCGGTGCTGTTGAACATTTTCATCAATAACTTAGACAGCGAGACTGATTGCACGCTCAGCAAGTTTGCAGCTGACACCAAGCTGAGTAGTGCAGCTGACACACCAGAAGGACGGGATGCCATCCAGAGGGACCTGGACAACCTCGTGAGGTTCCACAAGGCCAAGTGCAAGGTCCTGCATCTGAGTCGGAGCAACCCACACTATCACTACAGGCTAGGGGATGAAGGGCTTGAGAGCAGTCCTGCCAAGAAGGACTTGCGGATACAGGTCGATTAAGTTTGATATGAGCCATCAATGTGCGCTCGCAGCCCAAAAGGCCAACCGTATCCTGGGCCAGCAGGACAAGGGAGGTGATTCTGACACTCTACTCCACTCTGGTGAGACCCCACCTGGAGTACTACATTTAGCTCTGGGGCCCCCAACATAGCAAAGACATGGAGCTGTTGGAGTGGATCCAGAGGAGGGACACAAAGATGATCCAAGGGCTGGAGCACCTCCCCTATGAGGAAAGGCTGAGAGAGCTGGGGCTGTTCAGGCTAGGGAAGAGAAGGCTGCGGGAAGACCTTATGGCAGCCTTTCACTGCCTGAAGGGAGCCTATGGGAAAGATGAGCAAAATCTTTTCATCAGGGCTTGTTGTGATAGGACAAAGAGTAATGACTTTAAATTAAGGGAGGGTAGATTTAGACTAGATATAAGGAAGATATTTTTTACTATGAGGGTGGTGAAACCCTGGCACAGGTTGCCCAGAGAGGTGGTAGATGCCCCATCCCTGGAAGCATTCAAGGCCAGGTTGGATGGGGCTCTGAGCAACCTGGTCTGGTTGAAGATATCCCTGCTCACTGCAGGGCTGTTGGGCTAGACGACCTCTAAAGGTCCCTTCTAACCCAAAACAATCTATGATACTATGATCTTAAAATGGGATTATATCTTTTCCACAAAGATTGAAAGGATGGATTACAAATGAGCCTTAAAATCTGTTGAATTTTAAGGGTTTTTGAAGCATTCACGTAGTCCCCATGGGCTCAGTTATTATTATATTCTGCAAGAGGTCTCCAAAGTAAGTGGCATCTTTGGGGGATGCTAAAGGACTGCAGAATGCCTGGACTCAAATCACCCCTCTAGCACAAGGACTGGCCCAAGGCTTCTCATCTCTGTGATGAGAAGACGGAATGTCTCAATGCAAATGTTATGCTGTTTCCTTGTGAGTCTGGACACATTCATGGTGGACAAATTAGCTGAGTTGCAGTTACTGTATCCCTTAGTTGTGTTCGTTTCATCTGTTTGAACATATTCCTCCATCACACCATGACCACTGAACTTCTGAACAATTTGCCAGATCTGATATTCCAGATAAAAATTTTGGTGTATTGAACAGTTTTTCACTTGCATGAAATGCAATAAGAGGACACCTGATGTTCATTATCTTTTATCACTTCCAGTCTTGTCTGGATGTAAAAAGCTCTATAAACAATGGTCAGTCTGTGGATTGTCTTAGCTAATGTATCATCATTACTTCATCCTTAGTCCTCTACCATCAGTGATAAGTAGGTCTCCAGGAAGAAACAAAATACAGTGCCAGAAATTAAAACAAAAGATTCTGAAAGCCAAAGCAATTTGAGGATCAGTGTTAAAAAAAAGTTACTGGAAAAAGGAGACAGCTGTAAGCCTCAGTTGGTCACACCTGAATCTCATGAAAGAGATGATGGAAGAGGATACTGGTCAACTAAAGAATACTTACTAGCTTATTGTAACAGGAAAGAGTACTAAGGGACAAGAACAATGCAAATGTAAACCCATTCCATACGAATAAGACTAAGGTGAAATTGGGGAGTTACAGGTTTGCAATAAAGTTTGATTTTGACAGTAGGGAAGGTCTTGGAGACATTAGTAGAGGATGAGATCACAAAACATCTGGAAAAATACAACCTGATATAAAGGAATAGGGATAGTTTCTGTAACAGAAAATCGTGTCTGACAAACCTGGTGGAAATTTTGGAGGCAAAATGGAACGCAGATGGGAAGTGACATGGTGAGTTGTGAGTGCCTCACATTTCATGAAGGTCCTTAGCACTTTGCCAGTCAGTGGATAAAACAATGTATGTTGAATGGTGGTGCACATCTTCATTCAATAAGTAGAAGTATTACACAGTGATGAAGAGTAGACTAAAATGGCAAAAGTGACAGATTCAGAAGAAAGAGTTGTTCATACAACAACTCAGTTTGACTATGCTGTGTCCTGGATCTTGTTCCTGAATAATGCTCAGGTAGCAAAGCTGAAAGACTAAAACTGGGGAGCAACAATCAGAGGTCAAGTCATTGACTGAATGGTCTTTTCCGTGTTTCAGTCAGCTCAGTCTGTGTATTGCCTGGTGAAAAACTCAGGTGCCTGCCTGCAAGAGGAGTACAAAACATAACCGCCTGTAATTCCTGCACAGCTCACGGAGAGAAATAACTACTTCTAAAGACCTACAGCGGACAACCCATCTTGCTTAACTGTGTAGCTCTTCCCTAAGAAGGCAAAGAAGTAGAAGTAAACTGTAGAGGAAGGCAACTTTATAGGATCCAGTCCACCTACCATGTTCTCATGAGGAATGAAAAATGAAGAGAGTCCATGTGCACAAGTTTTATATAATAGCGTCATCATGTCTGACAGTCTCCTGAAGACCCTGATCCTGGGGTCTACATAGCCTCAAGGATGTTTGACTCTCTATTGCCCACAAGGGTTCTCTAATCACAAAGTTAAGGCCAGGCATAGTCTCCTTTTCCTCCATGAACCTGAAGTACTGTGTGTCCTTGAATACACCAGTTGCATTATGTCACAAGGACCAGGGTCTGACATCTGTGCTCTTTCTCTAACCACTGAACTCCTGGGGTTTTTTTTGTTTTTTGGTTTTTGTTTTTTTGGTTTTTTTTTTGGTTTTATTTTTGGTGCTTGTCTCCTGCTCTACAATTGACCAGAAAAAAAAGCAGGATTTGCATCATGCTGGTTAAAACACTGTGGAAAATGTGAGTTCACACTCCCTGGAGACAAGATCTTCCAGTTTCTACAGTGTTTCGACTCTAAGGAGAAAGGCGGATATTGCCACATCATAGTCCTCACAACTTATGACTTTAAAGCCCTCTCTAGAAGACCTAGGTGAAGACAAAGTGGTGCAGGCTTAGGAAAGACTAGAACATTTATCACAGCGGAGTCTGACTTCTGCATTTAAGTGTCCAGAAAAATTTCTGATGAAGTAAAGGTGCATTTAATGAATTTATGGGCCATTATAATGAGCAGTCCAGGGAAATATATGGACTGATTTGCTGTCTGTTACAAAAGTGAGATTTAAGTCGACTGGATATCATTCCAGGATGACTAGCTCTGCCTCTCCTCTAGCCAGCTGTTCTGGGCTCAACCCTGGCCTAATATAGCTCTAATACCTTAATTTCTGGAACTAGCTTGATTATTTCACAGATATTTCTTGTCTGTGCTGCTTTGCATACCACTGACATGCCTTGAATTGTACATTATTTCTTGTGCTCATTCTCTGCATATAGCATGTAAGTCTGGCACATATTGGTCAGGTTCTAGGAAGAGAAAATGAAAATAAGTGTATCTGCTGGTCTAATAATCAAAGCTTGCAAAGTATGTTAATCAGCCCATGGAGGAACATGGACTGGCTTCTTTTACCTTATCTGTTCATTTTAGTGTCTGTAATGTCACAAAATCAGCTTTTCCTGTTGTTTTCCTTTTCCTTCCTTCATTTTTACAAGGTGGAAATAACACAAAAGAAGACTTAGCTGCAAAATGAGAATATTTCTACCCTCAGGATTACATAAAAAATTTGTAAAGGGCATTTGAAAATTAAACTCTAAAATTTTCTCTGAAATAGCCTGAAAGGAGTCTTGTGGATCATCAGATCAAGCCACATGCTACTTCAGCCTCCCACGTAACATAATCTGTTCATAAATTTAGCGTGCTCCTTCATAAAAGTGACTAGGTTTCTTGACATAACTACTCCTATAGGAAGGTTTCTTCAAAACCTCGCTCTTCTGACAGTTTGAAACTGTCTTCTACTGTCCATCTGAAATTTATTCATGGCCAGATAATACCTATTTGTCCTTATGCCAAAATCATCCTTTAGGTTAAATAGGCATATCATCTTTCAGCTTCTGTCCTGATACTTAAAACAAGCCTCTCCTCTCATGTGTGAAGTTCCACATTCCTTAGCTGACCCCAGTACTCTTCTTTACACCATTCTTATTTCCAGTTCATTTTTCTTGATCACAGGCGACTTGAGTTGTGACTACTATTCCAGAAGTGAATAGTTTTGCACCTGTGCAATTGTAGTCGCCAAGACTACAGTTTCCAATTTGGTTCAACCAAGCGAAGACATGAGAAAAGGATTCTGATTTTAGCCAGGCTGGTTTGTGTAATGAAAACAATCCCCAGTATGTTGCCACAGGGCTTTCAGCTCAATCTAGAAGAGAGACAGGCTTGAAAAACTGTAATAAAAACTATCCTCTTCTATCAAGTTCTCATCAGTTTACATTAGGAGTGAAGTGTCTTTGTCTTTGATTCAGCTACAATGCAATGCATATTTGTATCTGAACTGAAGAGTTATGGCTCAGAGACACAAACAATTTACCATGCTTTTGCAAGCTACCATGTGCCAGCTGAGCTGCCACAGATTACTGTATTGACTGTATTTGTTGCAAATGTGGTCTAATGCAATACAGTTTAGCTTGCAGTGAAAGACTTTGAAGCTATGCTGTGTAAGCTGTTGGATTCTGTGGATGAGGATTGGAAGTCATCTCCACAAAATCACACAGAATCACAGAATCACAGAATGGTAGGGGTTGGAAGGGACCTCTGTGGGTCATCTAGTCCAACCCTCCTGCCGAAGCAGGGTCACCTACAGCAGGCTGCACAGGAACTTGTCCAGG
>Ga0065711_1007688_pt1 | contig 15276 bp, 18 predicted proteins | sample Hoacrofraction12_FD_59098 | JGI IMG/M metagenome (GOLD analysis project Ga0065711, IMG submission 59098) | Hoatzin crop microbial communities from Cojedes, Venezuela - Epithelial fraction 12 v2 (version 2) | ecosystem: Host-associated > Birds > Digestive system > Esophagus > Crop | place... | reverse complement strand
GGGTTGGGATCCGCGGCGGTCAGGCCGCTGAGGAGCCGCGGTGCCCGCAGATGCTCGGTCCGCCTTTGTCGTATTTCCCCTCAGCCTGGAGCTCATATTTCCTATTTCGTCATATTTCCCCTCAGCCAGGTCGGGGAGCTCTGGCACCGCGGCCTGGCGTCGTGGCTGCGCCCTCTCCCCGTGGCTCTTGGGGTGGTTTTGCCTCTTCCGAGCACTCCCATGAGCTGAGCTGAGCTGCGTTACCTCAGAGCGTAACGTGAGCGCTGCTGCGGGGGTGAAAGTTGGGTGCAGATTCCTGATTTTCTTTCTTCTCGCTCAATTCAGGACTTCCCCATCCTGTGCCAGACATGCCTTGGAGAAAACCCCTACATTCGGATGGTATGTACGCGTCCGGCCGTGCAGCCCCTTCCTCGTGTTGGCCCTCGGACTGCTGGGTGTCGGGGACCGAAGTGAGGAGATGGCGAGGTGCACGCGCCCTCCTCCTCTGCTGGTTCTGCACAGCAGGTTCCAGCCGTTCTTGGGATATGGCGTCATGGTGTTAGGTATGCGATTTAGGAACAGATCAGTCAGAAAGGAGAGCAAGATGACATCGTCCAGTGTCTAGAGTGCAGGAAATACAAGAAAAGAAAGCTTTGGTGCTGGTAAATCCTGCGACACAGAGAACAGTGAGGTGCTGAAGCATTAGGTAGCACAGTTTCTGAAATGTGAGGAATATGCACCTGGAAAAAGAAGTTAAAACTGTCTGATGAAGGCTGCCCGACCCTAATTTACATCCTGGTTTGTTCACACTCTGTGCGGGGTGAGTCGATTTTATGTCGCTCTCTGCGCTCAGTCCAGTTGTGTGTGCCCTACCTGTACACGATTTCCCCTGCACATTGCCATTCCACTGAGTTTGCTGAGAGAGACTGTGATATTTTTGTGAAACATAACCCCACTGTCAGTATAGGTGATATTGCAACAACTGCTTATTTTCATGGATTTGTTTTATGTAACATCATCTTTGCTTAAAAATTGCTATTAATGTTCGGTTTTAGTCTTGCTTTTCACCGGTATGTGAAATGGGACTTACAGTGCTGTGTTTTTAATGAATGTTTAGAGAACAAAAATGGACTCAAGAGTTTTTTAGAATTTTTTTTTTGTTCATCCTGTTGACCTGCCAAGGTGTAAGCCCAGCAGATGGGTGTGGGTGAGTCTGAATGCAGCATAAGTAGGAAAAAATGACTGTGCTATATAACACCAATGATATGTTTTATGTTCAATTGATGATATTTCATATTTTCTTTTATGGTTTTTTATTGTATTTCAGACCAAAGAAAAATATGGAAAAGAATGCAAGGTATGTGTGTTGTCTTTTGAAGAAAGAACGTCTAAATTGGCGCACATCTAGGGTTAATACATTTTTGTGTTAAGAAACCTGTTGGCTTCAGAAAAGTGCTTATCTGGGTTAACAAAATGTTTCTGTAACTACATAGATTTTCAGGTCAATCTGCTGTGTGCTTTGTTAGACAAAGTCAGTTGGTCTTAAAATAGTAAAATTATTGAAGACTGTTCAGACAGATTTATTTTCCTCAGGTTTATCAGAATTAGGTTTTGTGAATATTGGTGTGCTATACTTGAAGGTATTTCAGCATTTGGAATGATCTCATATTTTCTCTTGCAAGTTTGGTTTTATTCCTAATTGGTGCACAAATAATTGGAGTTTAGGTTTTGCTGTGAATGCTATTCGTGGCTAGGTGGTGATTTGTGTTAGCTGTCTAAGAAATAAGCCATGTTTATTTCTGAGAGAGCAGGAAATATTATTGTTGTCTTGACTGAGGGAAGTAACAGATTTTTTTGCCCCTTTTGTCAATCGTCATCTGAGGTGGGGAGAAGGTATGTGCTGAAATCTCGCTTCCCTTCCTCACACCGTATGTGCAGCGGAAGCAGATGCATCATTCCACAGGGTACGGTAGAGAGCAGCAGTCTTCTTCTGGACCAGAAGTCTCCCTGGGCTTGCTGCTGTGCTGGTGACCGATTGGCCGTTTCTCTCTGATAGCTCTGTACTGACATCACCTGGAGCGAAGGGGAATTTCTTCTTCCTTTGAGTAGATCTGCTTGCAGCATTTGGGTTATTGTCATAAATCAAAAAGACAACAACAAGGAAAGAAACCTTCCTAACACTTTCTCCTGTCAAAGTAAGGCACCAAAGAGAAACAAATATTTCCTGAGGTCTGAATCTTAGCATTAAGATGAAGAAATTGAATTTACGGTTTAAAGAGATTAGATGTGTTTGGACTTTAAGTTTCTGTGCAAGAACCAGAATGGTGACTTCGTTGCTGTGTGGTAGCGATATGAGCGTTGACTTTCTGTCTTTCAGATTTGTGCCAGGCCTTTCACAGTATTCCGCTGGTGCCCTGGCGTTCGTATGCGTTTCAAGAAAACAGAAGTATGCCAGACGTGCAGCAAGCTGAAGAACGTCTGTCAAACCTGTCTGCTTGACCTGGAATATGGTGCGTACCAAAAAACGTAAACTAAGAGAAGAAGGTGGTCTGCTTGCCTCTGAAATGAAAGTTGGTGAAGTGTCTTCACGTGTGTGCGTGTAATTGGCACGGTTGTCTCTGGACAGTCTTTGATAATCCCGTCTCTCCGGAGGTTCAGGGGCAGCGTGGTGAACCTGAGCAGCGGAGGAGTTCTCTCTGGCTGATGCAGGGTGCAGTAACAATGTCTGCTCTTCCAGTTTGTGCTTCATATGGATTTGGTGGGGGGTTTTTTTCTGTTTCGTTGTAGGTTTGCCTATTCAAGTCCGGGATGCAGGACTCTCCCTTAAGGATGAAATGCCGAAGTCTGACGTCAATAAAGAGTATTACACCCAAAACATGGAACGAGAGGTAGGAGAGTATAGTTATAATCGTGTTCTCTGTGGATGTGTGTAGGGGAGGAAAGGGGAGGAATGACCTAGCTATCTTAAAATCATTTGCTCGCTCTGATTCTGTGCATTAGTTTTCCGTGGTGATATACATATTTATTTGCGTTTCATCTACTGTTTAGATATCCAATTCTGATGGCACTAGACCAGTTGGTGCGCTAGGAAAAGCTACTTCTACCAGCGACATGCTGCTGAAGCTGGCGCGGACCACTCCTTACTATAAACGTAACCGTCCTCACATCTGTTCCTTCTGGGTAAAAGGAGAATGCAAGAGAGGAGAAGAGTGTCCCTACAGGTACCAACACAGCTTAAACAGTTAACCCGTTCACCGTGGGCAGATACAGCTGCCCTCGGGCTGCGAAGGACGGGAAATGCTGCCGTGGGCAGGAGACGCAGCACTGTGATGGGGTCAGTGCCCAGCACTGTGATGGGGTCAGTGCCCAGCACTGTGATGGGGTCAGTGCCCAGCACTGTGATGGGGTCAGTGCGGAACGTGCGTTCGGTTGGCACGCGGCGGCAGTGAACGAATCACTGTTGTGGTAGGTTCGTTTGTGGGGAGTTAGCTATGTGGCCTTGTAGCACTTTGCTGAAGTAGCGACTGCAGCTCTTCTCTTGCATAGTTCATTTTTTCCCTGCGTGGCGTCAGTCCCCTCAATCAGAGATCTTTGTGTGTGAACAAGAGGCCATTTGAAATCCAGCTCTTGCATTTTGTAGTGTTGACTGCTGAGCTGTCAGAAGTGCCATTCATTCAGAACTCGAGGCAGTCTTGGCTGCAATTTAAGTTCTCCAGGCTTTTTGTTCCCTTTTGGCGTGTTTATGTGAACAGGGTTAGGCACAGAAGTGACCAGAGGCCTCTGGAGGGGAAGGCAGCAGTTAGAGTCATTTTAATCTGATGCAGCTGTGACTGGTGTTACGAAATGCTTTGTTTTCTGAACCTTAGACATGAGAAACCCACAGATCCAGACGATCCTCTGGCAGATCAGAACATCAAAGATCGTTACTATGGAATTAATGATCCTGTGGCTGATAAACTTCTGAAACGAGCATCAACCATGCCTCGTCTAGACCCCCCTGATGACAAGACTATTACTACGCTGTATGTTGGAGGGCTTGGAGATACTATCACTGAATCGGATCTCAGGTGTGTTGGTGAATTTGTATTGCCCTTGCCTTGTTATTTGACGCTTTGGTTACTGCTCATCTTGAAGTGAGGAACTCTCTCTTGTAAGGAAAAAAAAAAAAACATAATCTGGTTTTCAGTTTTCGTTAATGGGGAACTGTGGTGGGCAAGTGCAGAGGAGTGCCAGCTTTTTGGAGAACAGATAAACAGGCAGATTTCAAATGCTTTGATTAAATTTTCTCTCTTTAAAGATGAGTCATCATTCTGAGCTGTTGGGGGTACTGTGTTACTCCTTTTACAAGAAAGTCCCGTCACCCTTCTCTAGCTAGCTGTTGAGAAAAGCTGCTGCAGAGTTTTTATCGTTCCATAATAGCACAGCAGGGCAAGAGACTTGATTTCTAATGGTTAGTCTGAACTGGTGATGGAGAAAAGAAAGGATCTGTGCCTATCTGTTTCAGGAGATGATGAGATCCTGTGTACCCTGCAGTGATGAGGAGTGGGATTTCATCACCGTTTTTTTCCCCCACACAGGAATCACTTCTACCAGTTTGGGGAGATTCGGACGATAACTGTAGTGCAGAGACAACAGTGTGCTTTCATCCAGTTTGCCACCCGGCAAGCTGCAGAGGTGGCTGCTGAGAAATCCTTCAACAAACTCATTGTCAATGGTCGCAGGCTCAATGTCAAGTGGGGGAGGTGAGTGGGGGGGAATCCTTGAGGATGCTGCCACAAGATCCTTTGCTTGGTTGATGCAGTCCTGCTGAGCAGGGTTGGATATTGCGCTGTAGTAGATGCTGATTTGGTATATAGTTGGGGTCCTCTTCCAGTCTGGTTTTCTTTCAGCAGTGGGATCTGGGTTGGAGATGACACAGATTGTGTGAGGGGTTTTGTGGTTGAGGGTTATGAATGAGTTTTTTCAGTTTTCTTTCAAATCCGTCTCCTGTAAGCACGGTTTGCGCACTTTGTACCAGCTGTTTCTGATGTTCTGGGAATTTTTCATCTTTGGCCTGAAGCAATGGATCTGGATTAGATAATGGGAAACTATTGTATTGTGGTGGAATATCTGCTTATCCTGCTTTTTCTCGTCCTTGTTCTCAAATGTTTGTCTGGTTTTTAGGTCCCAGGCAGCAAGAGGAAAAGAAAAGGACAAGGAAGGTACTACAGAATCCGGGATAAAGCTGGAGCCAGTTCCAGGACTTCCCGGAGGTAAGGGAGTTGTTTTCATCTCTGAAACACCTAAGGCTGACCTGCTCCCATGAGGGAGGCTGGTGTCAAGCCTCGGAGAGCAGTGACAGAGTCCAGGACAGCAGAGGCACTGCCGAGCCCGGGGTGGGCAGTTAGGCAGGTTTGCGGCGGATCCAGCTGGGATGGGAGGCGAGCTTGGTCTCAAAGCAAATTCGCGATGAAAAGAGGGTTCGTTACGTGATGAGTGAAAAGTTAAAGCGGAATTAAAGTTACTTAGGTCTGAGATACTGGCAACCCACGCTTTTCAAGGCTTGGTTAATGTTTTCCTGATCCAGTGAGTATTGTATGATGGAAAAAGCAAAGCTGGTTTTGTGTGAAGAAACATGGTGGCTGTTCTGGAGTTACAGTGCGGTCCCGCTACTCGCTCCGGTTCGGACATGCAGTAGTAGCAGCAGTTTGCCCTTGCAGAAGAGCTGAGTGTGCCTCCTCTCTGAAGGGAGGTACCTCTGCGTATCTCGACTGAGAGATGTTTCCATAATCACTGTGTGTTTTTTCTGCAGCTCTCCCCCCTCCTCCAGCTGCAGAAGAGGAGGCTTCTGCAAATTACTTCAACCTACCTCCGAGCGGCCCTCCAGCCGTGGTTAACATTGCCTTGCCACCTCCTCCTGGCATTGCTCCGCCGCCGCCTCCAGGTACGTGGGTTTCCCCTGCGGGTGGGGTGTCTGGCTCAGCTGTAGATGATCTAGTCCTCCTTGCGAGGCTGCGCCGCAGCACTGGTGCATGCCCCGAGTTGATTTTCCTCATCGCCGATCATACAGTGTAAACCGATGATCTGAAATGAGCTGTCAGCACAGTTTAATTAAACTGAGCTGCCTCCTGTGGTATGTATTCACTTGCAAAGTCTCAGGCATGTCAGAGATCCCTGTTACTGGTACTGAGACCTACTCAGTGCTTTTACTGGCCGTGTAAATGCCATGTTAACCTGAACTGCAAAGGGTAATTCTGCAGCTTGTGAAATGCCAGCCTGCGTTTGGCTGTGCGTATGTATCTATCCGGCAACCCCCTTTTATTTACGGGATGTCAGACCCTTGTGGATGCATTTGTTTTGCTCCACGGTTGAACAGAAAGCATTTAGATTGGCGTTACAGACAGCTCTCCGATCCCCCCACTGGCTTTTATCTGCGAGTAAGGTGTGTGCTGGGTAAGGATTGCCCCCCGTTGTACTGGAAAGAGAGGAAGGAGTCTGGGGATGTGAGGAGCCATGGGAGATGTCCACCGTTCTCAGGCACAGCCGTAAGCCAGCTGCTTTCTGCCGGTAGTTTCCAGCAGCAGGACGTCTGCCTTCACCGTTCCGTTGCTTTGTCTGAACCTGACAACTTTGTTCCTGCAGGTTTCGGCCCGCACATGTTCCACGCCATGGGGCCCCCGCCTCCCTTCATGAGAGCCCCGGGCCCCATCCACTACCCGTCGCAAGATCCGCAGAGGATGGGTGCCCACGCGGGGAAGCACAGCAGCCCCTAGCACGGCATGCCGCCCTCCTCCTCTAAGTAAATGTTACTTTCTAGTTACCATGGTAGCGGCGTATGTTGAGCTGTGGGTGAGCTAGAGAAGCCTTATTCCCCTGCTTGCAGACACGGGGCGAGCCGAGCTCCGTGTCCTCGCTAGCTGATCGGATGGGTGATAGGTCCCGGGTCTTTCGTTTAGTGTTGGGGGGTGGGGGTGGGGCGGGGGGCAGACAGAAGGGCTGTCGGGGCTCTGTGGATCAGGTGAATTACAGTGCTATCAGTGTATCCCACTTTGGAAATAAACTGCTGGAAAAACAAAACCAAACCCTTTTCAAGCCCGTTTGATATCCTCAGTCTGAACACTATGGGCTGCTTAAATATAACCAGAGATTCTTGTCTATGTCAGGTAATTAATGACGTATTACTCTAATGAGGTATTAAACCAGGACTGAAGAAGGGCTGAAAAACAAGCTTTTCAGACGTGCCAAACCCATGGCTTTGCCTTACTACTGCCACAGAATTTTCCTCCCTCGTTTTTCCTGACTTCCTGCTTAAAAAAACAAACCGAAAAACCCAAACTTTTTTGATGCTTCACTTGTACTCCTGCCCGTCCTGAGCAAGATAAGCGTCCGGTGGTGCGAGCAGCCCCCGAGCAGCGCAGGTGCGAGGTGGAGCGGGGCCGGCGGTTGCCCGTGTCGGTGGGTGCAGGCCCCCAGAGGCTGGGCTCGTGGTGGCCGCAGGGGAGGATGTGGTGCAGCTGCCTGCTTGGTGAGGGGGGGTTTGGAGCCCGGGTGGGGCTTTTGGGGCCTGTGGATACCGTCTGCTCTTAAACTGTGAGGTGGATCCCCCTCCGTCCTGCTCTGATAAGACATGAGACTTTTCTTTCTGTGCTCCAGCTCTAGTGCTTGCCCAGGAGCAGCTGTGTCCTGCATGGAGCCTGCCGTTGAGTGAGATGTATGTACACATGGCTGGAGGGTTGGAAGTGTGTCTGTATGTCAGCTGCTTTCACGTAATGGATCTGTGGACAGCTTTCTGTAAAGCAAAACTTGATGGGACCTGTTCTGAAGCTTCACCTGCTTGTTTTAAAAAGAATGCATTAAAATATTTGAATTTTTCAACACTCTGCCTAGACCCTGCTTCCTGCAGCACAGTGTCTGAGGACTTTGATTTATATTTGGCTGCTGCCAAAGCCAAGATGCAGAGCGGGCAGCGGCAGCAGGTCCATGTTTTAGTTCTGGGTGCTGCCCTGTGCGATGCCTCTGGGTCCCACCGGTCCTGCCAGCCCTGCCAGGCTGTCAGAGGTGGCACCAGGGGCACGGCTGGCGGGCAGGCTGGCTTTCTCTGGAGAAAGAGCTGGGCTTTGGGCGTAGGTGACTTAGTTTTTGTCAGGGAAGAGCCACCCCCGGGCAGCGCTGGAGGACGGGCAGAGGTCTGCTGGTGGGTCGGGCAGGGCTGCAGCGTTTGCCACCGCTGTGCAGTCGGGGCCCGTGAGCGCTGTGCAGAGACCTCAAATGCAAGCAGGCTTTACATTATCGCAATTTATTTATTTATTATTTCCAGCCAGGTCCCCAAGGGTACACGAGTTCTTCAGCTGATGGACAAAGGAGAAAGATGGGTTTGGAACAGGACAGCAGCTGAGCATCATAAATTCATGTTTAAGGAGCAGACTTTTTTTCTTTCCTTTTGCTTGTCCCCTCCTGCTGCTGGGGGAAGAACAGAGCGATGAAAGTTTCCTGCCTGAATGGTGCGTTGTGGCAGCAGAATCCCTGCGTGGGATTTGCTCCGCGCATCTGTCTGCACAGCGTTACAAATGCACCTCACAAGCGAGGCGGCCGATAACCGCGTTTTTACCACAAAACTTACTTGCCCGGTTTAACCGCAGTGGTGGAAAAAGAAACTTTTATCCTGATGCTCCTGCTGTTGCCAGGTTAAGGAAGGGGAACAGTAGGAACCTGACAAAAGCCGCTGTAGAAAGCCTGTGTTAAGTTGGGGTTTTTGTTAGCGGGGGTTTCCAGATGTTCTGACGACTGTCCTACAGACTGTTAGCTGCATGTCCCGCTGCCTGTCACTGCTGAAAACACTCCTGTAGTCAAATCCTCGCTGCTGGTTTTTACATTCATGGAGAAGCTTGCGCCGGAGCCAGGGCTGCGCTGCTTTCCCTTCCCGCCGATGTCAGAGTCCCCCTGTGCCCTGGCAGTGTCTTCAGACCGGTGCCGTTCTGCAGCGCAGCGGGTCCAGGCGGGCTGGTCCTTACTGACCACCTCCGTGAAGCAAATCTGGCCAAAGTCAACCCAAGGGCTCGGGTGTTCAAGCAAGGCATGCGAATAGCAGGAGGGGAGGGGAAATAACAGCTTGCCAAGTGCTAGCCAGTAGCTTGTGGAAAATGGGGCACAAATTTCCAGCTTCCATGGTTCCCCTCCCATCCATCCTGGCTGTGCTGTAGATGTGTTGATAAACAAACACGCTCGGTTCATCATCTGTTTTTTGTTGTGCAGCCAGGCCCAAGGTAGCTGCTTTTAACATGCCAGTGTCTCCAGTAACTTGTTTTGCTGGTGGTGTTCTTCAGTTATCGCCTCCTCTCACCGTCCTGACGGGGATGACAGATGCAGAGTTGTCCCGAAGATGGAATTTCTCTGCAAAGGCACCAGCTGTCGGAGCAGGTCTTGTGCGTCGGCGAAGGAGCAGTGGGACAGCTCGGTGTGGCCCTGCCATTTTCCGCGAGGCAGGGCAGAGGACAGGCTGTACGGGGGGTTCTGTACGGGAGCTTACCCGGATCTGCTTGCACTAACGGTGAGCACTTGGCCGGTTAGCTTAGCACTGAGCACCCTTGTGACAGTGGCTGGTACGAGGGGAATTCCAAATGGTCCCAGACCTGGGCTTGTTCAGGTCCCACCGAAGAGGATGACAACCCGAGACCACTAGCTTAGCTTTCACGAAGAATACTTACTCTCCTCTCCCCTACCCTGCGCAGTGTGTTGGAGTCTAGCGAGAAAAGCAGCCGTAGCAATGGGGAAAGAAGCGCGCGTCCTACAGCTCGTCGCTCTCCGGTAGAACCCGCACCCAGCCTTGCGGCACTCTGTTGAAGTTGCGTCTGTGGGAGATCACCTCCAAAACACTGAGGGTCTCCAGCTCCACGGTGGGCATGGAGAACAGGTCGCCGACCAGTGCTCTGTCGAAGGGGGTGGGAGTCCTGCAGCACGAGAAGAAGCAGACGGCGCGTCATGAGGAGAGGTTGTGCGCGTTGTAAAGGTGATGGAAGAAGCAGGTTTGCATTTACTAACTCTGAGCCCAGCAGCAACCTGTAGCAGATGGCAACCCTCCTCCTCCTCCTCCCCAGGATGCCGTTAGTGGCTCTGCTAGCCCAGCGAGCTGCCTCTGTACAGAGCCAACCTCAACCCCAGCTTCGGTGAGCCCGGAGAGCGGGGCTTGGTGCCTGAGCATCAGTGGCCACGCAGGGGAGGGATGAAGCGCGTTGCTGCCTTCGCCGTAGTCTCTCTTGATGGGCTTTGCAACAGCAAGAGCGAAGTTTCGTGTGTGGAAGGGGTGAGATTAAGAGAGCGGGTGACGGTGACAAACTCCCTGGGCTCTAAAAGGTGACTCGGCCGCCACTGCTGTGTTCTGCAGAGGGCCGAGGGAGCCTCCCAACTGCTCTAGCACGTGTGCAGGCAAATGTCTCACCCCAGGCTGCCTTCTGGGACAGCTTCTCTTGAACTCTGACTAACGGGGGGAGCAGCGCGGGGGCAAGAGCTGTCATCTCTTCCTGGAGAAACGTGGAAAGGGACCGGGGTAGAGAGTGCCAGCCCCGAAAAGCCGAGAATGTTGGTTTTGGAGCAGCGCGTGGAGGCTGAGCTATCAACGAGGCATAGCTGGGAGTGTTTGCTTTGGGAAGCACTGCTCCAACGTGAGTAACGCGGCACCGTTTGGCAATGGTGCCTGAGGGAGAAATAAGGGGGGAAAGGTAAATGAGAGGGGTTTGCTCCAGAAACTTTCTCCCTTCTAAGAAAAGACAGTCCTTTTCAAAACTTGGTTTTCCTTCTCTCTTAGGGCAGCACAGTTTAGGCATCACCTGAAGGTCTTTGCATCACAGCCCGAGTGCTTAAATTGGGAGTAAATCAGTCTGCTGTGACGCAGTTGCTGTTGGGATGGTGAACTTGCCCTTGCCCTGTGACCCGTGTAAGCTGTGCTGGGATTCACCTAGCTCTAGGCAAGACCACTGGCTTCTCGCTAGCTGATTTGTTCTGAAAAGCTTGTTTTTCTGCAGTTTGGTATTTGATGAACTGAGAAGTGATTTAAAAGCCAACAGCTTGGAAGATCATGAAAAGCCCAGTTAAAAGCAGATTGGCTCTCTGAATCTGCATGCCTCGGTGAAGAATTAGAGGAGGTGGCGAGAGGCTTGGTGTTAAATTAGCATCCATCTGTATTAAATAACAGCTCAAGACTTTAAATAGAAAGGCAGCATGTGAGAAGGGAGAAACGGGACAGGGTAAAGCATTATTCAGAAACATGCCCTTGCTTCGGTCCCTGTCCGTAAATAAATACGGAGGCAGGAGCATGGCTAAATGTTGAAAGAAAAGAGCCAAGTGTCTGCAGCAGCTTCTTGTTCTCCTCCTACGGCACCTCCTCAGATGTTACCATTCCAGGAAAGCTCACGGTGGCCGAGTAACTGGGAAGGAGACCTTGAGGGAACAGCTCACGCAGCCCCTTTGCTTTTCTGCATTTGTCCAGGGCTGCCCCTGGCTTCTTGTCCCTTCTGTTAACCTTGTCTCCCTCAGCTCCACTCCAGTGCAAACCAGTGCGCTGCCACGCTTTCACTGGTGTGGAAGGGGAAGCACAGGGAGGCTGAATGTGCAGCAGCCTTGAGCTGTGCCCCACGGCAAAACCCTGGAGCCGAGGGTGAGAATAACGGCAAAGGGACAGCAGCAGCATCACCTCAGCTCCGCCGGCCGATCTTGGCCCATTGGGACGTGGTGCCCACGCAGAGGGGCTGCAACCAGGCGTTGGGAGCGCAGCAGCCGTGACCCCCGCAGCTCGGATCCAACGCTGGTGCGGGGTCCGCCAAGCACCATGGCAGACGGTCTGATGGGCAGCAGTGCTGTGTCCCCGTGGGGAGCTCCAGTGGCAGCTTACCTACTGGAAGGTGATGCTGGCCAGGCCACCAAGGCTAATGTGCTTTCATCCTCATGAAAGAGGCTTTCAGGGAGAAGGAGAACCGGGACCTTGGTTTGCAGATTCCCTGGGATGATGTTCAGCTTAAAGGTTCAGTTCTCATTATTCTACCTTGGGCTGCTGGTGCTTTGCTACCACCAGATCTCCCATCTCCCGAATCCCCATCAAGCACCTTTCCAGACTTGAGACTTGCCTTGGCGGTCTCCGCTCCGGGGTCCTAAGCTCAACCCCAGGGTGATGTGGCGGTGCGAGGAGGCACGGCAGCCATGCTCTGTTGGAAGCAGCCGCAGGGCATGGAGGTGGCCAGACTCCAACAGAAACTCCCCGGCCTGGAGACGTCAGCCTCAAGCAGGTGTTTGGAGGGAATTTGGAAGGAATTGGGTGACCTCTTAGCACCTTGCGGGAAGATTAACCTCACAGCCCCACTGCTTCCAGCAGCTGCTTGGATACCTTAAGGAAGCTAGGAGAGACTTGGCACACTGTGCCGTTCCTCCACCCAGCCCACAGCTGAGCCCGGCTGGGAACAGCAGCGATTCCTCCTCCAGGACCACGTGCGTGAGAATTAGTCCTCCCAAATTTCAGCCCCGAGGCTACCCCGTGAGACCAAGCTGCTTAAGGCCGCGCAAAAAAACGGTGGTGGAGCTGAAAGGAGATCTGGGGAGGTGCTGGAGGCAAGGACCTTTGCAGAGGGGTCACGGAGGAGCTCCTGAGAAGAAAAAGAGCAACCTGAGCCCCTGCTGCTCCCTTGTGGAGTATAAAGAGGACATGGCCCACTGTGGTTCCCTGGTAGAGTGGTAGGTGCTTCTTGAGGCTGAAGGGCTTGGCCAAGGGATGGACAGGCTGGCGGTGCCTGCTCCTCGGCTAGTATTACCTGTTGAAGCTCCTGAAGTCCCATGGACAGGGTCTCACCAGCGGCTGGTTCTCGCCGTGCACAGCGTTGTCCTTGTCACCAAGGAGCTCCTGCCACGGGGAGCGGTAGCCCTTGGGGATGGCAGTGACGTTGAACTTCTCTGGAGGGACTTCTTTGAGGGGGCCTGAGTACCCTGTGTGGGAGGAGAGAGACGGTGTGGGCTGCTGCGGCCACAGCCGGGCTGGGGCATCGTCCCGAGCAGGAGAGGGGAGACTGGGAACAGCCCTGGCTTCACACAGCCCTGGGGGACCTGCTGCTGGGGGCAGGGTTATGTATATATGACATAAACATGTTATATATTTGTCTATATAAAATCTCTGACGGAGGACCTGGGGGAGCAGCTCGCTGCCTCCAGCCCCATGTCACTGAGGTTACAACAGTGTAGTCTTTGGGGTGTAGGTGGCCTTTACCCGGGGCCAGAGCGTCGGGGTTGAGGACTTTGCTCATCTGCAAGACTTTCTCCGTCTTCTTGGGCACTTCGGGGGGGCCGCCCTGGGGCGATGCTGCGACGTGGAGCTCGGAGTGATAGCTCTGCTGGCCCCCGGCATCCTCCCCTGCCTGCGGAGGGGAGAGTCAGCGGGCGCGGGAGCAGCCCCTGCCCCGGCTGGGGCTCGGGAGGCTGGTGAAGGCACCTCGGAGCTTCCTCCAGCTGCTCACCGTCAGCTCGTTTGCCGTTCCCTCCAGGTCAGCTGTCTTGGTGAGGTGTGAGCCACCCGCACCCAGGCCTGGATGCTGCAGGAGGCGAGGAGAGGGGTTACTGGGTGCAGAGGGGGACCAGCACCCTTGCTCTTCGGTGGATGCTGAATCTGATGCTTGCCCGTCTCCATGCCCAGCCCACCAAGCCATCTCCGCTCTCCATTCGTCTCAGCTGAGACCCCCAGCCCCACAAGGAACCGCTTCCCTGCAAAGGCTGCGAGAGCCGGGGAAGGGCTGTCCCGCTCGGAGCCGGGGGTCAGCCGCAGACCCACCTCCCGGGAGCCGCCGGGATGCTCGTAGACGAAGCGCTGCATCCGCCTCTGGCGCTGCTGGAAGAGCTGGGAGCCGCGGTTGTTCCGCAGGGAGAGCTCCTCGATCATCAGGTCCTGCGGCGTGCTCATCTTCTTGCCCAGGTCCAGCCGGGGCACTGGGGAGGCCGGGGGGGAGCAGCTGAGGCTGCTGCGGCGCTGGGGACCCCCGCGCCCAGCGCAAGGACAGAGTGTCCCCTCCCCGGGGTCCCTGTGACACGGCTCAGCCATGCGCCCATGCCGGGAGCTGTGCCAGGGACCAGCATTTCCTCGGTGGGGGGAGTTTAGGGGCACCCACCCTAGGCAGGGGGTGCAGCACTGCCCTGGGACCAGCGGCACCCCCAGCCCCCCCTTACCATCTTCAGGGCCCGGTTTCATGATGGTCATCACTTGCTGCCGCACTCCTGGGGCAGCTCTGCGGGAGAGGGACGGATTCTGCCTGGCTGGAAGAGAGAGGCAGCCCCGGGGTGATGCTGAGCATGGGGACACATCAGCCCGGGGCGTGCTGCGGGGGGAGGCCAGGCTTCGGCTGAGCATCGCCCCTGGCCAGTGTCATCCCCCAGCATCGCTCCTGGCCAGCATCATCCCTGAGCGTCGTCCCTGGCCAGCATCATCCCTGAGCATCTCCCATGGCCAGCATCATCCCTGAGCATCCCCCCTGGCCAGCGTCATCCCCCAGCACTGCTCCTGGCCAGCATTATCCCTGAGTGTCACCCCTGGCCAGCATCATCCCTGAGCATCGTCCCTGGCCAGCATCATCCCCGCACCACTCTCCATTCCCTTCAGTAGATGTAGGAAAATGTCCAAAGTGTTCCACCTCTCAGGCCCTACTTGTCGTCATTCCTCTCTGCCTTTCTGTAGGGCAGAAAATGTCCCCAGTTCTGTCCTTGCCCACAGCGAGCCGGTGTCCTCGCGTCCTGAGCCCTCTTGGAGCAGCACCCGCTGCCCACAGCCTGTCCCCCCAGCCAGCACCTCCGCCTCAGCAGAGCTATTTTCAGCTGCTGGCCCCGAGGGTGCGGGAGCCACAACCCCGACCCTGCCGGGGAGCCGGCGAGCCCAGCCAGCACAGAGACGGGGTGCGGGGTCACTGTCCCCGCTTCTGGGGCTGGGTTGCTCCTCAGCTTCCAGCTTCATCGCGGGGCGGTGGCTGGAGCCCAGCCCCGGTCCGAGCCCCCCGAGCTGCCCACCCACAGCAGCACCCTTCCGCGCGGCCGGGGCGTTTGGCTCAGCAGGGGCGAAGCTTGGCCCCGTTTGGTGCATCTCCCACCCCTCGGCTGGGGCTGATGCTGTGCAGCTTGCCCGGAGAGCCCTGGGGAGCAGGGGGTCCCTGCGGGGCCGCGGCTGCCTGGCACACGGCTCCCCGCCAGCTCCCAGTTCAACGTTCGTCATCGGCACGGCGAGCCTGGGACCTGCACCCCGTCCTTCCCCCAGTGTCCCCTCCAGGGAGACCATTCCTGACCCCCACGGTGGCAATGTCCCCA
>Ga0065711_1042593_pt1 | contig 15278 bp, 9 predicted proteins | sample Hoacrofraction12_FD_59098 | JGI IMG/M metagenome (GOLD analysis project Ga0065711, IMG submission 59098) | Hoatzin crop microbial communities from Cojedes, Venezuela - Epithelial fraction 12 v2 (version 2) | ecosystem: Host-associated > Birds > Digestive system > Esophagus > Crop | place... | reverse complement strand
ATGAGGACAGGCTGAGGGAGTTGGGGCTGTTCAGCCTGGAGAAGAGAAGGCTCCGGGGTGACCTTAGAGCAGCCTTCCAGTACCTGAAGGGGCCTACAGGAAGGATGGAGAGGGGCTTTTCACAAGGGAGTGTAGTGATAGGACAAGGGGGAATGGCTGTAAACTAAAAGAAGGCAGATTTAGATTAGATATTAGGAGGAAACCGTTCACAATAAGGGTGATGAAACACTGGAAGAGGTTGCCTAGAGAAGCTGTGGCTGCCCCCTCCCTGGCAGTGTTCAAGACCAGGCTGGATGGAGCTCTGAGCAACCTGGTCTAGTGGAAGATGTCCCTGCTCATGGCAGGGGGGTTGGAACTAGATGATCTTTAAGGTCCCTTCCAATCCTTACCATTCTATGAATCCATGATTCTACTTTTCTTTCTGATACGTCAGCCCCACCTTTACTTTCCATACTGTACTCCATGGCCCTTCAGAAAAGGACAGCTGATCTTTCCACTGCTTTCCTGTGATGGGCATGGAAAAAAGGAAAATGATTCTGAAAAGTAATACGAACAAAATCTTCCACATACAAACACCGAGCCTGACCTGACAGTGCTATTTGCAACAGAAAATGGTACCCCAAAAAGGAAAGGCCTACTTAAACAGGTCATTATCAATATATTCTCTCAACAACAAAAAAAAAATGCTTGGACTAAAACTCCTCTAAAGCTGTGCTTGTGGTCCACCTGTCAGCCTTCACAAATTTTTACAACTTTTCAGCAAAACTTCAACCTTTCAAAACTTGCAACCTTCTGCCCCTTATGGATAAATACAAATTTAGCATTAACTCTTGTCAGCTGCTATCAATGACTATCAGTATTTGCAGTATCTGACTAACTGCCTCATCTTTAAAACATGCCTGATGCACATCATTTTACATCATTCTGTACCCCACAGTGTATCTGTTTATGGATTGCAAAATCACTGGGTTCATTCATTGAAGGACAAAGGTAATACCAGCCAAACATAGACACACAGCAGCAAAAAAAGGCTTATTTAGATTAGAAGCTCACAGAACAAGAACCATCATTTTTTATTTGGGTATCTTCTACATGTCGCAGAAGGGAACGTCAGAACAATAACAGTGCTGCTCTTGAGGATGCAATTCTTAGGCTTGGGGTGGGGATAAAAGAACCAGGCTTTGAAGAACTCCTATTAAACAAGACAAAATGAAGGGTGCATGGTGTAAATATGAAGTTGACAGAGTTGGTTGGAAAAACACTCTGCTCTGTATGCCATTAGAGAAATATGCACAAATCTTTTTCATACAAAGTTACTACCCTAAGTACTGGACAAGGAGACAGTGATTGCATGCACACAGCATTAATTTCCAAAGATCTGACAGCAACAGTGAACAATTTTCCTTAGACTACCTGACACTTCTTAAGGTGCCCAGCTGACGGTTTTCACATCAGGCAGAGCTCGCCAGACTGGAGCACAAAACCAGCTTTCTCCAGCAGCAGGAGAACGGATGCCATCTCGTGGATGGTTTCGCATGCTGTCATCCAGTAAAGCACCTGCCTCCTCTCGCACACAACCTTCCAGAAATATTTTTCTCTTAAAATACGTGTTTTTTAATGACAGTCAAGAAACTGCCTGGAAAATATATCTAAGTTAACAGTCCAACTCTGAAAAAACAACCAAGTCTGTCATGAATAACATGGTTCTTCAGTGAAGATGGTCAACAACTCAGTTACATGTATATTGGATTTTGAAGAAATACAAACTACGTCAGCACATCCTGGAGAGACTGAGTACAAAAAGCTTGTTCTCTCAACACAAATCTTTCCTAATAAGTCCGTCCTACAATAGCCATATATGAATATCCTTCCCAAAGAGAGTAAACTCAAAAATAAGTAAGACTTTCTACACACAAAGCAAGAATTTCAAAATTCAGTGTTTTTTTCCTTCTACAGTTGAAACCAAATCCTACAGCAGTAATATCAAGTCAGAGTGACATGACAGATGTATGAAAATCCCTGACAGCATAACAATAACACACAGAAAATACCTACGACACACTACAACACAAAATGACATCCAAGATAAAAGACAGCACCAACTATACTAGAAAGTAGGCAGTAAGATCAAGATATCAAAAAGACACACACTTGAACACAAAAAAGATTATGTAGATTTGTAATGTGTATACATGAACCACACATATCTAAGGTATGTATTATTTTATTATCTGGGTATTGTGCAGCTGAGAAGTATATTACACAACATTTGTATAAGGCATACATAATTCCACGGGCAGATTCTGGACAGAACACTGCGCAACAGCAAGGCAAACACACCAACATGCTCTAGAGCTAAAGCTGTCTTTGCTTCCATAGTTTGTGAGAGCAAGAGGAAAACCCAGGACCTTACACGTGGAATCCAGAACTAGCAAATGTAAGATCAGCCTTTGAGTACACTGTTAATGAACTTGTTTTCCCCCCATAAGGTGAAGCATTATAAACACTTAGCTCTTTCAGAGTTACCAAAAAGAAACCAGTACTAAAACAGTAGGATTACCACTCCACTCCTAAAAGCTGCACCTCCTTTCCAAGTATTATTACATAAAATTACACTCGAAATTACACTCATAGGTCTGACCATAAGCCAATCTGACAAAAAGCCTGCTGGGACCTGGTAATCAGTGAACAGAAACCACCGAGAGCAGACACAGAACAAGCCCTGTGGGAAGTGCTGGAGGAAATGAAAAACCATCCTCTCCTAAAACGACACACACTGTATGCACTTCCCTGACATTCTCTGTACCTATGAGTAATGTGATAAGAAAAGACGAGAAATCCTAATGCATGCCTTTTTTCCTGGCTGATCTAACTATTAGCAAACAGCACATTGCTCTAGCTCTTTGGGACAACGATCCAACTTGTTCCTATTTTCTTCTACTATGAGACGGGCAATTAACTCTTCTCAAACTTTCACCAACAGCAACTCCAGGAACTTAACCAGGACAATGACCTCTCATCAACTTCATACTCCTGACCAAAAATTAACATAATTCATGCTGTAAGAAGCCTGAGCAACAACAAAAAAGAAGAAAAAAAAAAACAAAAAACAAAGGGAGGGGGAACTCCTCCATTTCCACTTGCTACAACTGTATGCAAAAGATGATTTTTGTCAAGAGCAATTCCCTTTTCTGTATAAGACGACGCCATTAATAGCACTAAACAATATGGCCCAATCAAAAACCTACCACTTTACAGCGAATATTCTGATTTTAAATGAAGGAGTTATTAGACTTCAACAGGCAGAATCACTTGGTTCCATTTCTCTCCCACTGTGAAATTACCTCATTAAACCTTTAACAGCTTGAGGTAAGTAAAAAGCTTGTACTCCACTGTCTGATAGAACCGGTTTTGTGAAAAGGATTCATACCATTTCTGTCCATTCCTTGCCATAGGAGATTTAGCACAATTCTAACTTCATCTAAATGTATGTATCCTCAGCAGATGCAGAGGAGAATCTCAAGCATGCTACCTTCTAGCATGCCTCTAGAAAAAGGTTCATTATCATCATTAAAAAGAAGACATTGAGAAAATTTACAGGGTTTTCCCAAGTTGAACACAAGTATCTTCTACATGAAGCAGAAAAATGCCCAAACCATATGTGCATATCCAGACACTCCTAATTCCAAACAACCCCAGCAGTGTGCAGACATAGCTGTTGTTGCGCACACGTAATGAACCTAATACAGAAACAATTGGTAAAATCAGGTTCTGCGGTTCATGCTGCAGCTCAGTCCTTGATTCAATATGAAAGGTGATCAGTACTTCAATGCTCATATCAAGACAGTTATTTACAAAGAAGCATCTCTCCTTGTAGTGTAATAACAATGTAAATACGTAGAGAAAATAAAGCAGTGCTGAAACATATAATACACTAAAGCATCGCAGCTACACAGAAAACTTTCTGCAGTGGAAGAAAATTAACAGAAGATGCACCATTTCCAGCCCCTCTTTATACCACACACACACCTGAGACCTTAAAAAAATCTGGTTCAATGCTCCAGATGTTAGAAAGAGTTGTTAAGTAATAGTACACAGAGACAAGCTGGTGTTACAAAACACCATTGGGGGGGTGGGGATTTATCTCCCCTTTTAAAAGAAACTGAGTTTATTCCATTTCTCATTAGACAAAACAATTAAATTAACAACTGTCTTCAGATGCTTTAGGGAAGAAAACTCATTACAAAAACTGCCACAACTTGTTCTCTAGATTTCAAAGAAACCGTATTTAGAACAATTTGTCACACGTAACATACATTCTCGTCTCTGGACATACCCTAAAGTTCACTTCTTAAGCTAGCAGAATCTCTAACTTAACATGAATGTAGCTATACACAAACATTTCAAAGAACTCAAAACTGAACCTTGGCCTCAGAGACACTGGTCAAGCTGACTTGGTGAAAAACATTTGTTAGATCCCAAAGATACTTTATAACAGCACGTGTATCTTCTGGTTCTTCTCACATAAAACAAAAAGTACTAGAGGAGCTTCCATGTGAAGAAAAGATATCAAGAAAGCACAACCAACACAGTTCAAAGATCAGATGATTAAGAGGAAAGTGATTTAATAATTTCACCTACCTCCAGAGCTGTGAGCACATACCTGATATTCAAGCCAGTGTTCTGGTCCAGTTTCTCCCAGCTTTTTAATTTTGCCAGAAGTTTCTGAAGTAGAAATCAAAAGAAGAGTTAGAGACACAGATGAATGTTCTAACAGCTTGTTTTCCATCAGTTTTCTCATAATCCTCCATTCAAAGTGAGTGTATTTCCTTTTCCTCCTGTGGACTTCATGATCATCTTATCCAGCACTTTCGGCTTGTCATTCTCCAGCCTTCACAAACATTTTCCCTGTCACCACAGCTCTGTAACATAAAGAACCTATGTTGCACTTCAGCACTATGGATTATCTCACCCCATCAGCTGCCATCACTAGACCTTGGTAGACTAGACTCTTGGCAGCAGAGAAGAAAAGTTGTATTGCAGATCAAAAAGTTTACACATTTAGGTTAATCTCTTGACACCTTGCTGAACGCTTGACACAGAGTGGGATGGAAGCAAGACAATTTTTTTCATTTGAGACCACATTCTGGCCCTGCTAGCAATCCAAGTGTGTATCAAGGTTCTTACCACACGTCTGTTCAGCAACACCACCTGGGCAGAGTTTAACACCAAAAAAGCCATTTCCAGAAGAAGAAAGGTAAAAGAGAGACAGTAAGGCCAAAAAAGACACTATGATGAGAATGTTCCTTATAGACAATCTCCAGCTGAACAGTAGATATCCTTTCGCCTTTTTAACCTTCATTGACATAGCTCCCCTCATGCTGACATTCAAATTTGGGAATGCCTAGTTCAAACCCATTAATTAAAACAGGTATCATATCACAGCTAACACAATATAGGAAGAGCCTAAAAGACAGGACAGGCAACAAAGAAAACCCCTATTCTGCTCATCTACCAAATTCCTAGCTCCTCACCTCATTTTCCAATTCAACAGTGACTAGCTGTGCTTGAACTTTCTCATAGCGTTCCAGTTTTCTTTGGAGACCTTCTACCTCCTCTTTAAGCAATCCGTTGTTTTCTTTCATTTCCCTGTGGTGAAGAGAGAGACAACAATTATAGAGTGGTAAAACTCAATTCACTCTCACAAACTTCCAGATACATGTGGAATTACAGGGGAATCATACAACACTGAACAGACATGATGACATTCAGCTGACTCACTTCTATAACCTTCACTGCAAAGCCACTACTACAAAAAGACACAGCTTTATTGCACTGATGCTTTTCTACTCTATGTGCCCTCCTAATTATGTCCAAACAACCTGAAGTTTTGTATCTGCTTTACTGATTGGCAAAACAGCATTGAGCGTAGCAAAAGACCCCCAACTCTGATCTTCAGTCAGACTGAATGCAGGGCTGGAACACAGCAAGCGGTAGACACTTAGGCTTTTTGAGTACTCTATGATGACTGAGCAAGCATTGAGACTGCTTGCTCTTACTTTAATAGAGGTTTGCAAGGGTGAGATAAACTGTTTCAAAAAAAATATGACCTCTAATCTGTTGATGTCATGTTTCTGTGCACAAAAAACAAGCATAAGAAAAAAATTGCAAGATAATTTAAAACGATAATGAACCACTAACAAGAACAAAGCCAAGGGAAATTATTTAATTTTAGAATAAGAAAAAGCTGGCAAGATCACTCATGTAATTTAGGTTGGGGTTTTTTTAAAGATGCACTGAAAGATGGAAACTAAGTTTACTGAAAAAACAAAAATCTTTCAGGCAAGTTATTTCATAGTACACAGGAATTTAATTTTTCAAAGTAATTGTCAGTTCAGAAACCCAGAACATCTACTCTACTAAGGGCTATATCAGAGTGCTTCAAAAATTTAAACAAAAGACTTTCCAAACATTATGCTGGAACAACAGGCTTTTAAAATAGTGGTAACAATAACTAAGCAAGAACAGTTATTACAGAAATGTTCAGCTATCTCTTCTCTCAACAGGGTTTTCTTTCCCAAACCTGTATAGAGTTCATCTCTATCTTTAAACACTGAATTTTTTTCTAACAAGTAGGTACCAGCATCCAGAACAATCAATACGCTCTCACTATGTTATGGAAGATTACCCAAATCTTATCAAATTCTCTCATCTAGTAACCGTCACAACACTGCTCAACTCATACGCAGCATTTATATGAAATATTTAAACTTCCTTCTAAGTTTCCCATATGGAAGCTTGATAGAGGAATTTGAAAGTGCATATAGTGCAACTGCAGCAGGTACAAGAGAACACAAGATAACCCTCTCCACAACTGAACCCTTATTTCACCTGAAGTAGGCATTTTCCTCCCTGAGTTGGCGCAATTCCCGCTCCATTTTTGGGAAACGGGCCAGTTCTGCCTTCATGTTCTTGACAATTAGAGCATCATGTTCCTGCTGGGAAAACTTCTGTTCCAGATCCTGGAAAACATGGGATGACAAGAGGACAGCAATGATTAACTTGGATTCATAAGAGCTACTTCTCCATTGTACTTTTTGAACTCAAATCAATGATTTGAATGAAGTTGGAAGGGAACTTCGTAGATCATCTGCTCCAATCCATTGCTCAAAGTAGCGATGGATGACTCTCGTTCCACTTTTAACACCTGGGCTGGCCTCTTCTCTACACCTCTTTACCATAAGTTCATAACAAAAAAAGGATCTCTGCTAATCACTTAAAAGACCTTCTTCTATCAATTAAACCAAATCTATGATTTTCTTGTCCTCTATCCCTCCATCAATGAAGTGTAGAGTTGGATGGCCTGCAAGAATTAGGAATGAAAAGAAACACAACCACACATTTTAGCATTATGGTAAAAGTTCATTTAGAGCCGCGCTGCAGTCTGATATCCTGTTTCCCGACCTTTCCTTCCAACGGACAAAGTCTCTTCTTAAGCCACAGAACTGGCAATGAGGCTGGCTTTCAGCATAGCTTACCTTCACAGCAACCACAGGCAACGGCACTACCAGCACCTGCTCAAACCCAAGTAACTCTCCACACCTACCTCTCCCAGGAAGCAAAGACAAGTGAAAAAGATACACTCCCACCAACCTACATGTTAATTCAAAAGGACATAAAGCATCTCTATACTAACATTTAAGCCAGCATGGTTTTGAAAGTATTGCAAGAAACTTCACTTTCTAAAAGAGCTAAATTCAACTCCAGAGGAAGGGTTTTCTGGGAAGCAGAAAAGTAACTGTAGCTGCTAGGTTCATCCCCCACCATTTGAAAAAAGGTTGCTCTAGAAGCAATTTTTAGCAGAGCAATCGTGTGCTCTGGCACACGATTAAACAGAGTATTTCTCCAGCGCACTGCGTAAGGATATAAATCACTCTTCTATAGAGAAAGCATGGCTGGATTTTTTTCCCAATCAATTGATACAACAGAGGTGAAGAGTGTCATGTTACAGCTAATTGTAGGTAGCCTGGTCCATCCAATTGAATTTAGCCCACTTCAACTCTTGCTGGCCACCAGGTCAAATTCTTATACAGCAAACCAATCTTTTATTTCTGCAATAATCATTTTTTAAAAAAAATACTCCTCTATTCTTCCACAGAAGAAATTAAAAACTAAAGTTTTAAAGAGGCCACAAAGTTTCTTACCTTAATCTTCTGTTCATATTCTGCCAGTAGGGATTGGCTTGCTTGCAACGTCTGGATTTGCTGACTAGCCTCTTGCCATTTTCTATTAGATGTAGACACAAGCTACTGTTACAGAAGATCGTCTCTCACACAGTTTCACACTCACACCATCTCCCTCTAACTTAGAGGCAAAAATACCCATTTTAATAAAAAGATGCATCTTGAGTAATACCCAAAAATCAAGCCACCTTACGAAACCAACAAATCAACACTCACAGTAAATAAACAGCACCATTGAAACTGAAGAGTTGAACTCAGTAAGCAAGGAAAAACACACTCGTATCTTTCAACTAACCCTCAACTATGATTTAAGGCTTGATATTTTTGTTCTGTTCAGCCTATAAAGTTCAGATTAGCCTTTCCCACCCACATGCCTTCTGTTAACTCTCTACCATGAACATGAGACATCGCTGAGATTTTAAGCTCAAGTGGGTTTTTTTTCCCCCAATGTACAATTAACTTGCACCTCAGAGCTAGTTTCAAAGAACGGTTATAACCTGCACATCCAGATCAAAGAACCCCTTTGAAGAGCAGAAATCAAACGCTGTTGAAAGTTTTCTGAGTGACAACAGCTGCAGAAGACTGAAGTTTTGTTTGCCTTTTTCTCCCTACAGCCATTGATCCCCTGCTTACTTCTGTTGAACATCCAGCTGTTCCATCAGCTCCTGCTTCTGAGAGTCTTGGCTTGTCATCTGCATCTCTTGATTCATTATATTCCATTGCAGCTCTGATATTTTCCCTTTTAATATGGTGATTGTCTGAATTAATGGAAAGAAAGAATAAACACACAAGACTATGACTCTCCAAGCTGGACATTATGGATGCTGATAGACAGAAATCACATCCAACTAAAAAATACAAACACTGAATATAGAAACAATGCCACACTCTTGCAAACCTTCAGACCTGTAAAGTCACCTCAAAAATAAAAGCAAGAGAAAAATCATTTAGTTGCTTTCATCTGTCACCCAAATTGTCATTTCCATTACCTATTAAGTGGGTGACCTCAAAGCGGCATGAAAAATAACAAGCTTCAAAGCTAGATGATGATAAAACACAAGTAATATATATTAAAGTTAAAAAAAAAAATATCCCTCAACCATTCCAAATATATTTTGCCTGGGTTTCAAAGTTGAAAATGTCTGGGTTTGCCGCAGCCAAATACCAGACATATTATGCTTTCCTTGAAAACAGAGGCCAGTGGTTTTAAAAATTTTGTTCTAACCATCTTTAAAGAAAAACTCAGAGGTTTGTTTCAAATCACTGTTACTCAGTTCCCTTTAGCAGAGGAAAAAAATGTCAAAACATTACATATGTAGGGTGCTTTCTACACAGAGGGACATGCAGGGTTCTCATCTTGATACTGATGGGTACAGAAATAAAAAGAACACAGAAATAGAACTGCTGCACACATTTCATACGTGGGTTTAGTTTCTCACATGTCATCACTGTCTCCCTGTTCTTAACCACTGATAACTGGCACGTTAAATCTGTTTACCTGCTTTATCACATAGATACATTTCCAGTGACGCTCAGGCAGCAGGAAGGCTTAAGGACTTAGCGGTTGTTGATCCACAGCTGGTGCACAAAACCAGATTAAACAGAAAAGTAACAAACTAACTAGCTGAACTTAACTGTAATACTATCTGAAAAGGTTGAGGGGTTGAGAAGATGGGCTGTTCATCCAAAAGATTATCCAAGTGTTCATTCTACAGTGGCACACAGAGGCATTGAAGACACTTTGGGAAGACATACTTTGTACATAACTTTGGTCTCATCCACCCTACAGTTCCCCCTACTTCCCTGAACACCTTCTCATCTTATCTCCTCCATCACTGCCCCTTTCTTTACTCAATGTCATGTAACCTGACTTCTAAACCCAGGTGCTGTATGTTGCCTCACACTTTTTTTTATCCTTCCCCATACCAACCTATCTAAATCTCTTTACTTTGTTAATTAACACAGCAGTAAAACATCTTGCTACCTGCTCGCCTGTGTCTAGACTTGGTTAGGTTCTAAAATTTGACAGCAAAACCAGGGTTTATTCATTTCCAGATAATGAACATAGTGATTCCAATTCTATACATTTTTTTAAAAAATCAGAAAGGGCATTTTCAATTCACAAGAACGGCAAAGTCACCTGAAGCTATGAACGGATTAAAAAATTACTCTGTTCTTACTTCATTAGCTTCAGCTAATTTGCTCTCCTTCTCTTGCAGCTTCTTACTCATTGTCTCCATGCTCCTCTTATACGATTTGTTCATCTCCATTTGTTCTTTCAGTTTATTTTCAGCTTCTGTTTCCCTTTCCTGGTATTGCTTTATGCGTGTGAGCAGCTCCTGGTTACGGTCAGCCTCTCGCTTGCAGAGAAAAACAGTGCAAAGAGACATAAGAAGAAAGTAGCACAAAGGTGAAGGCGTTTCCGTTTCTCCTGTCTGCATTCCTCAATACTAGGGTTACCAAGGGACTGTCGTGAAGCAATGTTACTCGGACCATAGCTTTAACCTTTGCACCAGCACGGGCAAAAAACTTACCAGCAACAACTCAATGTCAAGCAACCACCCACGGCAATGGAGCTAGAAAATTAAGAGACTGAGCCTTCCAAATCTCTAAGACTAAGATGTGAATATGAGAATACAGACACAGCTTCACAGACTCCACGGCACACTCTCCAGCAGATCACAGATGAAAACATTTGATTCTCCAATTTAAAGCTGACCCATGCATAGCAAACTGACTTTAAGAAACTCAGATCTCATTACTTGGGTTAATAAGACAAACTTCCCTCTGCAACTTCTGAAATTCATATGAGGCTATTTAATAGCAAAGAAACTGAGTTTAAATGCACAGTATTATCAATGAACACAATAAATATTTCTGCACTCTGACAACCTTTCATACATCACTTCAGTTTATTCCTACCACAAACTGATTAAGACTTCTTGAAAAAACATGTAGTAAACTGCTTTGCTAAGCAAAGCAAATCGAAACACAGATTTACATAGTAAGCAAGGATTATCCCAAAACCTTTATCCACATGACCCAAAAAACCACAGAATCTGAGCAGGGTAATTACCACAGTACTGGATTAGCACTGCTCCCTTTTTTTGTACCAGTATTTCAAGAGTTTCTCTGACTGACTCAGCTGCATTCCAGTTTGAACTCTTCCTGGCTTAATCCCACACCACCTGACTTCACACAAACTAGGAATTTAGCCACTGACTCAATATTTCACAACTACACACTAAATCTGTCGCCCAGCACCCTTGTAAAATACAACAAAACATGCTTATTATTTTTTAAAGATACTTTTTTAAAATAATCAGCCATATATAAGCCCTTTATTATCTTACAAAACCCACAGATCTACTACTTATTTCAGTAACATAGTTAAGCAAACGTACACAGGCATAAAACCAGAAACAAATAAAAGCTATTAGTCCCTGAGGGAGGCTCACTGCTTTATCAGTGCAAGTTCTCTTGTGTGACAGTGCATGGCTGGCACTACTGCCATTCCAATTAATTACAGTCACACAAACTAAATATTTGCAATTGTGCCAGCAAAAGTTCAAATTCATTTAGGAGAAAAACGCTTAAATACTTCTGGGAGAAGCAAATAACAAATCCCTTTTGTTATTGCTACCCATGTGCTAACTTCAGTGTTAAACTAACAGCATCGAGTGATCAGATCATCAGTTTGTCAACCAAACAAGCCTTCAAGGTTCACACTCTTGTGTACACTAGCAAGTTAGCACAAAGCACTGTGAGGAGATCTGTAGAGCAAAACAGTTGGTGCTGGGAAGCTGACACCCACACCACCACCACATTTGCAGCAAATGCAGTAAACGCATTCCAGGAGCATTTACTACAGATTCGCTGAAGCCTTGCTCTGAAGACAGTGCTCATTAGTAGCTGGAGAACGCTAGGCTTGCTCCTGGACTACATCTTTCAGTTTAGTTTCATACAAAAAAAAGTTGACTATACACCTTCTGAGACACTCCACTGCAAACCAAAGCACAGCACATGAGAAGTCAAGAGCACATCCCTGATCCAAACTAAAACACCAGCGTAGATGCACTATGTGTGTTGTGACTTAGGCCTACGATATCAAGCCATCTGCAACTGTCATACTCACCTCATAGTTTCTGGCATTGGTATTAGCTGCCTTCTCTAGTTCAATGCGAGCTCGTTTGTGGCTGAGCTCCATCTGCATCTTCTCTCGCTCCACCTGCAGGAGCTGGGATTTGGAGTGGATCTGCCCAGCTTGTTCTTCCAACTGGCCAGTTCATGTGTGAAAAGGGACATTACACACCATTAATAGCACCGCAATGACATTGTTATCTCCCACCCTGTACTATTCAGCTGACACTCCCATGCCACTTTACAAGTTACAAGGGAGCTATCACTGTATTTGTGGTACTCATCTTCTCACACCAGCCGCAGACAGGGAAACCAAGAGGTCAACAACACACTCAGAAACTGACACCAAATCAAGTTTTAGCTGGAAAGAAGTAAAATTGAAGATCTTCGTTCTGAATTTCTCACTCAGTCTCTAGAGGACAAAATGTACTTCTCTCTCTATAAAAAGGTTAATTACGAACTCCCCACACTTCATAGAACAGCAGCTAAGCAAGAAGAGATCATGCTCCCCACTAAATTTAACTGCTGAGCAAAATAACATGTTTTTCTACTACCTGCTACAACATTATGCCTCCTTTTTTCATTCCAATTACCTTACAGAACAGACAGTATTAACAGAATACATCTAAGCAACGTACACTCAACACATAGCTAATGAAGACTCTCTAACCAGAGATATACCATAGACAAAAAATGCATAAATTTTTCTTAGCATTCCAAATGCAAAGCTTATTTTACACTTAAAGACTGAAATAGAAATTATATCAAGATACAGAATACAGAAACTTTATTACAGTCTAATAAACTGTCCATATGATCCCAGATGTCAACTTACTCCATGCTTTATGAGCATAAGGCAGCTTACAGGAAAAACTCAAAAAACCCACACGGATACGAACAGAAGCAGACAAGAAAGCACAAGCGGTTAGCACATCAAAGCCACAGCACAATGCAAAGCTCCTCTATGTGTCCAGACAAAGAAACTTTCATGAAGGCTGTGAAAAAAGGTAACAAAGTGACTTAGCAGAAAAATATTGACAGATATAAAGCTCCTTTGTTCAGCAATATGAAAACAACTTACAATTTAATTTCCTGGGCTGGTATACAAGTATAACAAGCAGAGAAGAAATTCAAAGGACCTTTCTGCAGTTTTTACAAAACAGAAGTAAGTACGTCTGATGCTTTAAAAACATTTAAAGATTCTAAAACTTTGACCAAAAGTAAGCTTCCATTCTTGAGCTTGCATGAATATCAATTTTAGAAAGAATGGTCGGATCTCAATGAAATCAATCCCGATTCCTGGAATCAAAAGGCACCTACAACCCCACCGAAGGGATGCTGCAGGCATCACCAAGCTGAGGACACCTCACCTGCACCCTCTGCTGGTACTGGATCTGTAAGGAGCTTTGAGACGATCCCGGTGTAGCCACTCCAGACACTCCCTCCATACGCTGTGAAATAAAGTTGTTGAGGGATCTCAGGGTGGAGAAGACGGTGGTATTATTTTCCAGGTCCTCCATGGCTCTGCAAACACACAGAAAGTCATCAGCAAAACATGCAGAGCAAGCTGATGTATACTGGCTGCTTTGCTAAAGACAAGACACATCACTGCCCCAAGGAAACACTTCAACGCAAGGTCTCCCAATTCACAGGGTACGAAACCCAATGTGGTAGTCACTGCTGGGATCCACAGATTACTGCTGGGATCAGTTTGAGCCAGAAAACACCATCCAACCAAGGCTTAAGTTGTAGGTCTCTGAAATGAGAAACTGACACAAGGGAGCCTGCTCTTCCCAAGCTTTCCACCTGAAATGGTTTGCTTTTATTTAAATACATTCTCCCCTCAACCTCAGCCCATAAGCGTACAAATAAGGGCTGTCATAAGTCATACAAAATTGAATTCTCCTTTCCTATAGAATCAAGATAGATTCTGGGATACAAGTTAACACTGTAGGACATGAAGATCTACAGCATATAACACTAACAAGCAGAACTCATTGCTCTTTCTCCAAACATTCAAGGCTGATTGGGAAAAACAACTAATTCCCTATCAGCAGCAAACCCCACCTTCGGCACAACTTGATTCTGGTTTCCCAAAAGCACTTTGGAACCTAACTTCCAGCAACAAGACTTCCCAAGTTCACAGATCGCTTCAATAAGTGAAACTGTGTCTTGTCGTTCACACACAAGCATTTGCAATTCCTCTATCAAATTCAGAAGGGTACTAACTAAAAGGCCAGAGACAAATCAAGACTGGAGCTCAGAAAAGCCTGTGAGGTTTCCCAGGAGACTTCAGGAAGCCTGAAGCAAGTCCCTCTGGTGACTGCAGGCCCCACCAAGCCCCAGGAGCGTGGAAGAAGGCTCAGAACCAGGAAAGGCAACCCACAGCGTTCACATAGCCCTGCAGCAGAGACACAGACTGGAGGCAAACTTTCAGGATTACGCACCCTCAGAGTAACGCAGCGGTTCTTCGCGATGATATAAATTCAAAGAACCGGGAGGCATAACAGAAGCACACAGGCGACAGATAAAACCCAAATGAAGTTTATTCTAAATAAGCACTTCAGTACCACACGCAAACGAATTCAGGAGACACCACTGCCAACAGGTAACCGAGCTCCAACAAGCCTGGCTTGAAACACAGCACAGCGCTGGGAATTCAGCAGACGCGTACACCACCACACCCCCACCCACCCCCACTGCAGAACAGCCTTTGGGACAGGCTCCCCCGGGGGGAGCGGGGGTCCCCCGGCCCTCATGACCGCAGCAGCGCCCTCAGCCCGGCCCCGCCTCGGGGGTGGGAGGAACGGCGGCACGGCACAGCCTCCCTTCCCCGCTCCCGCGCTGGCGGACGCGGCCGTGCCCGACGGCCAAGCGGCGGGAGCGGGCTGGGAG
>Ga0065711_1042592_pt1 | contig 15279 bp, 11 predicted proteins | sample Hoacrofraction12_FD_59098 | JGI IMG/M metagenome (GOLD analysis project Ga0065711, IMG submission 59098) | Hoatzin crop microbial communities from Cojedes, Venezuela - Epithelial fraction 12 v2 (version 2) | ecosystem: Host-associated > Birds > Digestive system > Esophagus > Crop | place... | reverse complement strand
GTCACTGGTCTCCATCCGGACATTGAGCCATTGACCACTACCCTTTGGCTGCGACCATCCAACCAATTCCTTATCCACCAAACGGTCCACCCATCAAATCCATGGCTCTCCAATTTGGAGAGAAGGATGTTGTGGGGGACTGTGTCAAAGGCTTTACAAAAATCCAGATAGCTGACATCCATTGGTTTTCCCTTGTCCACTCTTGTTGTTACAGCCCTTATATTTGTTGTTCCCAGGCCTTATATTTTCAACTGTGAATGTTCTCCGATTGCCAGCTTTTGGAGCAGGGTCTTGTTTTGCTCTGCACTAAGACACTGGTGGCATAATAAGGGAGATCTCCAGTCAGACCAAGGTCAACAACTGCAGCAGTAATAGAAAAGAATACTACTAATACAAAACCCAAAACATACACACCCATCCTGCCATGGACTTTGCACCATGGTTTATCATCATACAAACAGGTTCAAAATATCAGCAGGTCAGAACAGCTGCACACTGCTACCCATAAATAGGTATTTGGCTTAGGAGACAGATTAACAGTTAAACACACACACATGACTCTCCCAAGCTAATTTCTAACGGACCTATGTCCACACCACAGAAACAACTGCTCTCCCTTTGCAGATCTGTCTATAAGCTTTAAAAATGCCTTAGGCTAGAAAGATTCAGAAGCTCACTTCTTGTGCCCAAGTTGTCCTTCCAGGTTTGAATTGTAGCCTACCGATAACATAAGCATGTAAAAAAGTTGCATTGCACTGCACCGCTTCCCATTCTGCTGATAAATACAGGCTTTCCTTGCCTAGCATGGTTTAACTTGGCATTTCTGATAAGCAGTCAGTAAACAAAAACAAACATGGACACGCAACCCTGCCAAAACCTGCTGTGAGCACTTACAAATCCAATCAGATAAGGACTGCCAGCATCTCCCAGGAGGTGTGAAGTGAAACTCTGCAAGGCCACTGCGGTTGCACGGCGTGTTGGAATGACCACGTACTGCAAAGAAGGGGAAAGAAAAAAAAAACATGTAAGGAAACTGAAGTGAGAACCTGTCCGGCTGTCTTGTGTTGCTCAGTTTATACCCAGGTCAGGACAAAGTAAACTAACTGCTCAAGATGTCGGTGGCAGCCACAGCCACTGCCCAGTCCGTGGCTCAAGGACTGGGGAGCTCAGCTACCCTTCCTGGCTTTCTCGTGCTCCTGATGGCAGGTGTTGAGGGAAGGCAGCTCTGTCTGGCCCGCACTCCTCTCAGCAGCACTGAACGCACAAGTCTAACTCCTTTGCCCATGAGACACTTTGCTATTGCTCCTCACTCTGTATTGCGCTTGGCTGAGGGGGAGAGCAAAGTTCAAGGTCACCTGCAGCACGTAACTTGCTCAGCCCCACCAGCCTTCCAAACAAGGACTATGCTGTAACCTGGCATATAGGGTTTTTTCCATAATAAAGATATCATTTCATTTCCTAAACCACAAGCAATTCACATCAGTATGAAAGGTCACACAGCCTCCCCTCCCACTCCATCTCTAGCCACTTTAGGTTTTTCTCAGAAATTTGCAATTCCATTTATGAAAAGTGACAAAGACATATTAGGAAATTTTTTCGATTGCCAAGATACTGTAGTTTGGCCTCCACGCCTCTAATAGGACATGAGACCCTTGGCCAGGTCATGCAGAATCAGTCTGACTACACCGCATCAGTGGAAAACACAAATTGCTTCCCCATTAAGGGACCAGAGCTCATAGAAAACAGAGCCCTAACCATGGAAGGGGATGAAAAATCAAAAAAGAAAAAAAAAAACAAACCCACACAACACCTGCAAACCCATCCTGTGGAATGACCTTAATTTTATAACACACATTTAGGAGCAGAAAACAGTAACTGTCTTCTGCATAAAACTTGTGAAAGAAGCTAGCTAAGAACATCTGCACCAAGTCCATACATCCTGGTTTATAAATTCATCCTGTCTTGATTTAAAGGCTGTAAGTAACAAAGAATTCAATAGGTCTCTAATTCCAAGTGAGCTTTGTTTCCACATCTAAGCACTGCATCTTGTTCTGCCTTTTTCTGTTGCTCTGAAGAGCTGTTTACCCTGCCAGAAATGACTCTCCTGTTTAGCTGTTTGCAGATCTCGATCCTTTTACTTGTCCAGTTTCTCTCTGATGGGCTGCCTTTGGCCTTCCTTTGGAAGGTATGTCTTCCCAGATTTCAACTCATTCTTGCAATCCTTTCCTGAAGTTATTTATTAATTAAATGTGACATTTCAGGACTAGCATATCTCCAGCTAGAGATACACAAAGATGGATTTACCTAAACTGACTGAGATAGGGAGAACTCGCTGCCCCACAGTGACATATCTCAGGGCACAGGCTCTGCAGCACTGTTTCAGTGCTTTAACACTTCCTCTGAGGGAAGGGGAGTTGCCCTGCCTGCAGTGGAAAGAGTTAGCCATAAAAAAAGGAAAAAAACCAAACAATATTGAGAAAACCTGCACTAGAAGAAAACTGATGCCTATTTAGAGTGATCACCTCATTCCAAGCAGAGACAATTAGGAACAGTAAGTAAAATTAGATGAAATGCTTCTCCTTAGGGTTGTACCACGTGCATTCGGAATGACCTGCCAGTTCTTTCATTACAGGTTTCACAAAGCTGCAAATGCACACTGCTAATGCACTTTGACGCCACAGATTAAATGGGCTCCCTGTTAAACTCCTGTCGTGCAACAAAAGAGCAAAAGTTGATCAGATACACAGCAGGCACCTGGCTACAGGTGTCAGACGCTGCCCCTCATTTGCATTGAGAAGCTCAAAACAGCCTCGAAGGCTCACAGAAATCCCAAGAGGAAAATAAGGTCTAGACTTTACTAGAGACACAGAAATGTACTGAAGGTCACACGGTGAAACAGCAGGAGAGCCACGCAACTCATTAGCATTCCCCAAAGCTGCAGGGTAATGGGTGCAACCTGGACAGATTAGACAGAAGAAAAGGAAAAAAACAGAGGGAAAAAAAACCAAAACAGAGTGAGTTATTGTCCTTCTTCCCACCTGGCCCCAGCTCACACAGGTGCAATGGAGCAGCATTCTGCAAGAGCTGTCAGAGAAAGGGCATCTGGGAAGATAAAGTGAAATTCTGCCTAATTCAAGAGTCTGGAGTTGTGTGTTTCTGTGAAACAGGGAATTTAAACTGATGTTAAAATATTTTTCTTTCTATAAAGTTTAAATCTGGAGAAGAAAGCCTGTTCTACCATATTCTATCATTTTCTTAGCAAAATGACAAAAGAAATGGCAACTTTATTAAAAACTTACCATTTTCAGGGAGTGGCAGTGAATTGGTGCCAACTGGAGAAATAAATTTGAATGATATCTGCATCGTGTGTGTATGTATATATTTATACAGATGAAGACACACACATACATTAGACCTAATTTTGCATGTATATTTGTATTAGTATAAATACAATTTTGCAAGTAGCAATACAATTTCCAGCAAGTTTTCAGTTTGCCTAGCTAAAGAAGTTATTGATGGTTGAAACCATCGATACGGTCTGGCGCTCTAAAGTGCCAAAACTGAGTAAATTTAATGTGGAATTCAAGTGACAAACACCCCTACCCCCAAAGCAAAAACCCAACATGTGGCACACAAACAAATATGAGATTTTTCCTCCTCCTCTAAAAAGATACTGGAAACAAAAAAAGGCTTAAACCAGCACCTCCAAAACACCAAACAATACTCCACCCTATCCCTACTTAAAAAGCATTTTATTCTGATGGAGAGGAAGTAGTTGGTAGCAAACATTATCTACTGTTCTAGAAAGACAGCAGTAAATTACAGCTCTGAATGGGCATTTTGCTACTAAAATAGACCTAAATTCAAACCATACGTGGCCTGGTTAGAGCATCCCACAGAAACTGGAGGTGGGAGAGCCACGGCAGCCCATGGGATCATCCTGGCTCATCTCTGACTCCATGTTCAGAGGCAGGCAGCACAGAGGAGGGGCAGGGAGGCTGACCAAGCAGCTTTGGCAAACCTCTGCTCTTTAAACAGAGGTTCAGAAAGGCCATGGTTTGCTGCTGACATCCCCTTCCTGTAGTGAAACCAGAAGAATGAGTTGGTCTGAAATAACTAGGAAAGCCAAGGAGAGATCACCCTGCTCCCAGTAAAAGGCCATGGGCCAGAGCGCTAAGTTCTGATGTTTATGCCTAATCTTTGATAGAAAACTCAACTCTAAAACACTTTGCTACTCTTTCTGGGTCAGACAGTAATCTTCAGGACAGCGCGTGCTGGTGTCTTTCAGCACCAAAGGCTAAGAAAACACACACTAACCCCGCTCCAGCCACTGACCAAGCCTGGAAATAGTCCAGGAGTCCCTGTTGTAACCACTGTTCAGAACAGGCAAAGGCTGTGATCCAGAGAAACCAGCCTGAGAGAGACTCTTTGCTCAAGCTGGGCAGACACTCTCTGAAAAACTACTTTTAAATGAAGTAAAAGGAGGCTGACCTGGTCTCCAAATCACAGCCCAACACGGAGCAGTACACATGCATCTGCAACCCCTGGCCCACAGAGGAGCTGCAGAGATGCCCCTTGCCACATCCCTCCCGGTCAGCGCTGTGCTCGCGTGTTTGGAGTGGGCTGTGCACCTCCACTCAAAGGCACTGCTTACCCTGCCTTAAAATCTAAACCACAGCACTCAGATCACTGATGTGTGGGGGCACACTGAGAGAAGCAACAGTGAGAACTTCTGGAAATGCTACTTATCTTCAGCTGTAAAAACAGGACAGTATTTAATACCACATAAATAACAGTTTTCTATTTATAGGGAAGGTAATCAGAACAAAAGCAATGTGCCTCCATGCCTGTAGCACAGCACCAGCCTATGCCTCTTTCAAGTCTGAAGGAAGACTTTGACTCTACAGCAAAACATTAAAGCAGCTCCTCTATGGCAGCTCATGACCATTTAAAAACAACTAATGTTTTAAAAGAACAAAGAAATATGCAGAGCACTTTTTTGCATGAGTGTCGGGACTTTGCATAAACTGGAGGATGGCTTTTCTCAGCAAAGACCTAAAGAGATTGTGATGCAATAGATGAGGCCCTCTAAATCGCCTACTGGCTCTTACACAGAAATGCCACCAAGCCTCTGTCCATCATCTTTTATTTCCGAGATGTGCTATGGAGGAAAAACCCCACTATTAGCACCAGATGCCACAGAGTCCGAAGTACTCAGTGAGTCTCTGAATGTCGTGCGCTTGCCTGCTGCACTGAAGCTCATTCATTATTACTGTTACAAGGCAGCTTTAATGCTACTTTGGGCTTCTGGTAATTTTGAGGCCAATTTGCAAAGATGGCTGATAAAATCTGTTTCATAATTAGCATGCTCCATAAGAACCATCCCTCCCTTCCCTAAGCACGATCTGAGCATGTGCCTGGGAGGAGATCTGGAGAGTTTTGCTAAGGAGAATAAGGCCTGTTTTGTACAAATTTGCATTTGGAACAAATAGCAGCCTTTTAAAATCTCAGGCAGCGCAGTGCATTCTGCAGTGCTGACAGTTTACCAAACCTATCACTCAGTACCTTTTACTGCAGACAATTTCAGGAGCTGCACACCAACCATTACACTGGCAAGAGCAGTAGATGCAGTGGAAGCATGAAGCTACGGGGAGCCAACAATTACATCTGAAGATAATAAGCAACCATCCTTGTTTTGCCAAGGAAACTGAACTTCCAAAACCTGTGAAGATGCTTACCAACTTGCCTGATAGGGTTCTTACGCAGTCATGAGATCTGTAAATCTTGGGAGAGCTATGATAAATCATTTGGGATGCAGTTTCCAAAAAGCCTTAATCCTGGCATAATGAAATCAGTGGGAACAATGTTCACTCAGTATTGAGAGCTTTTTATCCATGAAAACAGGATAATATTTATGTACATGATGAAAGTGTTGTTAAGCTTACACTAATAATGCTTTTAAACTCTTTACCAGCCTCAGGCAAGAACAGACACACTTCTGATTACACCAAATAAATAGTAATCAGCAGAAATTAATTTGACAAACATTTAAAGTGCATCTCGCTAAAGCATATCCACACCTTTCTCCGGCTAGGAATTCTTATAATGCTGCCTGTCAAACACGGTTATAGCCCTGGCTCTCACCTATTGTCTGACTAAACATCCTCTCAAACCCCTTGTGTAATATGAATGCACTTCAGACCATCTGTTTACAGGCTTGCATCGATCTAAGTGGATGTTTACATTTATTTGTATAGCATTTTTACAGGTCTACTCATGCTGGTAATGCATTAAGCTGGGCATTATACATGACACTGAGTTCATTTTTCTAAACAGACAAGGGAACAGCTAGCTTAAGAGTTAGCATCAGTGACCAAAATCCAGTTTTTAACATGGTTTTTAATTTCTTTCCCATGTTTTGGAAATTGTAACTAAGAAATTATTTCCAATTATTTCCAATCACTTCATATGGAGTTCTTTTGCACTAAAGCAACATAAATAACTGCAAATGCATCCCTACAAAATGCAACTGACTATAGGATGCTGGTCTTACAGATGACAAACCCTATAAAAGCTATTAAAAAGCTACAGGATACTGGAGTCACATTGAAATCAACACAAAAAGTCTCCGTAATTAAAACGGGGCAATGATGGAATCCTTAGTACACTTGATATAAAAAAGCAGTTGGCTGAAAAATGTCTTTTGGGATTAGCTTGAGACAACGTAGGTCAAGTTTCAGTTCGCTCTCTCTGGCACAGATTTTCTGGAGGACCTTGAACATGTGCGACAGGTAGCCTCCTGCCTCCAGCTGCGCTGTGCTGGCCGCAGGGACGCCACAGCTGGAGGACTGCAGATGTTCTGCATGGCCAAGCCCTTGCCTGTGTCAGCCAACACTAGTGAGGATATAAAATATCCGCTGTTTAAACCCATCAGCTAATTCTGACCAGAGAGCACTGGGAGCCAAAGGCAGGGTGCAGCAGGAAGCTGTGGCAGGAGGCGGTAATGAGCAACTACAAATATTGTACCAGAATTTCTTCCTCAACACAGCGGTCTGTAGACTGCACATCTGTCTAAGTATTGAGCTACCACTTAATGAACGGCCACAGCAGTCTTGAACTCAGCACAAGCTGCAAAGCCCACATAACTACAGAGTAAACCCCTGCTCAGCCCATGCAGAGCTCTATCCCACTAAAGCTGAAGTGGAAGGAGGAATGAACCTCAGTAATTAAAAGTTATCTAACGCTACTGAAGTCCACTGATAACCTTTGTTTCTCCATGCTTTATTTACAGCTGAGAGAAGCAGAATGAACCACCTCACCCCACCTCCCAGAGCGCTCTCCTCTGCACAAATGAGTTAATGACTGAAAGTTCAAGAGGCAACGAAATTATGGCAACTACAGAGCTACCTTCAAATACAAACACAACCTTGAACCTACATCAGAAACAGAACTTCAGCAGAAACTTGAAGTTCTTTGCTGAATCAATACATCAACACTATTATCTTTACATCTAGGAATACTGAGCCAGATTGTTTTCTTGTTGATGTTTGCATAAGCAACAAATACAAGTCAAGGGAGTTTTCTATTGATGCCAGACTGATATTTTTAGTTCTGTTAACAACCTGCCAAAAGACCTCAGGCAAGTCCTGTAATGGTTCTGTGCCCTACTTTCTTTCTTCTTCATACAATAAGCAACAAGTAACCTCCCTCACAAGGATTTCAACATACAGTATGTTTGACAGGCTCTGCATGTCTCTGATGGAAGCATCTGCAAAACATGCAAGGCTCTCTAATGAACGTCCAGACTATTTCATATGAAAATGTGGCTGCTGAGGTCAGCTTGCTAATTTGAAAGACTTTTAAAAGTCTACGATGGAGAAAGAACGGAAAATGCAGGACATGAGGTGAAAAGTCCCTGACAGTTTCCTCCTAGACAAGGTGGACATAGTCCAAAAATTCTTTATACTTTCTTTTCCTCTCTCCTCTCCCAGAGGTGGCTTTCTATTGTGTATGTGTTGAATGGTAGGTTTGCTGGAGTTAAGCCAAAGAGAGAGGTAGATGCCTGCCTTTGGGGTCAGAGGAGGGAGGGAGGCAAGCATTTCCTATTGCAGAACAAAGCTGAGTTATTGATAACAAAATCCACTAATGTGCTGACTATTAGGAAATGCTGGCTGATTTCTTTGCATATGGGGGTTTGCATAAATACTTAAAAAATGGGGAGACTAGTTTAATTCAGTAATGGTGTCCCTTCTGGACACTTCCTCTCACTGGTGCCCAGAACAAAGGACAAGAATAATCTTTTTTTTCTTTCTCTATCTCACTTTTCTTTTCACCAAGTTAAAAAAAAAAACAAAGAAAAAAGAAAAAAGAATAGGCTGAAGTAGGAGCTAGGCATTTGGAAGAAACTGTGAACTTCAGGTTGTTCTTTCAAGCTGACAAACTGCTCTGGCCACCAGAAGAGAAAGCTGCTGTTCCAAAGTACACTCACCATTAGTATGTCTGCTGTGATAGCCCAGTTTGAAAACAGAAGAGTTTCTCCGATAAAAATGCAAATCTGTTATAACAAAACACACAAAAAGGAGAAGATTTATTCACTTGACATTCAAGGGAAAAATAACCTGTCACAAACTTTCCTTTGTTGCTTATTTGTCTCAAACCTACACAATACACTCCTTGTTACTGTTGTAGTTTATTCTCAGTGTAAAAAACTATAGATTTTTATCAGAGCTCTAAAGGATTGGCCTGCAACTTCATTAGTGTAAACTGTTTATGATCTACATAGCAGCTAAATAAAAGGCTGACACATTTGGTAATAGAAGAACATGAGAAGCCAGCAAGAAGAGACAGCCCTGAGCTTCCTTACTTGCATCATTCTGTTCCAAACAGCCAGTTAGAAAAGGCAAGAAGGCCACAACTCCCCAAAACATGGTAATTTTCAGCACTAGGAATCAAGTTATGGGTTAAGCTTTGTAGCAAACCAAATGAGGCTCTCTACCCATTGTGTGCACGATCCCTTCCCTCCCCTGATAGCATATTGCTGTCTTTTTTGAGATGGATATACATCTGGGCACTCTATCAACTCAAGCATCACATTGGTAATATCTATGTACAGTCAGGACAGGACTTAAGTGTGGGGTTTGCTACATCAGTGTCTTATGGTGAAACATAACTCTTGACTCTGTGGAGATGGTCACCAAGATACTTTAAAAGCCCTGTGTGTGTAGCAGGATGAGAGCTTCTTTTTGTGTTGGTGTGACATAAACAGCCAGCACCTATCCATTGCACCTCTGGCACCACTTCCTCACTCATTCCCATCCCATAATGCCTTCTCAGCTGTGCTGGTACAACAGAGCCAAGCAGGGAAACTGAGATGGAGCAAAGATTCTTTCGTTGGGGGGGAGGTAGGGGAAGAGGGGTTTGTTTTGGGTTTTTTTTGTTATTTTTAACCCAAATCGGTTCCCTGGTGCAGTTCACTAAATGGTTCTACAAACACAGCAGTTGAGAACAGGAAATGATCAAGGGGAGAAACTAATCTAAACTGGCCTCATCATTAAAAGAAATTTTCATCAAACTGAGTCCACTGGAGCAAGGGTGACATGGCTTCAGGAGGAACACTGCCTTCAGCAGAAAGCTTTTTACCCATATTTCAATGACAAAATTTTTGCTTTTATGCAGGTTCAACAGGATGAAAAAAACAAGGATGGAAAATCTTCCACACAGACATTTCCCTCTTCCTTTGTGCATTACGAAGAGCAGAACACATAGATGAAGCGCTACATTAATAACTGGACCTGTAAAAACCAGCTCCCCTGTTCTCCACCAGCAAGAAGGCAAGCAACACTCCTTTACTAGATGTCACCTAAAAGGTTGCTTTTTGCCCAGCTAACCCATTTCTTTTTGTGGCATCTAGAGAGAAAACATTCCTCCTGCCATCCATACCGATAGTTGGAGATAACAGCTACAGAGATTTGGATTCTGGTAATTGAAGAGTCCCCTTTTAATTGCCTTACATTCAGTTTTTGTTATGTTGAATAGGCAACAATTCATTAATGAAGCCAAGCCAGCAAGAAATACATGGTACACTTTGCGCTGAGGAAGCATTCAGACGGACGTTGTGTTGTGCTCCTCGGAGCTCTGACGGGCTGACAGGCACAGTCACTGTCGCAGTCCTGTTGCTTGCACAGGCGCAGTCTGGGGTGGGAGGGGACCTCCCAAAATGGCAGCTATGGCTCGATGGGACCACCACAATTGTCTTTCCCACACACTGGCTGAGATTGCCTAAACCCCTCGGATCATCATGTCACTGCAAGGTACAGTTTGCTTTTTTTAGCAAGTCTTACGCATTGACCTACGGAAAGCTTCCGTTATTTGTTTCTAAAATTGTCTTTGTTTCCCCCACATTCTCTCACCCTATCCCCCTCTTTCTGTGACTGGATCTGCTTCCTCTCTGATGGTGTCTGAGACAGTCATCACAGCCCAGCTGGTCAGCTAGGTTATCTCCTCTTTCCATTTTCCCACTGTCCACTGGTCTGCCTTGAACTTGGCTCTCTCTGGAAATGCCAGCTGCCACAGAAACACCAACGAACCAAGGTGCTGACGGGAGTTGAAGCCGTGTGTCATGTAGCAAGGGCATACCGGAGCCGCAGGTGGGCTCTCAGGACCTGCCCTGAAATCTGTCCTGCTACAGCTCTGCAGCTGCTGTTGCTGGGATTCTGTGGCTGGATAGATTAAACTGAGCTTGGGAAAGATGTAATCACACCTCTGAACGCAGCAGCGACATGCCCTGCCTGTTGATACAGTACTGCAAACAGGCAACTGCTTGCCTTACAGTTATATAAATTACACACACGTAACATGCATATGAATTGTTACATGCAGCAAGGAAAACTTGCCCCCTTCTGCAAGAATTCAGCACAAGTCCTATAAATTAATCACTGAAATGCTACAAACTTCAGGGTGCACCAGTTCTGAATTGTTGAATGTGTATTTCACCCAACACGTTTCCATGAAAGACACGCTTAATATGTGGATACTGGTAAAAGGAAAAGAGGAACAAGAGAAAGATCAAAAAGTAGGACAAAAGATACTGACATTAAAAAAAGTCTGTTCTTCAGCTGCTAATGGGGATTTATAAAAATGAGTTCATCCACTGCAAAGGGCATATGAGGATATGTGGTATTTCTGCTGGAGAGAGACTCTAGGGATGCTTACTGCAAATAGGGCAGCCTCCAGAACAGATCAGTAACTCCTGAAATGGTGACAGTTTTGACTCCTCACACACTTTTCAAAGCCTCATTTCACACTGAGATTTCAGTTCTAGAGATATATCCACTTCTGAACCCAAATGTGTTGTATGATATCTCACCACCTCCATTTGGTGTCCAGTTGCTCATCTGTGATGAGCTGATAGAAGTTATGTCCCCCTCAAGTCTTCTCTTTATGTGATCAGTAAGCAAATTCTGATTCCCCAAAATGGTAAGTAGTTTCAGAGTGGTCACACCAGCAGCTCCCACAGCAAGATCTAAGCAGGTTATAAACTCCTTCCATGTCTATTTCCAAAGTGTGTACCTGTCTACATCTTCGTTATCTGTATTTCTCTTTGAAATGGTGGGTAAGACTCCCATGCGTACTCTTGAATTTGAAGTAAGTCTAACTCCATCTCAGTGTTGGGCAATATCGATGCCTCAGAAGTAGGTAAGTCACCACCACCATGCCAACAGAAAGTCCCTGGAGTTGAGCCTGAGATGCCATCAAAGCTCTATGGCAAGCTTTTACCCTGGGAGATGCTGTTTCTGCAAGATCATAAAATGTCCTCGAGGAATTGAAATAGATGCTGAAATTGAGGTACAACAGGAACTTGGAACAGTGTCAAAAGGAAGGCAAAGCAAAGCATCTCTCTCCAGCAATTTGGAAATTTAAACTAGTCTAAAATGCGCTGTTAAAAGTCCGAGTAGTGCGATACAATGATGCCATACAGCTAATGGGTTTCAAGAGACAGTTTTGAAAACCAGCATTTCAAAGAGTACATATTTCAGAAAGAGTTGGACCTAAAGTTATGCAAATTGCTGTTTTAAGGAGCTGGAATACAACACAAATACATCTGCTGCAAGGAAAACAGAGTAAGAACTGATTGGACTATACAACCACGCAAGACAGTAAAAGACAGAAATATAAGTGTCTGGGCAGTGAAGTGACATAGCATGCTGTTTTAGTCCACCTTTCCAGCCACTTCTACTACTGCCAATAATTTACTGGATTAGTATGAAAAGATTGGAAGAAAAAAAAGAAGTCTGTCTACCTGCTCCAGGTAGGAGTGGCTGCTACAGAACTAGAATAGCAGCTGCCCTGAGGGACCAAAACCACCTGCAAGACAGGACTGAGCAGGGGAGAAAAAGTACGCATGTTAGGGGAGGAAGAGGGCAGACAGTTGACAGCATGTAAGGGACAAGGCGATCATGCTAATGGATATGCAGGTCTTTTCCAACAAAATCCAAAACCCAAAAAGCCAACAAATTAAAAAGCAAGGGTTCTGCTGATTCCTGTTGGAGTGCTGGATGCTTCATTTAAGCTGATGCTAGTATCAGTCGAAATTAAAAACTCTCAACTGTTAACTAGAGCAGGGAGGGAGACAGTGATCTGGTGCTCACCACAGCTCAGTGTGGCAGAACACCATCTCGTGGGGACCCATTTAAATGCTTGGAAGTGATAATTTTAAGGCTCTGAGCCAATGAGGGGTACAAAACCTGTAACCCTTCAATGTTAGCATGGTGTCATCAATGACAGAAATCTAAGGACAGTACAGAAGGTCTGGAAATACCACCATGTTGGGCAACAGACCAGAACATTGCTCTTGCCTTTCAGAGTCATACAGAACTCTAAGGTGCTCTTTCAGGATGAGAGCCAGGACACAGCTGTCAAGGAAGCTACCAGAGACAAGAAAATCCACCCATAAATTTCTACTGTATTCTTTCCAGAACAAGCTATTATCGTGGATTTTGAGATAAGGAAGGTAGCCTGGTCCCTCATGCTGTCCACCAAATCTAGGTTTTCCAACTCCAGAGTCAGAGAACAGTTTCTCCTTCATTTTGGACCAATGAGACTTAAACCAGAGAGTAATGAGAAACTGCTACAATGCAGCCTTGCAAAACAGATGTGGTAGTGAAATAAAAGGGATTTAAACACTCTGGAAGCCTGTAAGATTGCAGTAACATTGAACGGCATGGAAAAACAAGGGCTTGTGCTTGAAACCTGCCTTGAAGAGTCAATTCAACTGATACATTGCACCCCCATGATAATACCTTGTGTTATGGGACACTGGTAGCTCCAGCACAGACCTGTTCTCTCAGTGAGGTGAGCACCTGTAACACTAAGTAGCAACAGCAACAAGTGCTGTGCCACTGTTTTCTGTTTATATTATAGTGGATGGCTTGGCCACAGATCTACCAGCTCCAAGTGATTTACAAACATTAATGATCTAAGCTACCCGGACCCTTTTTAAGTTAAGAATCCTCTTTTTTGCAGAGGCAAAACAAAGTTAAATAACTTGCCCACTGTCAGATCTCCGATTCCCCAGTCGGCACATGAATTAGACTCTTATCTGCTTTCTATGCATCAGGCTTCTAGCAGCAGAGAAAGCTTATTTAGGGCTACAGAGAGGCAGTGTTACCTGCAACAAATGTATGCATCAGCCTAACAGCATCAGCAAACAGGCTTAATTCCTCATACCCCCTCCGTATGCATATATAGCTTCCTTTGAAAATCATTGACTCTTTATTAGATTTATGGCTCATGCATAATAAAATAAATTGTTTCTAAGATTGGTTAAATAATACCATCTATATAAGAAAAAATATGAAAATGAGACCAATAACCACCTTTTGTGGCAAAATTTTTGAAAATGGTATTTCCAGCTTAGAAAGGGAGGACTTTCTGCATAAGGAGACTAAACACCATAAATGAACAGGTCTGTCCATAATCTCTGAGAAAGGATAAAATCACAGGTCTGGCTGCACAAAGAGGTGGATGGGAGGGGCAGGTGGAAGGAGGTGACAGATCTCTTCACTCGGAGACGGCTGATGATGACAGGAGGGTTAATGCTTGGCCAACCAGTAACACCTTTTTACAGGTTGTCTGAGGTGATCATTTTTCTGCTGAATCAAAGGTTAGCTGTAGACCACGCAACAAATCAGAGGACCGATTCTCCTGCTGACACTTTCTAAATAGCCAGAGTAGGCATTCTTGGTTCTCTCTTAATGTTTTAAAACCTTTGCTCTTTTTTCCTGTGTTTGCAGCTATTGAAATACTCAGAAAACAACCATGGCTAGTTCAGTGTACTGGATTTCTGCTCTTTACTGAAAGCAAGATTCTAACCTGAGGGTGGATTATTATACTTAAGTTTTCCTTTTCCTTTCAGTCTAGCTGTCTGGATCCATCTGATGTCTTTTTATACACTTTGATTATAAAACTGTGGGTGGGGCCATATTTAGTTTGCATTTGTGCAGCATCAAGTATTGTGGGTTCCTGGGCTATGACTAGGACTTTCAGGTGCTATGGCAATACAGATAACAACAAATTGAAATTATATAGTAATTAATATTGGTTTGCAGACAGCTACCTAGTTATGGAAATTAAGGGTACTTACAGGTAGCCAAAAGCATGCCCACAGACAAATTATACTGTAATTATAATTTGGTACCACTGCAGCTACAATACCCTTATCGTAAGGGAAGTGGTCGATTTTCCTGTAACAAAGTATTCGGCAAGAGCAATAGAGGCATGGATAGAGGTATAGACAGAACAACCCAAAGGCAGGGAACTGTGGGTTTCCGTGCCTGTGCTAAATCCCCAGCTCTAAATTCTGATGACAGGGAGAGGATAAGCAGTTATCATTTTCCCTCCAGGCACATCTAGACAGTGCCAAAATGCCAAGGGGCAAGATGAGGGACAATCAGAAGGGGAAAAGCAAGACCAACATCTCAGGCTTCCTGCAGGGGACAATGCACAGAATCTTCTAAGCAGTTTGTAGAGGGAGTAAGACTGCCATATGCAGAGGATTATACTTACATAGGCTCCCACAATGCTGCTCTTGGCAGCAACGAAGATGAGACAGATGAAGATGGCTGATCCTAGCATGCCAACAGCACAGACAAGAGGATCAGCTCGCTGGGTTTTTAACCGGCACCATTTGGTTGCCCCGGTCCCTGTGATCACACCCAGGAAACCAGTGAAGCATGTGATTGCGCCGAAGATCAAGCTATTAAAAGAAAAAAAAAAAAAAAA
>Ga0065711_1009916_pt1 | contig 15279 bp, 10 predicted proteins | sample Hoacrofraction12_FD_59098 | JGI IMG/M metagenome (GOLD analysis project Ga0065711, IMG submission 59098) | Hoatzin crop microbial communities from Cojedes, Venezuela - Epithelial fraction 12 v2 (version 2) | ecosystem: Host-associated > Birds > Digestive system > Esophagus > Crop | place... | reverse complement strand
GGGGGGGGGGGGGAAGTGGGGCCATTGTTTGGTTTGGTTTGAAGCACAAAGATTGCTGAGCTCGTCAAACATCACTGCAGATTGCCAGTTCATTAGTGCCAGTTGCAGGCACTGCCTACCTCTCCCAGAAGCATCAGTCTCACTCGTTGTGGCCCCACGAGATCCCACCAGCGCCCGGCCGTGCACACCAGAAACTCTTTTGCCCCCGGTAGCGTGCAAGACCCCGACCCGACAGCTCCGTATCCCCGCGGACTCACACCGGACACGGCAACTCCTCTGCTGAACTGGTACCACCCAGCACCGTATCTGCACGTTTGCTAATCTGGCATGGACGCTGATCACGTGAAAGATGAATCAAATCTCATTTTACCACAAAGTAAGACTGAAGTGCAAAGATTTCTTAAGGAATTGCTCTTCGCTAATTCTGCACGTTACCACCGATGTGCAAACAAAAGGCGATGAAGAATCTACCGAGCTCTGGAAGAAGGCTCTTTTGTCCCAGGCAGCAGACACTGTACTCCCTCACTAAATCCATCCAGCAGCAAATTTATGACCACATTCCTCATTATTTCTTTAGGCTGCACAACTACACACTCATGTCACACACCTACACATCATAAGCACTGAAATTCCAGAGCACATTAAGCCAGCCCCACGTTTTTTTTGCCGGTGATGCTGCTGGCAGCTGAGCACCAGGACAACAGCACAGGAGCTGAGCGAATTGCCCCAGGCTGTTCAGTAACTCACCGGCCTGGAACGCAGCAGTTCCTGGAGATCTTCCTCTCAATTAACTCGACTGCACTAACTACGCCCATGTACTCACATACATAATATTCAAACCTCTTCTGCAAGGACTGAAGGAAAGGCACAGTGGGCAAACCAACTCTGTCAAGCCCCTAAAGATGTTTTACATAAATACATTTCTATTTAGTGTACGTGTTTTCTATGCAGAAGCACCTTATTGATTAAAAAAAAAATTGGTGGGATCAGACACAAAATCAATTAATGTTTATTAATCAACATGTTATTGTACCTTTTTTTATAATGTAAGCCAATCTAATATTGTTACAGCTTCATTATTTCTTTTAATGTTGAATCTTCTCCCACCATCCCCAGCCTATTTAAACCTGTATTTTTTCAATGCTTTTTATCTGTGTACTTCACCAAGTAATAATGTGAAGTAGTAAACAATATTAACATAATATAGCCACATCCTGCCCTAAGATGACTGCTTTCCTTTAATAGCGCATGTAATATTCATTTAGGGGATACAGAGAAGAGGAGGACTGATTAACGCAATTAGCTTGGAGCCATACAGTACCTGATATTCAAAGAAGGAGTCACAGAGACAACTTTTAACCAAACTCACATAAACAGTCCCACTTGGCAGAAACAAAATTTTCACACTCTGTTGTCCACAATAAAGAAAGATCCAAAGTGGGTAAATTCACCTGTTTAATCAGACAGGAACCGAGAACCATTACACCTGGCATGTGCCTTTGCCCCAGCATAAAGGCTCCAGCCTCCCTCCTGCAGGCTGGGCAGCCCACACCGCAACCTAAGAGCGGCTCAAGGGCTCTGGCTGCCCCTGCCAAGAGCCCTGGTGTCACAGCGTTAAGAGAAGGTTGCCCACACCGCAACCTAAGAGCGGCTCCAGGGCTCTGGTTGCCCCTGCCAAGAGCTCTGGTGTCACAGCATTAAGAAAAGGGTCTCAAGGCATTGCCTACAGGTTTGGGAGCTGCAAAACGCTGGGACCAAATCCTAGCTGCAGGAAGGAGCAGGGTCCGCATGAAGGCATGCTGGGTTTCCTACTAGAAGGCTTCTCAAAGACATTTCACTGGGAGGAGGTACTAGACTCCCAGGTTTGGCTGGAACTCAGGACCTCTCCCCGTGGGTCCTCACTGGTGGTGGGTGACTGCCCAAGGTCTTCTTCCTGTCTTTCAGACTGGACTGTTACCACCTTCTGGTGAGGATTACAAGGCCTCTAAGTTCAAAGCAACAGAATTTCATTTTGAAGAACAAGGGCTTGCTTGAAAATGCTTTTTTTATTAGATTATAAATGATGAATGGATTTTACATCTTTAAATCCACCACAATGGCTAACATAGGTTTTCACGAATTTTTCAAGATAACTTACAAGAAGTATTAATCTTAAATGCATAAATATCTGACACTTCAGAACATTAAACATGCAGATCTACGGTTTTGACCATTAAGCTGTGTTGTAATTAGCCTCCTCAAGTAACAGTGGAAGTTTAAATAAATTGAAAAGTCTCAAACATAACAAGCTTACAGTCACCCACCCACTGCCGCTGTTTAAATCAGCCTTCTTTAAACAGCACTTTGATATATTTGTTCACTATACACACAATGAAAGACTTTCTCATATTAGTCACTCATCAAATGTATTCTTTTCCTACATTTGTATTTAAATTCCAAATATGTTCTCTCCTGGCTCAAATCACAGCATTTTCCTGCTTCTAGTTTGGCTTAAATAAATTTAAGAAGTGCAAAGGCTCCTCAATCATTTGCAGCTTCAGCTGAGGATGGAAGATGTTTAGTGCAATAATCAGCAGTCTTGACATGTTGATAACCCCAGAACTGTAAATTCCAGAGGATCAATTCAATTCTTCACAGTTCCAAGCTGCATAAAACCCTGACACTCAATTTTCCATTGGGAAAAAAAAGTGGCAAAAATTGACCATAATAGACTAAAAATCTTTACCACAAAGCTTCCTTGCCTGAAGAGCTGTTACATTCAAAATTTTTTTGTAAGCTGTATTTTAATTTCTTGTAACTCCTATTTCAAAACACACCACTTGCTTAAAAACCCTCTCTACTTGCTGTCGTCTTTCTTACCCCAGAGAGAATTAGCCAGTGCACTGTGAAGAAATGAGGGGTCCTTTATCCTGAAATATGTTGCAGGAATAACTGCAATGTGTGCATGTCATTATTTAATTTAAAAAAACATAGTCAATTAAATTCATTATTCCGATATTACTGAACTCACTATAACATGACTTAAAAAACCCAAATCCTCATAAAACCTGTGGTGTAGTCCCTATGCATAATAGTTTCTCAAACTATTTCTCAATTATTTTCTGATGCTCTCCTCAAAGTACTACGAAGAGCAATAGCATCACCTTGTACCACTGTATGCACATATTAACTGAAAAGTATTTTGAAATCATATTTGGTGTCATATTAAGTACATTGTGGGTTAAGTTTCCTGCAGAACACTTATTTTCATGGTCTCATTGACTTAATTATGAAGAAACGGATGCTGTGCGTTCAGTTTTTCATTTGTCATGCAACATTAAGTGTTTAAAACCATGAGGAAAACATACTTGTTACTACCCAGGAGAATTATTTTGAAGGAATTCTTAAAAAAAAAAAAAAAAAAAAAATCAGTCATTTGTATCATTTTGAAACTTCTACGAACAAGCAATCTGTGAGTGAAACATCCACAAAAACATCCGTAAGGCATAAAAATCAAAAGCAAAAGTGTCATTAAAAAAATTTACGAAGAGTGATCATGCGCAGGTAAGATATGAGCAGGCAGGGAAAATTCAGCTGATGTATCTGAATCAGAAAAGCTTTAGTACAAATGGAGTTGGTTTGCTGCACAATATAGAAGTCGGATTGTTGAGTAACAAATTCCAAGACCATTTTAGTACTCAAATTTATTAGGAAAAAGTAAATCTTCCAAAGTATGAACAGTTTTTAGGCTGTGAATTTGTCAGAAATACAAAAAATTTGTATCTTCACACAGGGAACCCAATTATACAACCACCACACTGACTAGGTGTTCTCTTAGGTCTGCCTCCCCTTCTGCGTCTGATACACGGCACATAAAGCTGTCAAAGCAATACACAGTATTGCATAGTTACAACAATAGTTACTGACAGTTACAACAGTTCTCTGGAGCAGAATGACACCTTATTTTATATATATATATACACACACAAACACACTGTTTCCAGGTAACTTTTACTGCCTCATCTCATATAATACACATACTGATCTTTGTTCTAACGTTAGCTGACAAGTGCTTCACAATCATCCTACAGAAGGGAAGATAAAGAAGACTGTGTAATGCACAGGACACATGACATTGTAGCTTCTAATGACTATTTTTGTGTCTGCATTACATCACAAGATGGGCTACAAAGCAAACAGCTGTCTGAAGTCAACTGAAGAAACTCATTAACCATTGTAAGTAGAAATAAAACAATATTCCAATGTCATGCCTTTCTTCAGACCTATGATTAAGTTGTTCTGCTCTTTAAAGCACAACTTAGCGTTGAATTCAGATCTTTTAGTCAAAATAAATTACTTTTCAGAATTCTGATTACGAATAATTGTTTTAATCTTCCAACCTTTGAATGGAAACTAAAGGCAATAGTGTAATTTTCAAAATCAATAATACACAGAAAAAATTCTGAAAATATTAAGAAAGCTGTTTTTTAAACTAAATGATGGATTTTCTGAAGACAAAATTCTATGGATCGCTCCCCTCTTTCCATTGTATGTTTCATTTATATAGCTCACAATTTTAGTTGTGTGTGTCTATCAAAATAATTGGAGCTCTGCTACTGTAATCATGCACTTTGAATTTTCACAGATTAACCTCTGCACAGTATGGGGGTGGTGACTACAGCAGATGAAAAAACAGCTTTCAGAAGTTTTGTTAAAATTCATAAGCAAGCCAAAGCAATTAATTAACATATGGGATAAGCCAATGTGAAATTCCACAATATAATTATCAGGAAATATGTTACAAGAAAGAATGTAATGCTAGCAAAAGACTGGATCACATGTGATTTTGTGACTAGGTTTTAGTTACAATTCTTATTTGTGGATTCTGTGGATGTTGCTGCCAATACACACAGCACAATGCCATGAACATGCAGCTCCTGCCCAAAAAGTCTCACATAATACACACTCTCAGAGATAAGATAAAATAAAATCCAAAGATTTAGGAAATTCAGTTAAATCTCAAAGTGGTGACTGTTTAGCAAAGTACTTTCCTGCCTGGGAGAAGATAACTTCACTGTAAAGCTTTTGTTGTCAGTATAAAAAAATTATCAATAAATTAATGCAAAAAATACCTCTATTTCCACTGCTACATGCTAAAATACATGCTTTCTTGTGTCTTTAATAAGAGACATGTTCTATATGCAGACTTCAAAGTTTTCCCAGCTTGGAATCAGCAAACCTTTGAGAAAATCTATAATCTGCATAATTGAGCATAACCGCGTTTCTAGTGATTTCTGGTGTCACTTCAATTGAACATAAACACTGAGGTTAAAAAAAAAGTCTTCTCAGAATCACATTCTAGAGTGTCTTTAAAAAAGATAAAAATTCGTCTAAGCTACCTGAAAACTCTAAAGTGGCTAAAAGACAAATGAAAAAGAATTAATCTCTTTGCCTTGCTTCTGATTTACATTTGACATATAAATGTCTAAAAAATCCAACATTTTTTCCTCCTTAAACATATATATACAGATTGCTTTTAAGTACTACTTTAAGGTTAGTTACCGTACAGATTACTTACACTATATATTAATAGCAACCCAGGAATTGCATGTTGGCAGCTTCATCTGTATTAAAATTCATGTGCTATGCAAAGAGTATTCCAACATAAATTAACTAAGATGGTAGTGTTCCAGCAATATATATTTGTTCACTGCTGAAGCTCAATGCTTTACGCACCTACACTTGCTTCTTTTCTCAAATAAACTTCTGCAGTCTAAAATTCCATTTTGGTGGCTCTTCCAGCACTCCTCAAACCTGTCGCCCCAGACCTCTTCCAGCACTCTTAATAATCAGTGCCAGTGAAGCACACCCTGGCCATTCCCTGTATTCAGTTATTTTAATCTTCTATAAATGCTAAATAGAGTAGGAAATATACATGGTAATAATGATTATGTTAAATCCTTACATTTTAGGGCTTAAACAGTAACCCAAAATCAGTATCACTTTACATATGTTGTATAAATTAAATCGCATATTACCATACTGAATATTTTTTTCAGTTCTGCTACGTAATCGCTCTTTTCATAAAAGGAAGTCATTCCTGAATTCCTAGTACACAGTGGGTGATATTTTACTCAAATCAAGCAGCAGCAGCTGTCAACAAAACCACACTATTTGTCCTCAGCTGGCAGAATTATCCCGCAGATTACTTTTGTGTTTGCAATCAAACCTGCGGGATTGCATTCACCTCCTTTCTTTCTCTGTCTGCAGAGGATTGTTGAAGTGACAGCCTGGACCAACTCAGCTGAAAGAAGAAATCTGAATTTTAAATCCAAACTCTAGTCCTAAGAATAAGCCAAAAAAGTCAGTACAATCGTGACAGTTTTAGGAAAAAATTCCGTACCATTCTGAATGATAGCAAATAATAACAGCACATTCCTTCCTTCCACAGGAAGAACCTGCATGAAGGGACAGCAGGAGAAAAGCCATACGCTAGATCACAGTAACACAAAAAGAAAAAAAAAGTTTAAAAAAATCAAAAACCCTTTCAAATGATTCTTAAAAAAAACCAACTTTCAGTAAGATGAACAAAACTGAAGAACAACTTCAGTGCCTTTCTAAAGGAATTGAAATTACCCATCCAAGCCACAGAGAAATGTATCAGTAACTTCTAGACACATAGATATTAAAAAATTATTGCAACCATGAGAGCACAGCACATGGGCAAAGCTGCTTATTTTCCAATGGAAGCCAAAATTAACTAGACACCAAAAACGTGGCTGAGAAAGATACACCTGAAAGCCTACTTCTCCCCTTTTGTGGCCACAAATAGCAGTCCAGGAGGCTTCAGCTGTTGTTCAAGTTACAGGTGGTTGGATGCTTCTCTTCAAACAGGTCCAAAATGGGTGACTTAAAGCCTCGCGTAAAATGAGTTGATCTGGGTTCAAATCGCCTCCTTAGCTTTACAAGGTTCTAAAGCAAGCCTGTCTCACACAACCACCTAGCCCAGACCAAAAGAATGGCTGTTTCTCCTTCTCCTGGTGAAGTTCTACCACCAGGAACACGCGTGGTGTGCAAACACTGTAAGGTCCTCTATGATTGTGAAGCTCACAGGTGATCATCTGGGAGAGAAAGCCTTGTTCATCTCCCTTCTACTTGGTCTGCTTAAGACAATTTACATGGAACAACTTTTGAATAAATGACCACTCTTGCCATCAGGCTGGCAAAAAAAGACTTCTTTAAATAGCAAGTGTGAGGAAAAGTGAATAGCAAAAGCCTTGAAGAGTTCCTCATAGCAACCGAAACACATTCTAAAGCAACATTTCTGACCACACGCTACCGCAAAGTAAGCCATCGATTTAAGGAAGCAATTACTGCAAATTACCATACACATCTCATGCTTTTAGAATCAAGTTCAAACGCATCAAAGCAAAGAAAAGCATCACAACGCAACCACCACCATAACTGGAGACAAATGCAAAGATCAAAGTTCATTGTCCATCATGGAAGCAGAGCTCTAAACTAAAACAGTCAGAACTGATAACACCCAAGTAAAATTCACAGCAAGTCCAATGCGCTCTTCCACTGTCAGTGATATTTAAATAAAATTGCCTATTTACCTCGGTCTCTGAAAGGTCTGTCTGAAACGCAGCCCCATCACTTCACAACTGCATAGTACGCAGAGATTCATTTCCACTTATCATCAGTTCTGTAACTAATAAACAGCGAAATCTATAAACCCTCTTCATTAACGTTTGTTATGTATCCATCACTGCAGTGTTTTCAAACCTGGCTTTGTCATACAGAAATGCAATTTAAATAGTCTTTTAGAAGTAGTTCCCCGTGAAAGCATGGAAAGAAAAAAAAATGGTTTTGTCTAATGCTAGGAAGATGGACCTTAAAAAAAGCATTCTGAATCTCAATCACTAATCCAAGAAAACTTCCCATTTCTCTCCTTCAATAAATATAATATCCTTTGTGTACATTATGGCATAAGAAAAGTGTTAAACAAAGCTGAAATTTGTTGTTGTTTTGGGGGAGTTTTTTTGTTTGTTTGTTTTTTTAACAGCAGTTCCTCAGTACCTTGATTAGCAATCAATATTTCAAAGCAAAATCAGTCCACGGAAGTGGATCACATATTAGAAGGCAGAACCCATTGCACACAATGCAAGACCACGGTGCAGTTTCCATAGTAAATCTTCATAATGCCACACAAAAAATGCTACACAATCAATATGAGGTATATTCATATATTTAGTAAAAAAGGGAATTAAGAGAAACACAACTTTAACATCTGAGATATTAATTTTATTTTTTTTTTAAATAAAGATTTGTCTTTGGCAGCGGAACTCAGCACACTTTTTTGCCAAGGGAGGGAAGAGTTGAGCCACTCTCCTGACAAGTCGGTCTGACCCTGTCTCACAAAGCTGAGAAGAGGAGGAGAGGAAAATGACAGCAAGTCCCTACTGAACGACCACGATATATAAAATGCAGTAAGATTTACATTTATAATTGAACCATTAAGAATAAACATTTCATGGCTCTTTAAGCACATCACCATATCACTTAACATGTTTGGCAATACTTACTGTGCCTAGAAAATTAAGGCCAGTAGCTGTATGTCACTATGAATGACAGCTTTACAATTCTCCAAGTAACCTTGGAACTCTTTCCTTAAGCTTTGATGTGTAAGCTTCTCTACTAAAAAATTGAAATGAAAATTATGTAAAAACCCCTAATTTTTGACTACTACTTTGATTATTACCAAATTACAGCCACCGTACTTCTCTCTTTAATTGCTATTACCCAAAACCTTGGGCATCTCAGCATTGCTGCTTTTGCTGCCAAGAACACTCAGAGACCAGTCCTTACATCTCTTATCTGGAGAGACTTCACCCGTGTTCCTCCTCAAATCAGCAGGGCGAGATGTGTAAGAGTTACTCTTCTCGGACATGTGGCTCGACAGGCACGCTGGAGAAAGTATTAAGGAATGCACAAAGAGTGTTTTAGAGACAAGGACTATTTTCCAGTAAGGCTTCGTATAAATTGCCAAGGAATAGAATGAGAGAGAGGATAACGAGTTGCTCATCATATTCCTGCCTATTAAAAAGTTAAGGGCAAAATAATAATACTGGAAAAAAAAAATCAATAGCTTCATTCAGAGACATTTAATGGAGTATCTCACAATTCCAGACTGAGCTCTCCATTTCTTCGCTCCTCCAGCTCATCTGTGCAGCACGCTGCAGAAATGCATTGCAGAGCTAATAAAAGTGCAATACATTTTTTTAAAGAGTAAAGTTTGATGGAGAAGTGCAGGAAGGCCTCTAACATAGCAAAAGAAAGAACAACGAACTCTGCTATTTGAAAAACACCTCCGGCAACACGATAATCTCCAGTATTAGCAAACTATTCTAAAAGCATGTTCACTGCTTTAATAGACTCATGGGATAAAGAATAAGAGTATGAGTCAAATTCTCAGCTACTGTAAATTGGTACAATTCCATCAAAATCAGCACAGTGCTACTGTAAGTAGTACAATAATCTAACCCAAGTTTTTAAGAGAGTTTCATGAATGTAGGGAGGGAAAAAAAAAAACAAATTACCCACATCTGTGTTTTCTACCATTAGCATTTTTATTGTACATCTTTTCCTTCACTAGGAAAAAAAACAAAAAACAACAACCAAAACCAACCTTGCAGAATAAACCTCCAATCTGCCCAACCTCACTACCATGATCCCCGGATATTTATCAGCACAAGAGCATCTGCCACACTGCACAAACATCCCCAGTTTCCTTTTATTGAACAGGTAGTAAAAGAAAAACCATGTTTAAGCTGAGTCACCCAAGGTAGACCAATAAATCTGATTATATCGGTTATTGCTGTGAGATAATAATTATTAACAGAAGTTAACATAGACCTCAATAATAACAAGCTCTGAAAAGAACTCATACCGTGCAGGACAAAGAAATAAAAGCCCATAAAATAACTGCTGCATTTTTTAAACTATGTCATGGCAGCTTATGGTTTCCACATCTCCTTACAGAAAGCTAACAGAACAATTCAGTTGACGGCACTCATCAGTGAACGATTGAAAGAAAAAAGTTCTTGCAAAGTTGCAGTCAACAAATTGTAGTTTCTTCTGTTATTTCTACATTGTATCTATTAAGACCTGAACGACTATAACGCTTTCCACAATGTGTTAGCGCATATTAGTCATAATCTATGTTTCCCAATGTGGCACAGTAAAATTTGGCCTTAAACTGTGCCTGCCCCGAACTCCAGAAAGCAATGTTATTTTCTTCTTACTTAGCAAAGCACAACTGTGGTCTTAAAAAGTTTATTTACAAAAGAAAACTGAATGCCTCCCTCACAACCGAGTGATGTACAGAGAGAGATAAATAAAGAATACACACACAAGTACGTAATTAAAAGACCAGACAATACAAATCCTAATTGCTAGCTAAAAAAGAAAGGTGCAGATTTTTTTTTCCTTTTTTTTTTTTTTTTAAGACCCTTTACTCTGTCACTGTCTGCTGCAGGACTGAAACTGCTAGTTCCAACCGGTCCCAAGGAACGATCCCAGCTGACGTCTCATCCTCGAGAGGGAACGTCGCTCGATGAATTAGAGGCTGCAGTACCAAGCAGCGCAGAACCTGGCAGTGCACTGAACGGGCCATACTGGTGTGGAGCCCTAAGCAAAGGAAGACGCCTTCCAGCTGTTCGAATCTGCTCAAATTTTAGTCTTCTGCGCCGAGGTCATTTTGCTTCTCCTGCTCTCCGACTTTTGGCCTGGTGCTGAAAGGCCCGCAAGAGGACCGGCTCTTTAAGCACGACATTGGTGTTCGCCTTTAGGGTTGCAAAATGCCGCCCTCGGCTTCTGCCCTACTTCAGGAGCATGTACAAAGTTTCGGCTGTTTTGCAAACCCCAGCCAGCCAATGCTCTTGTGACCACTCAACATTAACATTAAGCGGGTCAGGGAGGAAGGGGAAGGAACAAAAGTTATTTTGTCCTTGTAGCTAGCTGGAGAGTTTCACAAAAAATAAGTACGAGGATACATTTACAAAAATAGGTCATTAAATATGTGCTTCAATAACCTTCAGTTAAAGCTTAAATTCTTGTTTCTTTACAAAACATTGACTGTCATTTGGATTTGTTGCTTTCTTTTGTTGCTTTAAGACTTTCAATAATTTTTAGCTATAAAAATCATTCATATAATTGCCATTTCTCAATAGACAAAGTAACACAGATACTATCATTATTCAAACAGTAGGCTTTAAAAGAAATGAAACATCTTTTAAAACGATCCTAGGAGTAGCGGAGGACTAGCCACCGCCCAAGGAATAACATATTAATTCTAGTAGCTTTTTTAACCATCCCAAAGCAGTAAAAAAGTCAAATAAAGAATTCAAGGAGGGGGAAGCGGGAAATCCCAGATCCCAAGGCATTACTGGAATGCCTGGTACGAGCTTCAAGACACTCAAATTCCTTTACGTTTTTTCCCTGAAGTTATTCCCTTATCAACGACTGCTGCTAGAAAAACTGCAAATAAAACTATCTACAAGGCAAAGTTTCTACGAAAGAACAGTCTACAGTGCAAAGATTAAGAACATTAAAATTTAGCCAGGCTCCAAGATAAGACAGAAAGGAACCGCTTTTCTTGTGAGGTGCAGGGTGGTTGGAGTTTGATTTTCCGGGGTGGGGGGTTTATATTTTATCTTCTACTTGTTAATGGTGGGGTTTTGGTTTTTTTAAATTGCAACATTCTAGTGCTTTTTTTTTTTTTCTAGTGTGTATTCTGAGCATGAAATGAGAACTTTTGATTAAATCTGGAGAAAAAATACGAGGTAGCTTGACACAACATTGACCAAGAAGACACAACATATCCAAGAAAAGAGTTATAAAAGGAAAAAACCCCACCAAACAAAAACCTTATTTTTTATGAATACCAGACACATTCCATCTTTTTCCTTTCTGTTTTTGTTACGACTATCTGTGAAGAGATCTGAGGCATTTCTCCCATTCCTAAAACACCTCATTGAAAAAGTCATATATTCTAGACCAAGGCCTATCTGAGCACTACAGTGGTCTGCTGAGATGGTCTGCTAGACCTCGATCAACTACAGGTAGAGAAGAAACCATCCATCAGATACAGTTCGAAGCATGCATCTTCTAGAAATGAATATTCCGTCTTATCAAAACACTGGCAGACTGTATACGCAGACACTGGTCCTAGATATCCTGGAGGAACAATGTTCCTTTTAAAAATGAATGGTATTTTTCCCATTAGCCCTACTGTTCGGCATTCCCACACTATAATGTGAAATCAGGAGTCCAGCAGGATTTTTACTGGAAATGTACAGAATAAGGACCATGCCTGAAGTTTTGTGGGTAGGTGTTGCTGCCTTTTTTTAAACGTACTTTCAGGATTGTAAGTAACTACAGTGCTCCCAGAAGAAATATACTGGTCTATTCTCTCAAGACACTTCTGTTCACGACTAAGATGAGCTTCCCAACATGGGCTTCTCCTAGATAAACACTGTAAGTGAAGAGCAAAGTTTCAATAGGCACTACTCTATATAGACCCAGCGAGATTAAGTAAGATCAACAGTACTTGGTAGAAACAAGTCTATATTAATTAAGATGAACATTGTTAATAGAATTAATACATGGAATATTAAATAGTATCAAGATGAACCAATGCTACTTCACCTTTCTTCTACTGCTTTGCAAATTGAGAAGAAGAACGTAACAGGGTTGGAAATATTGCACTAGAAACCATGAACAGCTGTCAACTGGGTCCAGGCAGCACACGTGCACCATAACCTCAGCTATGAGAACGCACATCAGCATCCGAAGCGTAGCTTCCTCAGAACTGATACATGTCCCTAGGGTCACTTAAGACCTCTGGACTCTGAAATAGCCTTTATTGCTTGGAGAACAGTGCACTGAAAGCTTCCCTCTTCATATACATACTCAAGCTTCCAGAAGGAAGCAAACACACTGTGGGTTGTACAACAATCTAGTAACAGCTGTCATGTTCATAGCACTCTGGTATCAACGTGTCCAGAAAACATTTGCTCCCTTGGCCAACATCTCAGTTACCTTCTTCACAAGTGAGTTTCCAGTGCATAACGCTGTACCCAGCACGGCAGTTCTCATCACTACGTACGCTGAGTTTCAGCAGCTGGGGGCTGCAGGGCTGATGTGTGTCAGAGGGGGCCATGACCTGCCCTGTACCAGTCACAGCTGCTCCAGTCAAATCTGCAACCACTAAAAATAAGCCATCATATGCCAAAACTTCAGTCAGTTGGAGGAACGCATGATGGCTCTAGTTAAAGCCTGTTTTTAAAAGCCTGGCAGCTACTAGAGGCAGAAGAAATGGAGGAGATATGGGGAGAAATGGAAGAGACACATGGAAGGAGATGTTGTTGGGGACACAACTGGAGATATGCTTTCAGAAGAAGGCACACTGTGCCAGGGGAGGGTCAACTCCGAGGGGACTGCAGCCCATGGGTGACCCATGATGGGGCAGCAGAAAACGCTTAAAACACAAGGAGCAGCAGATGAAACCAAGTAAGAAACCAGGAGTGGCAGAAAGAAGCCATTGCATGCAGGACCCCAACCTCCTGCACAGCCTACCACCTCGCCAAAGGAACTGGGGCGAGACAAGGGTAACCCACAGCAAAAAACAAGGGAAGTTTGTCCTGGGGGCACAGCGGAGAGAGTGTTTCCCCTAGGTGTTCATTTAAGTGTTTATGTGTGTTCCCCCCTCCAGTCCAAATCAGCACTAAAAATGCTGTGTTATCTGGCAATAAATTAAATTATGTAAAAATATCCCCAAGTTGAGACTATTTTGAAGGCAACACCATATGGCTTAAATAAACCATGACGACCACCACTTCCTCACAGCCTCACAACAAGAATAATTGGTAAAGCCAAGTTTTCTACATTTTAGCCAATAATGAGATTTTAACTCTTTCTGGTTCATGCATGCCACTTGTATACAACTTACAAGCTACTCTACTGAAAACACACCCGCTACAATTTAGTCAGTCCCACTGACAATGCTCCTCATAGATGCATTTTGGTTTGTACAATCTGGTCTTAAACATCTCAAGAGGCAGAACCCTTTGGCTCGCCATGGGGGTATTTCACAGCTTAGCATATTTGCTGGAAACCTTCTTCTTGTATCCAACTTCCCTCTGAAACTTCCCTTTATTCATTTCAAACAAGTGTCACTATTATAATAATTTGGTACTTGTCACTGAACTTATTTTCCTGTTCCCTAAAATTAATAGGTATTAACTCAGCTTTTTGATTTTTTTGTTTTAAATAGCTATTGTAATAACCTACCTGTCTACACCAATTTCCTTTTAATATCCAAAGTCACCTAGAACTTCCATATTCATTTACAGAATTGCAAAATAAAAAAGCAGTACTATAGCAAACAAACTAAACTGTGTTAAGGCAGCAGCTATTAAAAATTTAAGGCAGTGCTAGGTAAAGACGTTCCTAAATGTTATAAACTGTAAATACTACAACAACAATTAGGATGAACCAAATCTGCAGAACAGATATTTCAACTGTGGGTCTTAAATAAAGGTTAGCCTTAAGCTGAGGTGTTTCCCCTGAAGTGAAATGTCGTACCTGCTTCCAATCACTAGCAATTTCATAGAATCATAGAATCATAGGCTGGAAAAGATCTCTAAGATCATCAAGTCCAACCCCAACCCAACACCACCACGCCCGCTAAACCATGTCCCCAAGTGCCACATCTACACGTTTTCTGAACACCTCCAGGGATGGGGACTCCACCACCTCCATGGGCAGCCTGACCACTCTTTCAGGAAAGAAATTTTTCCCAATATCCTATCTAGACCTCCCCTGACACAACTTGAGGCCATTGCCTCTTGTCCTATCACTAGTTACCTGGGAGAAAAGAGACCAACACCCACCTCACTACAGCCTCCTTTCAGGCAGTTGTAGAGAGCAATAAGGTCCCCCCTCAGCCTCCTCTTCTCCAGACTAAACAGCCCCAGCTCCCTCAGCTGCTCTTCACCAGACTTGCTCTCCAGACCCCTCACCAGCCTCGTTGCCCTTCTCTGGACACCCTCCAGCCCCTCAATGTCCTTCTTGTAGTGAGGGGCCCAAAACTGAACACAGCACTCGAGGTGTGGCCTCACCAGTGCCGAGTACAGGGGCGCGATCACCTCCCTGCTCCTGCTGGCCACACTATTCCTGATCCAAGCCAGGATGCTGTTGGCCTTCTTGGCCACCTGGGCCACTGCTGGCTCCTGT
>Ga0065711_1007256_pt1 | contig 15279 bp, 10 predicted proteins | sample Hoacrofraction12_FD_59098 | JGI IMG/M metagenome (GOLD analysis project Ga0065711, IMG submission 59098) | Hoatzin crop microbial communities from Cojedes, Venezuela - Epithelial fraction 12 v2 (version 2) | ecosystem: Host-associated > Birds > Digestive system > Esophagus > Crop | place... | reverse complement strand
GCCACTCTCTGCACCTGGCCATTCAGCCAGTTCTTTTATCCAGCGAAGAGTACACCTGTCCAAAACATGGGCAGCTAGTTTCTCCATGAGGATAACGTGGGGAACAGTGTCAAAGGCCTTACTAAAGTCCAGGTAGATGCCTTTCCTTCATCCACTAAGTGGGTCACCTAGTCATAGCAGGAGATCAGGTTGGTCAGCAGGACCTGCCTTTCATGAACCCATGCTGGCTGGGCCTGATCCCCTGGTTGTCCTTTGCATGCCCAGTGAGCGCCCAAAAATGCAGGAGCCTGAGCTGCCATATACGAACTCAGGATAAGAGTTTAAATGGAAATCATTTTGTAACCTTAATTACATGGCACATTTGGCACAACCATTAATAATGAATGCTTGCTTAGTTACTTATAGAAATTATTGTTCAAGAAAGTGGTTTCTGCTACTTACAAATAACCTTTTAAAAATCAAATCCATCTTGCCTGTTTTTTTTTTTTTTAATTCAGAAATTAACAGACCAAGCCATCAAACGTTTATATGGTGAGGATTTTATTCTTTGCAAAGAACAATAATCCAAACAGTTCATTCAATGTATCATAATTCCATGAAAGTCACAACTAAAGCACTGTTAGGCCAGATTACAAGTTGAAAAGTACCTTTCTACCCCTATGTGATATGAATGCCATAACTTAAAGCTATAGTTTCTGTTCTTGCTCATTTAAAATCAGAAAACCTATATTTATAGATACTTCTAATAAGCATGGTATGATGAATAGCATAAAAAATATGCTAAGTAGTACATCATGATAAAAAATGCCCTTGTCAAAGGCATGGCCTCTTAGTCCACAGATCTTGAGCAGCTTTTTGTTTTTACACATGGACACAACACTTCTGTATGATGTCATCCAAGTAGTCATACTGATGTGAAAAAGTAGAAATATACTGATATTACTATGTAAATTGAAAGATACATTTCATTATGCAGGTGCCTATTTCCTTACAGCCTTTAAAGTTACAGCAAGGTTATCAGAGATCTTTAAACACATAAGTCCTTAATTCAGTTTATTAAATTGCTGGCTTATTTCCTGACTCAGGAATAGGCTACAGTAATTCAGGTACAAATGAAACTGCCAGCAGGCTGCTACGCTCCTTATACTCAGCCAAATACATACTCTAAGTGCAGCTTTTTACTGTTATGATTTTGGTTTCATAACATCAATAAGGCCTTTCGGACATAATAGTCTTTAGGGATTATTACTGAAATTCTTGGGTGGTTATAGCTACTCAGCCTCTGGCTCTGTGACTCCACACCAACTAAGCAGTATTCTGTGCTGTTCTTAGTAGGTATTCCTTTACACAGATCACACCATGTATCATTGGGTATGGCAGACAGCCCACAAAAGCAGGTTTCCTCCTTGTCTCCCATCCCAACAAGAGACTGAGTGCATATGTCTTGCCTTACACTCCCATGAAATCTCTTGTCATCCAGCCTCCTCTCATTCCACTGGGCCATCACAGGAGGGAATCAATTCATATACTGCTGAAATCAATCTCAAAGGAACTTATTTTTGCTTGTGCTTAAAGGTAGTCCTGGAGGGAAAGGTAGAAAGTGACTGACTACTCCTTCTCTTGCAGCTGTCTGAATGCAGGTGTTTCAAAAAATGAAACCAGGTGAATTTATTGCATGGATAGGGTTTGAGTGTATAACACTTTCAACAGAGGGAAAGTTTGCTCAGGAAATTTCCATGAAAAGCTGCTTCACTTTGTTTCGGACAGTGAGAACTGGATTGTTCCAAACTGCACAATGCTAAATCAGAATTGCCGAACGGCAAACAGCAGACAAAGTCTTCCTCTGAAAGGTGGGGTACTCAGAAATCTTAGGCTTGTTCCAATAATCCTCTATTCAAACCTACTTCAAGGTGAAAGGCAGCTTAAACGTAGTCTGATCCATGCTCAAAACAACATGAAGCTATTGGCTTTTTCACTATCCTTTTCACGTTTTATAAGGCTCATTTACATGACTCCTCATGACTGAAATGTGTTTTAAAAGTTTCTTGTATGTAAGTTATCAGTAATTGTTTACTAGAAGGGTTCTTCAGTTAGTTCCTCAATCTCAGCGCATTTCTAGCCACTTAGCTCACATACATGAAAAGCAAATAGGTGTTGCCAAAAACTCAGAGTTAACCTTTTACCCAGGTCACCTGGAAGTCATGCGGCAACATAATAATCTTAAAGAGGCATTTGTGTATCACTGAGAATGGCCCATGCTTTTATAAAATGATTACAAGCTCTGATTCATGGCAGCTGCAGACAAAGTGGGTTAATTTTCTCCCTTTCTCAGCTTGATTCTGCCCATGAGAAAGAATCTCTATCTTGCATTCTCTTACCTTCAGCTCAATAAGACGAGATATTTCTCAAGCAGAACAAATAAGAATTAGATCTCTCTGCAAGATCACATGCTGTTGTAGCCAGGTTGAGCCCGTGCCCCTTCAAAAATTCGTCATGTAAATTCCCTGTTTATTTCAGGGACTCTTTCCTATCTTTATGCTTTATTTTGTCTACAATTTTCTGGGATTTTTTTGTTGGTGTTAAGAAAGCAGGATAATTTAAGTGAGCTTATCATGAGCACGTGTCCGTTTCCCTCACCCAAAATTGCTGCTGTAAGTTTCCTTGACTCCAAATATAATGCAAATTAACCTGCTTGTGGCAAGACAGTGTGTATTCTCCATCTTCCTTAACAGTTTCACAGTGGGTTTTCACACAGGCACTTCAACAGGCCTGTATATACAGGTAGATACGACAGACACGATAAATTAGGTAAACCCTAATCACTAGTGTCAGCCTGGATAAGCTAACCATACATAAAATAAAATGGAGAAAGAGGATCCTGATCCTGCTGGGAATTATTTTGAAAGACATCAGTTCAACATCAGTACTGTCTGCCTCTAATGCACTTTGCAGGTAGCTCAGTCCAACAAATTTGGAAGTTCCAAGTACTTCCTTTTGAGAAAAAAGCTAAAAACTAAATCAGGAAAAGCTTTCTGGGAAAATATTTGCAAGCTTATGAGTGAAAGGGCAGAAATTGATCAATAATGATATTAATATTACAAAATTATCTCATTTTGTTTGGAAAAGGACAAGTGGCTTGGAATGATACTGTTGCCATGGTTCTGTTGTATAAAACCAAATTAAAACAATCCGATGGAACTCACACACTTGTAACTGGCAGAACAAAAAGTGGGGGAAAAAAAATGTTCAGAGTTTCCCCCTAACTACACAGAATTTCAGATCTAAGATTTGTCGTTCTACTTTGGTTCTGTGTATATTGCTCCATCCTATTTAACTGTACACAAATAGCCATCATTCTTTTAAACAACAAGGAGGAACGCATGTTATCAGACACAACTTCCCAGAAAAGCAGACAAACCACATTACACCTGCTCCAGAATACTAACTTCTTAATGCTTATGCCTGTGTTTTGAGAAAGACAACAGCCTGGACTCATACCACCATGCAAACTTGAGGGGCCCACTTGTGCTGTGTTCTTCCTCTAACAGCTGGAGATGGACTATCACCTTCGGAGAGTGACTTAGCTCACTGAGCTAAGAATCACACCTCGGAGAAATGCCCTCCAGTTAGACATTTTAGGCAAATTGAAAGATACCATGTCAAAATGCCACAGTATTCTGATCCTCAGTGTGGGTACATGACATGCAGGGCTTTTCTGTGAGTGGGTGTGGGTATGCACACACTATGAAACATCTTTATGAAGGTCTTTCCTAGGGACTCCAAGATATATCAGCTCAAGTGGATAAAGGTATGAGAGGAGAAATTGATATGCACAGTGCAGATATTTCCAGTCTTGAGACAGATGCTGAAGTTCTGAAATACCACTCAGAGGAGAGTTTGTTCAACTTCCTCCATGCAATTGAAACGACCTCCATATCAACAAATGACTCTGAGACAGGACAAGAATTGTCCGCACTCAGGACCAAGGCACAGTGTTGGCGCTCTACAGTCACTCAGATCTAACAGCCCCAAGTTACGTGACAAAGCCAGTGTGCTGAGGGAAGACTGCAAAGCAGCCCACAGTTTGGCCCTACACTTGGGCTGTTATAAAATTTACTTTTGCCCCCATTCCTTTTTCACACACAAACCAGACACCTCCAGAATTTTTTACTCCAGATTCACGCTCCATAACAATCAGCAGTAGAAATGTTGATTATCACATTTTGAAAAAACTTATCTTTAAGAAAAGTATAGTTTTTAAAGTTAAATTACTTTTGGGAATCTTTAGGCACTATTGTTTCAGATTCCTTTGTTCAAGAATACAGATTCAGCAGAGAAAAAAAAATCATGTATCACTTGCAGAAACAAAGTTGGGGGGGTGCAGTTGGAAGGACTATAGAAAGGCTATTTCATTTATTTCTATGATATAAAAATGCATTGGGCAATGGGAACAATCAGACTTTGGCACGGCAGGATTCTCCTCTGAAAACTGTTAAAGACAGAAGCATACAAAATCAATGAATTTTCTAGTGGCCCATCTATGTGTTAGATAAGCACATGGGACAGCATAAGCCTCATATTCTAATTTGATATGAGTATATCTGACTGGGCAGATTATACCAAGGGAATGAATGAATTACAGACATCACATCCTAAATCTGTACTTGTGCTACAGTTTGCCTTACAGTGAGCTTAAATCAAATCTACAAATGTTCAGGACACATAAAAAAATAAATTAAACTGGAACCCAGAAAACAATAGCACTGCAGTAATACTACTCAGCTATCTTCATTTTCTCTAGCTTTAGCTTCTATTAGAGCCTCCTTAGGTGCTCTGCTGTGCTCATTTTTGTTAAGAACTTGTTTCAGAGTTGGGATTCCAGAAAATGAGAAAGATTATTCTCGTGTAGGTCTCACAGCTCTGAACAGGAACGCCTCTGCCCATGAAGGACGTAATTCCAATCAGGCAGAGCTCCAAGGCAGCAGGAGACCTAACAGAATAAGGGCACACCACAGTTATGCAAGAGAGCTTTGCTCCTGGAAAGGTAAAGCTGCAATGATGCACAGATTGCTCTAGGACAGCAGCCAGAGACTGCACCAATGGGAACACCTGCGGGGTGATATAAGAATATTGAAATGGCAGTGGGAGGCGAAGTGAGAGATGTGGATGTGGCTGGGGCTCTGTCTCCTACCCAGCATCTCTCTTAAGCTCGGGAGACTCTTTTCACACATAGGTGCTCGGAGGCAATTCGCAGCCATTAGTAAGCAGGTGGCAGTGACGCGGTGAGGGTGCTGGGAAGAGGCAGTCAGATCCCAAATCTGGCAGGAGCAGCTGCTGGAGCTGCAGTGACATTGTAAGACTCCTTCGTCACTTTGTTCCCGACCACCTGCCATCACGATGACCTCTTTGCTGCAAACTCCCCATCAGGACACCTCTTTTGCCCTGGCCAGAGCCTTGTTCTGCTCTTTCTCCTTCTGCTGTATCAATCTCCAACTACTTCCCTACCTTTTTCATACAAACGATCTGCGTTTGGTGATGGTCTACCTCACCTACTCTCCAGATCATTCCTCCCCTCCCCTCCCCTTCCCGTGAAGCCTTTGCAGGTCACTGCAGGTCAAGCATAGTCCTCTTCCTTAAGCTGCTTCTATTTAACTTTAAGCTGCTCTGAGGCAAAGCACTTTCTCCAAGTTTCTACAGTACCAGCCACCTGATGTGAGCAATGGCACCATGAATTTCCACTGATCTCCTGGTTTCACAGTACTTCTGTACTTCGTAGTGTTACAATACTTCTTTTTTAGTATTGTGAAGTATTAAAAAGCTGCCACCACCACCGCCCAGCCCAGGGGGTACACAATTAACAGAGTACACATATATAACACTAATAAGAGTTTGCAAGTTAAATGTGGGAAAAAAGCTACTTGCTTTTGTGGAAGACATGCTTCTGGCTGTTAGATGAAACAAGCAAAACCCCATTTTCTTCTTCCCATACATACAGTCATTCACCTGCCTGTGCACTAAAGAACATGTTTACGGCAATTTCACACACTATTTTTAAATGTTATAAATAGTTCTCTTAAAACACCAATTGATGGAACCAAGTGGGATGGCCTAATAATAAAATAGAGGGAGAAAGAGCAAGAGCGAAAAGTCATATACAGAGGTATATAATCACACAGACTCTTGTGTGATGTGAAATCATTCTAAATATAATTTTATGATGCTTTTAAGAGAGGTATTAACATGGGATGGAGAAAAGGGGAGTGCAGACCACAGAACGAAGTTCCGAACTTCTCTGCCAGCAAAGCTGGAACAGCAAAGCAGAAGGTAGTATATACACACATACAACTAGACAGGAGAAAACAGCAACATCACCAGGGTTTACAGTAAACTGTGTTTAAGGTTTTAGAAGGTGTCAGCACCAATTCACTGTCAATCGGCCTCCATGCAGCCTGTCAGTGTACAGAACCAGGGGCACGTACAAGATGGACAGCAGTCCTTAACCTGCAGAGCAAATATACCCCTTTCAGGGTCCTTTTCTTCCAGATGCCCACCAGCCAGAAACCCTCTGGCATCCCTCAGTACTTGTTGTCAAGGCTTTTTTAGATCTAGAATTGGCCATGATCCTTCATTCACTAACGAAAGCATATTGCACCACTCCTTAGCCTGCTGTGCTGTGCCTCCAAGACAGGCTTTTACTTCCAGTGATAAAAGTCTTAACAACCTCCTGACCTNTGCTCCTAGCATCTCATCAACGTACTAGTTAATTGGTGTGATGTCATTCCACTTGTGATCAGTCACACTAGTAGTAGAGAACCCTAATTTGTCCCTCCCCATCAGGTACCTCTGTTGGTCCATCTGCCACCAAAGTGTACTACGGCTGCACCCACTGCTCCATTTGACTTCTCCCTGTACAACCTCTGCCACAAACTTCTCTGTTTACTCCTGGCTAAAAAGTGTTATCTCTGTTCAGCTGCAGGCTGCCTTAGCATCCAGAGGCCACTGGGTGCCTCATGGTCTCTCCAAATGCTCTTTCATGATCAGCACAAGGGTTTCCTCTTCTGCTCCTTCTTGCACACTCTGTTACTCTCAGTTCACTCTTACAGACATGGAGACTTGAAATCTGATCTAAACAGAGTTGGCACCAGACTAAAATGCCAGTGTCCCCAGCCTCTTACACATTTGTTTTCATCTTACATAAAAAAAACCCTACCCCTTCAGGCTAGCCGGACCACTCTGCAAGTGAATGCAACTTCCTAAGATAGTACTGCGAGCTTTTCTTAGCGCTTTTAGCTAGGCCAGATCATGGCTCATTTCTGTAGCTTATAACACTCGTGAATCAGTACATTTCATTTTCTGAAGTTATATCAGAGACTGGGACCTAGGTGAGTTTAATCTCTTTAGAGAATATGTGGCCTTTATATAAACGTCCAGACTATAAACAAAGCCTTACAAAGCAATTCCTTTTTGTAGGTAAGTGGTCCTATTGCTTCATGGTTACATTGTGCAGTGACTTTGTAATGAACGTCTAATTTTCCAGAGCACTGGCAAGTGCTTTTGATTGCTTATCTGTAGCTATTTCAGCTGTGTTTTGATAGTTTTCTTTATCTATCCTATTTATTAGTACCTTGAGTTTGCCCAGAGGCATCTATTTGAAACATCAAAAAGTTAGGACAAAGGATCCAACCACATATTAGTCTGTGAATGAATTTTTTACCTTGAGCTAGAAATGTTTTGAACTCAGTACATTTTCTAATCATCAGCTGGAACATGAAGCAGCAGTCAACACAACCTAATTAAGTGCTGAGAATTGTTTGCAGGAAAGTTATAAATGCTAATAAAGATTAAGCTGAACCATAAAAAATATATTATATAAAAATAAATAATTATGTGCTGCCTTTAAGGGATAAGGTAGTATTTTTTTTTCAAAATAAACATAAATGCTATCAAGAACATTCTGCAAGTACTAGTAACAAACACATAAGCCAATCACGAAAAATATCAGACTAAGAACTCTCACATGAGGAGGTCTGGATGCTCTGAGGGCATCTTCAATGGATTTCAAACACTTACGGTACGAGCTATTAATTTAAATCCTGTCCAAACTACGAGTGGCTGAACTGAGAAAATTATCTACAGCAGTCAATTAATACCAGTAAATTTCTCTGTTTGTGTACTGTCCATAGATCATTATTCACAGTATATGAATCATCATTTAATCATTTAGAAATAAATGTTTTATGCATTGAATCAGCCTATGGAATGCTTGCAAATTATTCGCTGTACATAATTTGTTGTCTGCACTGCAAATTTCATCATAGTCAAACATTACAAAATACAACTATATTCTCACAAGTTTTGCGGTCCATTATGTATGATTCAAAATAAAATTAGAAAACATCTATACATTAGTAAAAAAACAAAAATTGGAAATGTTCATGCTGAAAGTTGATTGCAGTTGCTGTCAGAATACTGTTCAATCCAAAGACAAACACACACCTAAATAAAGATAATTCATGCATTAAGTGTCCATCTTTCAAGCTACATGGAAAGAACACCTGTGGCTTAGCCTTGCACCAAGCTAGTAAAGTATATATTGTTTAATGTCATATACCATATAACTGAAAATCTATAAAAATCTAGATATATTTACTGGCATTTTCCTGGAGAAGTAAGCACTAAGGATTGAAATCTGCACACTGCAGGCTTAAAAATTGTCATGAGGAAGCCATTGTGATGCATGAGACACTGACTTCTTGAGTTCAGAATGTGTTGGAAAAAGAGGCCTACAGATCTTCAGGTAAAAGAATTTCCCCTGGATGTTGCCACTGAGTTCAGGACAACCTGTGTATTTGTAAATAACTGGACTACTCCCTACACTCTTCCTTTGCCAAAAAAATGCTTGAAACATCCGATTCTCATCTACAGATAAGACAGTCTTTGGAGTTCTAGTCATATCATCTGTCCTACACTGAATCCTTTGTTTCCATTACCAGCTGGTCACCTAACTCATGGAAGGAAACCATACTAGGAGAGAGGGCAGTCACAAAGACTCTGAACCTTCTTAAAGACTACCCAAAACACTGAAATGGTTGAGTGTCTACATAAGTTTCATACCTCTGCTCCTAGATTTTTTTGTTAATTTTGACTTTTTCCTGCTAACTCCAAAGTGTGAAAAAAAAAATAGAGATAGAAGTAGCTGGGACAGGACTCCACACAAATATTCATGGAAAAATACCTTCATACAAATGTGTCCAAGGCATCCTCTATCTGTGAACTTGCTAGTAAATCATTTATATGAAGATGTGAACATAAGAAGCCAAAGAGATAACAGAGACCTTCAAAGAGAATTTCAAGTGCTGACTGGACCGCGAGCTGGATACATTTTCCCATTATTTGCCTGCTCACCATAGAAGAAGTTCTTGTCTCAAGTGAAATTAATAAAAATTACTGATAACAGCCAGAATTTCACTCCAGTGACTTTACAGCATATGAGAATATTTTCTGTCTTGGTCCAACTCCAAGACGGTGGGTGAGAGTAGTATTGCAAGAAATCAAAACCAGCTTGAAATTCAGGGTTCTTTGGATTTCATTACAAATTCACAAATCAGTCTATTTTCCCAGAGAAATGGGACAGGTGTCAAGCAAAAATAGAATTCTTTGCTAAGAAAACATGGCTTAACTATGAAAAACGTAGCAATTTCCATTTAGGCATTTTTCTCTATGAAAAATAGCTATCCTAATCAAACTGTGAATGAAGCCTGATTTGGGAGAAGAGTTGGAAATGAAACAGCAAAATAACCCCAACCCAGCCCTAGTGTTAAAGTTCGCAAAACAAAATATGTAAATTTTGCAAAGCATTGTGTTGAAGGAAACCACAATTATAATGTTACCCATTCCAGCAATTTCCAGAAATTATTGGAAGAATTCCAGCTGATACAACTGGATTTTGCATCAGGCTCCCAGTAACTGTGGGATATTAATTTTGAGAAAGAGGCAGTTCCCTGTGTCACAGTTGAGCTGCATTATTTGGGCAGTTTCTGAAAGACTGGATATTTATTATCTGCATTGCATTAATTCTATCAGCAAAAGCAGATAATTTTTTAAAGTCAAAATGGCATCTCTGCTGAGCATTAAGTTCTTTTAAAAAGAACCTCTGTAAGCGTGCTTAAAAGGAAAAATTTAACAAGTGCTACACACGGGTTCTTTAAATATACCTCAATACGCCATTCTTCTTCATGCTATCACAAAATTCTTTTGATAGGTGATTATAAGGGATAGGTAATCTTAGAGCTATGCTTAGGAGGGAAAAATGTGACTTGGCTGCCTGGAACATGAAAGAATGCTACAAATTAGATCTAGTCATGTAGTACAAAAAGTCATTCATTAAGACATGCACAAAAAGAAAGTACCAAGTTAGCGCTATCATTATTCAAGGAGGTCAAAATTAGTCCTTCATGTACATTTGGTTCATCAGCAATTTATTTGCAAGAACTTTTGTGAATCCTAAAAAAACCCCAGAATTTTAGCACCAGTAATTATCTTGAAAAACTTTATGCAATGTGCATTTTTATTCAATACTCAGCCTCTCTTATTTTAATTCTCCCAAGGAGGAAGTATTTTGTGCCAGCAGCTGAACAATCCCATAATGCCAGTGATGGTCAATGGCTAGTCAGCAATATAAAATAAAGTCCTAATTCTTACCTACTATTCTCTGTCTTTGCCTCAGTGGTCACTAGACAACATCTGTAATACAAACAGGTAACTGGGATATAATATGCGAAGGAAGATTTGTTTGACTAAAATTCCTAGTATTTGTGTGACTAGGAGATAAGAATTAGCACACTGGATTAAACTATTGATTCATCTAGTTGATATCCCAGTTCCACAAGGCATCAAAATGATGCTCAATGGTTGCAAAAATATTACTACAGCTGAAGTTTTGCAGCAAACTGGACAGCTTCTGCCTTGGTGTGCCAGTGTCTTTCCACCTTGATATTTTTTTTGTTCTGCCTAATACAAACATGGAAGCTGTCATGATCCACAATAAGCCTTTTTTCTTTAAATAAATCTATTAAATAAAGGCAAATGGATTATGAAAATAAGAAATCATATGCATAAAGCACAATTTTTTAACAACAGGCAAACACCAACAGATTCAAAAGGTAAATTAATGTGAGAAAGGTGTCTACAATGAGAATACTATATATCTTACATAGGTCTGCTGAAATGACTATGGCCTACTCATCGACAAGTGATCACTCAGGAACAGAGATTCAAGACAACAAAAGTTGAGAAACATAAATTGATGGACGAAACGGCTGTTCTAAATCAAACTGAATTTGAATTGAAAAGCAAAAAGAAGAGAAGTAGAAAAGTAGGAGACAAAAAGGGTAGGTATGTATTTATTGTATATGTGTGTGAGTCAATGTTGTTAATTTGCTTACTAACTGGATAACAGGAAAAGCAGAATTCTCAGACTATAATCTCCTTTTATAAAACATGATAAATTTATTTCACAAAGAGGGAGGGAAAACTTCTAAAGATAAATCAGTCAGTAAGAGTCAGTCCTACCAGTATCTGGCCTGTGGTAAGCTTCCAGACCCATGAAAGGGAATATACAGAATTGGACAGTTTTACTCACTCAGAAGTTTTACTTCAGAGCTTAGATGCCAAATAAGACACTAAAGCCTTCCAAGCATGGAACATCCCTTCTGCCTTGAGTGGGGGTGGGGGTGGATTAGATGGATCAAATATTCATGGTCTACAGGCAAATAAGTAGTACAGAGATGCTTTAGTTTTCCTGTATTATCTTCACCCTTGTGAAAATGTTACTCCTCTAAGACTTTGCTTTCCTTAGGATAATAAGATCAGGATGCTCATGATACTGAAGAGTCATGTCAGCCAAGACTGATGTTAAAGATCATCTTGCAGTCAGCACAGAGAAGGATAAGACAAGCTAGCAAGTGTATTCATGAACACAGTTGCTCAAATTTCTGTTTGATGAGGTTAATTTCTGTGAAAGGCAAAACCTCATGTGTGTAGCACACAAGTCACATCAGGGCAGCTCCAGCACAGTGACTCTACCCAGTAGCATGACCAGCCATAACAAGAGCCAGATACCATGGAGGAGTATCTAGGTCATCTTTATGAGGAAACTGGGGAACCTCCGAAGCTCACTGATGAACAATGCAAATGACTTGTACTCATGGGAGAGAAGGGCATTCTGCCACCTTCTGAAAATGAAAAGATAGTTGAAAAACCTGTGAAAGAGAACTACTGAAGGAGGACAAACCAAAGAAAAAACCCTCTATAAAGTTTTTCAGTAGGTTTTCCTGCATGAGGAACTTACCAGATTGGCTATTAGCATGGGGCCCATTTCATCTAGAATGTGTTTGCTAGGATGGATATTGAGACTGCATTATTCCACCTCAGTATTTTTTTGAGCTGTGAGTGTTCTGCATGATTAACAAAGACAAATATCATCTTTTTCCAAGGTTTATTCCCACCTAGGCAATTGGATTTAGTCCATAAGAGAGAAAATCAAATACAGGACTAGGAAATGCAATTTTTTCTAGAATACAAGCTTGTCAACATATGGAATTTGTGTAGAAATATATTTAAATGGATATTTGTGGGGTGTTTGAACACGGAATGGTATTTTCCTTTTTTTTGGCCAAATATATTACTTCTCAAAGCAAGTAGTTAATAGAGTTGGCAGAAGACATGGAATGTACAAGCAGTCATTGAACTGTGTCATAGAGATACCTTGGCCTCTACCACACCTTTCTCAAAATTAGTTTTTTCCAGGGTCTTTTAAAGGGACGCAGATTTGCACCTGTCAATAGCTGGACACTGACTTGTAATATTTTTTAGAGGTAGTCAAAGGTACAAGGCCTGTCAGAATGATGCCAGGCATACAACTGGCATTGCCTATGGCTGAAGTCAGAAAGTCAGATGTCCACCAGAACTGATATACTGATATATATTCCAAATATGTGCAGATCTGGAAACGAACATGAAAGGCATGTGCAGGACTTTGGTGTCTGCACTCTGCATATGGATGGATTATGAAATTTATCTTACCAAGGCATCACTAAACCCTGGAAACATTTAGAATTTGTCAGCATCCTGGTTTTATCTTAAAGTAAATTGGTTTCCCAAGACTCTGCTTCCGGGCATATCCAGATCTGCTATAGCCTTTTGGCCTGCTTCACACACAGTCCTGATCAAGATACAGAAATTAAGATGTTCTCTGCTTATATCTCCCAAGCTTCCCAGAGCATTTATTGGACTGGCAGCTGATGAAAGGCAGGTGTGATAGCCATTTTCATATCCTACTGTGTGCCAGAATCTAGCATTATGGGAGGAAGTGGAATACATCCATTACTTCCCTTCTGTATGAACCCATTACAACATATTATCTAGTGCTAAAATCTTGACAGCGCCTGCTGTTGGGTGGAAACACTTTTTTGCAAGTTGTTAAATTGGTTTGCCTATGCAAAAAAAAAAAAGTTTTACAATTCATGGGACTGAATGCGATTTTTTAGCTTTACAGACAGAATACTTTGCTATAGTCAACTAGCAAAAGACTTAACTGCTCTAACCAGAAGACAGTTCTGAACATTGTTTCTGCAGTCATTCATCATTTTGTTCTGTGTGGTGGCATTTTTCTTGCCAGCTAGGCCTAGATTCTACCTTTTATCCAGACTTTCTTAACACCTGGTGGGTCAGAGAATCTCCCAGGAGGAGGTGAGAGCAAAGTTTGAATTTGATCAAGATCAAGACACAGGGAAGCAAGTTTAACTCTCCAGGCCCTGCGCAAGTTGGCTCACAAAAAGGCTAAGAAATAAAAGGGAGTGGAAAGAGGTGTGGGCAGCACCATCTGTTTCTGTTTTTAAATGAAAAAGAGAGATTCCCTGCTGTAGGCTCCAAGAAAAGGACGCGAGGGTCTGCTTTACAGAGTTGATTTCATTTCCTTGCTGTTAACAGAGTAAGGATCCCATTTGGCTCTGCACAATTCTAACCCCAGCCCTATCTTAGAATTTCCCATCAGTTCAGCCTAAGCAACTCCCTGGCTGAGTGCACTGAATTCAGCACGGTAGTGTCTGTGTCCCACCGAGAGACACATACCTCTCCCGGCATGAAGGCAGAACCCTGCATCATGGGAAGAGCTGCAGTGCCTCACACAGTTCTGCCCTGTTCAGCACCGGGCACTGCAGCGTTTGGCACGGCCATGCCCTCTGCTTCTTCTGGGATGACACTCAAAATATTTGCTTTTGGGGAGCCATTGACTCAGGTCGCTCCCACTGAGAAACCTGCTGCATGGCACATAGTTAGCAGCCAGCTAACAACCCTGAGTTGTAATTATACACAGCCCCTGACGGAGCTCTGTGGGAAGTCTGCCTATCCGTCACCAAGTAATGGGAGGAGGGAGGACTCGCTTTTTCTCATTGAAATGACACTATTAGAAGTGCCCATCCATACTGCTGGTTGAAGGACCAAGTTCTTGATTAGGCAGTTAGGAACACTTGTGTTTTGTTTTTCAGACATTCCCTTGTTGATGTAAACATCTGCTGTCCTCAGTTATGACAGCAGAAAAGCGGCTGTTACAAACCCAGCCACGTAAATTGTCAACAGTTAAGCTGTCTGTGCCTCTAACCAGTTGCAAAATAACAGCAAGAGCTGCAGCAGAATTCTTACTATCATATGCCAACTGCTGGTCAGCAGTACGGTTCCCGTGTTTCCCTACGCCCACTTCAAGAGGATGAAGAGATAAAGAGAACAGCCTGCCCCCAACGACAGCACTGATAACACTAATTATTATACCCACAATGCCAAAAAATGCAGGTTTTCATAGAGACCTGCTGCATGCCACATAAATTACTCACTATTCACCAATCCTGTTAGTTAATAAATGCTCTGGGTTTCATTAGTTCCCTTGACAGCTGCTCCAGGGGAAAAATTTCCTTTGAGGGTGACAAAATGAAGCTGGCGCTTCTGATCATTCCTCTATATGTTACCAAAGGGCTTAAAAAACCCCAAACTCCTGCCAGAAAATGTCTGAAATCCACAGCATCCTCCTGGAGAAACTGGCTGCCCATGGTTTGGATGGGTGTACTCTTTGCTGGGTAAAAAAATAGTTGCATGGCGGAGCCCAGAGAGTGGTGGTGAATGGAGCTAAATCCAGCTGGCGGCCGGTCACGAGTGGTGTTCCCCAGGGCTCAGTTTTGGGGCCAGTCTTGTTTAACATCTTTATCAGTGAGCTGGATGAGGAGATTG
>Ga0065711_1042591_pt1 | contig 15280 bp, 3 predicted proteins | sample Hoacrofraction12_FD_59098 | JGI IMG/M metagenome (GOLD analysis project Ga0065711, IMG submission 59098) | Hoatzin crop microbial communities from Cojedes, Venezuela - Epithelial fraction 12 v2 (version 2) | ecosystem: Host-associated > Birds > Digestive system > Esophagus > Crop | place... | reverse complement strand
CCACTTCCCTGAGGGAAGTGTTGAATTGAATGAGGGTATTTGCCTGGCTATGTAAGAGGATGTACAAAATATAATGTAGACCAAATACTAGAGGACAGATCTGATGGCATGGCAGATGCTATACCTCAGTTTATTCCATGAGTAGTACACCACTTCCCTGAGGGAAGTGTTGAATTGAATGAGGGTATTTGCCTGGCTATGTAAGAGGATGTACAAAATATAATGTAGTTCAGCTTTGTTTTTAGAGTGTTTGAACCTGCAGGTTCACCAAGTTTTTTCTAGAACTCATGAGTGTCAGACATGCAACACAGGATCAATGTCCCTCTGGTCTAATTTGACAATGGCTGTAATCTGTTGCTCCAGGAAAGAATTGCTATGGCATGCTGTGACGACATATTTTCCTAATGCAAACCTGTTAGTGGTACAATTTACGCTCTGAAGCATGGCCTAGCCATGTTCTAGGCTATTTCATTTACCCTAGTGTAACTCTGGATGACATTCTTATTCTTGTAGACATCTTAGGCCTATAGAGCTTCACTGTTCTCTCTCTGAGAGTCTTATTGTGTGAATTACAGTTTAGGTGGGTTTTTTGTTTTTTCTCATCTTCCTCTTAACAAAAAAAAAATGTGTCCTAAAATGCTCCCTTCTTACTACCTCTAGTGCCATGAGTACATAAAAGAAATTAAAATGCTAGTTTACTTCTTGCAGACACGAATTTTTTCAAGCTTCTAAGCCACATCATGGGAGTGCATACAAATATGACTCCAACTTGCACAGGCACATGGAGTTTGCCTAGGCTCCCAGTTATTGTAACAGACTGAAATCATGCTCCACAGCTTTATCACTCTCCTGTGAACATGAGGCGTGGATGGACAAAATGACCAGAAATGAGCACTTGGTCTCCAAGTACTAAGGGTCTTCACTGCATTGAAAAATCAAATTCCAGAACCTCTAAGTCTCACCTTTCTCAGATGATAGTGGGTTATGGTTTTTTTTGTTTTTAAGGCAAGTCACAAAACTGCTCTCTTGTTTTACAGATTCAGAGTTGCTGTAATTCTGGCTATCCAGTAAGATTTAAAGAGGTTTAGTAGTATTTGAGATCCATAGAATGCTGGTGGTTAAATTGCGAATGTATCTTCCAAAGAGAAAACCATCGCAGAAAATGGAATTGGCTTCAATCCCATCATAATTATGAGTATAGTAAAAGAAGGAAGTCTGCAACAGGTTTTGAAGCGCCAAGCTCATTAGTTATGAGCACAAAAAATAAGTCAGAATTGTACTTTAGCAGACTACAAAAAACATTGCAAGTGTAAAAATTGTCAGAATAAGCCTTCTGCTTTGGTTTACAAGCTCATTTGAAAGACTTCACCTAAACTTTTTTGTCTTAGAGACTACTTGCTAAGATGTAAATTAATTTCTTTTAGAGAAAATGGAAGAACCGCATGCTTTAATGCGTTTATTTTTTTCTTGATTCAAAGTTTAAAGTTCTTGTGGAAGATAAATTCACCTTCTTTCCTATCATATAGACTTTTATGGCAACTTATTGTACATCTATGTTTTTTCCTCTTGTACTTCGAGTTACAAGAAGAAACCCTCCCGTAGCCCAGGGGTGGCCTTAGAAGCCTGTGGAGACAGGACATATTAAAACTGCTTATTGCAGTGTAATAGTATCATGGCAAAGAGGAAGAAATAGATACTTGCCATCTCATTGCATGCTATGATTTTTTTTTAATTTAAAAATCATTATAAGAACATATGCATAATTAAAGCATCTCATGAAAGCATGTTCTCAAGGCATTTTTGTCTGTTATATGTAATCTCTATTATCTCTGACTCAAGCACCTGAAGACTGTAATGTGCTATCTGTCAAGGAATCAGCATTTTATTTGGTGTCACTAAGAGATTCTGTCCTGTTTCACAGCTCACAGTAGCTGAATTTTAGCACAAGTGGAAGCAGGTTCTGAGAGCTAATGCCACTATTAGGTAAATTTTAAAAAATTTAAAAATCCAGTACTTATGGCTTGTACTTTAACAACAACAACCATCCTCATGGCTACTGGGGACTGCACACACATGGTAGTATAGCCACTTCCTGTCCTCCCTCTACCACAGATATTTCGAGATTAATTTCTCTGACCATGGGTGACTGAAAATCTTCTCTTCCTCTTAAGAAGCTTCCCATATTGAACACATTCCACTGCTGAGCACAACATTGGACCACTACCGTAAAAAAGTGCCACTTCTGATATGTGAGTCTCTACAAAGCTGATATCAAACCAAACTGAAGCAGCATTAATTAATTATGTGATCACTTTCCAATATTAACTAATCTAAAAATGTGTTTGTTTCTTATACTAAATTTAGTCTTCTTACCTTTTTTTAATCTTTAAAAACTTCAGACTAATGTTCTATATAATACAATTTTTGAATAGAGCTCTTGCTCACCTGTCTATTTTTAGTTAACAGAACATCCATTTGATGAATGACTCTTCATATCCCAGACATTTATTTATCATCGGCATGGACTGACATCATGAATTTATGTTTTGAGTTTAAAAAAAAATCTTAAAAGCTAGCAGTAGAAGAATAAGCTAGAGGTACGTACCATCTACAAAATTTGGCCTCAGATTTTAAGACTGCAGTTCTGAGGCTTGTACAGGTGGATTATTCTGAATTTATTTCTTACAGATGAAATAGGCATTTGGAGGAATTAACTCCTTGTCCTTTTTTTAGGGTGTTAGTTATGGAAATTTAGCTCAGCCAAGCCATATAGAAACATTTAGTGAGATTTGTGGGCTTTTGAAAAAGATTATTTCCATTCATGACCAGAATGATGAATATACAAATAGGTTGTTAAAATGTTTCTGTAGTTCAGAAATAGTTGACAGAAATGCATCACTTCTCGTGGAAAAGAACTAAGTCACCTAATCCAGACTGGATCATGTTTCAGCTAAAGGATGCTTGTTCCTGTCCCTTTGGATGTGTCAGTAATAATATTTTTGTCTTCTGCTCCTTACATTTCTACACAAAACTGCTATGGTTAGTTCTTAAACAGAGTTTTTGTATCCTTTACACCAGAGTTTGGTCCTGGTCCTGACCTGGGTAAGTAGAGATAACAAAAAGTTTGCAGGTAAATATTGATGTTCTAAGAGGCCCAGCATTAATGCAATGAAGAAGAGATTCAAGGAAAAGGTGAAATTGGAATGATGGTATCTATACCATTGGTTTCCATACTGCTTGTTGATCAATAGTTCAAATTAATTTTAGTGCCAAAAAGCAGTTAAAAGTAGAGAATTATTAGATGACAGAATAAACAGCTACACAATAGGAAACAGAAAAAAAATACGCACATCAAATATGTTCCAACCTGTTCAGAATAAAGTGAAAATGTTTAGCTACCTTGAATTTAAGCTATGGAAAGAACCATTAATTTAAATGTAAAAACTGCCTCCACAGTTGTAACTGAAACACTTTTTTCCCCTCCTTGGGCAATTAACTAAAAATCTACAATTTTTCCAAGATTCTATTCATTTTTCCTACACAGGAAAACTTTAAATTGAGGTGGGAATATAAACTGTAGTATACAGAATCAGAAGTTACTACTATTTGAATGAACTATAGATGCTAATCTATAAATTAACAAATAAAGAAGCTCTTTTGTACAGAATAGATTTTTATGTCAGTTAAAAGAAGAAAGGGATTAAAATATTACCCTAGCTAAATCGATTAAACATGAAATGGCTAGAATAGCTTTGACTAGCTCATTAAAATTAATACAAACATTTCTATGAGACAGACCAGCTGTCATAAATTATTCAGGAAAAGAAATTATACCATTCAACGAAGCATGCATTTTTTATGAAAATGCAAGCTAAATTTTAACTAGTAGCTAATTTCCATTTCCCCCTGAATTACTAGTTTTATCTTCTTGGGCTTTCATAATAAAATCTGTTACAAGAAACTCACCCGGTATTACAGCATTGTGGATCACTTAACTTTGTTACATTGTGTAGCCATGGTTACCAGTCACTGGAGAAGAAAAGAGACAAAGACTTGACAGCAGTTTATTGGCAGCTAGGAAACTGTAAATCAGATTAATTTTATATCTTTTTAGACACGAACTGAGGCTATTAGTTTTTTGTCAGGTTTAGGTGTGTGTAAGGTGTCTGTGCGTGTACACAGTCTGTACTGTGACGAGGAGTGGCAGAAGGCCACTTGCAAGATGAGGTGGATTGAGCAACTGGTATAAAGGATATGTCGATAATTCCTGTCCAGTCTATATCTGTCTGTATCATCTAGGAACACAAAAATGGACACAGAATCGCTCTCCTTGTGCCTTCAGTACTCTCTGTTGAAGACTGCTGTTATAAAACCTTTCCTGAACTCCAAAAACTGCATTTTAAAATGTTTTAGGTATTTTCTCCTATTAATCCTGCTGGAAGGTTATGATGGCTAGGAAAGTAACTATAATTCCCAATCTATATTTATATTTATGTTCAGGAATCAGTACTCTGTTTATCTAACTGAAAATAATTTTTCAAATTTTCTTTTTCTGGCTAAACAAGTTTTTTAGTTTCCTTTCAAAATCACTTCTCCTTTTCCATGATCTTTTAACTACTCCTTCTCTGCAGAAGGGGTCAGCAAAGAGATTCAGCTCTTTTAAGTTAATGCTTTTTGAACATTCATGCGCAGAACTATGCACCATGCTGCAGAGGAGATCTCCTCAACCTCTTCTAGACTGGTATTGACAGTTTGCTGCCCCTCTAAGAAATAGTTTCTCAGTATATTCTGGGATTGTATTTACATTTGGGATGGCAATGATGAGAAAAATGTAAAGCTCTTGTTTAAAACTCACCATACTTATACAGTACGTAACAAATGAATAAAAAAACTCCTAACCAAAGCTTAAGGTCAGAATAAATTGAGTAGAAATGGTTCGGCTAACCAGCAGTATCTTTGCTGATGTTACATGCTCAGTCAAGGTAGTTTTACCTTGTGTCCCTCCTTATTTTGTTCTAAAGCTTTCAGCTCTACGCACAGCACTTGGTAGCATTTGTTTCTGGAAGATTTCTGAAGACGTACATGTAGTTAAAAAAATAGCAGAAGGCTTTCACTGTTTTACTTGCAGACTGACAAAGATCTAAGACTTTTAGGAGTTTCTGTGTATGTAAACAAAGAGATGAGCTAAAGTAGTCTTGAAACCATTTGTACTGTAAAATCTGTTATTGTTCCAGCTTAATTTAATGCTTGACAGACGTTCTCAGAAAAACTTCCAGACTTTTAGTAGTATCTTGTTTTCTCTGAGAAACGACATTTCATCAAAACTCCGTACGAAAAAAAATGAAGAATGTAAATTGTCTAATTCCATTTGTAATTACTCTTTTGCCTAGAAAAGTTTGCTAGTTTTTTAAAATGATTGGAAGCATACGAAACAGTAAACTCTTCTGATACTGTTACAAGTTTCTTCAGTACAGAATAATTTCCTTTTTCTTTCTAGAAATAAAATACTCCAAAATATGTTTACATTTTACATTATACCAGTTCAACCTTTTTTTATTCCTTTGCTTAATTCTTCAGGTGTGGACATGGATCTTGACAAAGTATTACTGTTGACACTTTCAAAGAAAACATTCACATTTCTTATTGTATAATACCTGCATCTTAAATGATTTGCATTCCTTCACCTCAGAAGACTTTAAAAGTGGATAACTCATTAAAAGGCAAGTGAATACTGCACAATCTTTCAGGAATTTCCCTATTATTATCTTACTGAAGTGACTTTCTATGTATTGATTTCAGGTTTGAAAATACTAGCTATAGTATCTTTTTAGAAGCTCTTCTGTGACATCTGTTGGCTAAATTGGCCCTTGCAGTATAATACTGGCATGTAATAATAATAATCCTGTCTGGAATCCTTCCAGTGCTATTAAGTTCTTTCCGCTTCTATACTTAATTGGTCTGCTCTGGCCATAACTTGACCAAAGCCCCGAATTTAAATGAGCGATAACATTTCTGGAAGTCGTACCATCAAAACTGGACTCTTAAATACAGTGCAATGATGATGAAGGTTATGCATGGATTTTAAAGTATTTTAACAAGTTGAAGAGCCACCGTGTTTTCATTTGGGAAGCTATAACACAAAAGGTCTTAATGGGAACAATGATGTTGTTGGACGGGGCTATGAGCAGCCTGGTCTAGCAGAAGGTGTCCTTATCCATGGCAGTGGGGTTGGAACTAGATGATCTATAAGGTCTCTTCCAACCCAAGCCAATCTATGATTCTATGTGGCAGGTACTCAATGGACAAAAAAGATCAGTGAGACTAGGTGTGTAAGAGCCTGTATAGGGCTTTGGAAAATCTTCCATCAAGGGGATATACCTGCTGTAACATAAAGAATTTATATATGTAAGGGGAAGTTCAGAAGCATATGAATTTTTTTTTAAACATGAAGAACAGGGTTACAATAGTAATGATGGAGGGTTGTCTTTCACTTAGACTATAGATAAGGACAGTCTTACACTTGCATATTGTATTATAGAATAATTTTTCTTATATTTATCGTACTTTCATTGTTCAGGGAGAAAGGATGAAACATGGACTCTGCTCTTCTATTCTTCGAACTTTACTATGATTTATTATAATATTACAATAGATTACTAATTCATAACAAGCCTTTTGCTAATCTTTAATAGTATATGAGAAAATTGTTTTCATATCAGTGTATATCGACAATGGGAGCTTTTCAAATTACCAGATGATAAATGAATTTTTATTAAACTAAGACATTAATGAAGTACTAAGGCAACATTTTCTAGTTTATCAGAATCTAGTAATGATGCAGGCTGTTGCAAAAATTGAGTTGGGCATTTGAGGGGGATGTTTGGGATTTTTGTTTTTTCCCTGCAGATTATGTTATTATGACAACTGAGAAAGACTGTTGAGTGTTTCCTGGGAGAACATGAAATACAATATGCAGAATCAGCCTTAAAGTTGCACTTCCTGTTTCAGAATTTATCTAGTAAGCATATTAATAATTCTTCTTTTCTGAAGAAAAAATTGTGTCTATTCAGAAGAAAATTTGCTATTGAATTCTTTCAGCTCCATAAGCTTCATTGTGTATGATGTGATCCAGCTGGATTTCAGATCAGCTGAAACAGGTGTGCTTGCACTTTTCCAAATGTCTACACTATCTAGAATTATTAGGAAACCTCCAAAGTATATTTTCAGAGCACTATGCAGAGACCTTGTTTCTACTTATACATTAATAATGATTGTATAATTAATGGATAGGCAGAGTGATTAGAGAAAATATTCTAGCATCTACCTGAAAAAGGAGACTTTGAAGGAGTCTTGGAACTGGCTGGTACCTGGTATTCAGTATTCAGACATACTTTCAAGCTCCTCTACTGCTTAGAACCAGAGGAACTGCAGATAATGCATTTCTTTGGTTGACAACTTTTCTGAGATGCATCAGAGATGCTCAAGGACTTTTTGATTGTCTTAGAGATTGTATGGAAATAAAGCAGTGGTTTCAACCAGCTGATTTTATGCCAGGTTCCTTCATGCTCCTGCTCTTTCAGGGGTTTAGTTCACTGCACGTAAGACCAGCTCACTGAAGCGAGGTGTTGAGAAGAGGTGGAAGGAGCCTCTACTGAGGCTCCCCAGCCAAACAGCTCGGCATGTGAGTGCCCTTCCACTTCACTTGGGAGAAACATTTTTAGCTGAGACTCTCATGCTTGAAGATGACTTTGCTACAGATAGTTATTTCTATGAAAACAGTACTTCTCCCAGGACTATTGAAAGGATAAAATTACTCATTTTTGCAAGGGGTTTGGATGGGATATTGATTAAATGCCATCATATTTCTTTTAATTAAACCTATCTGTTGTATTTAACAGCTTACTGATCCTGCTTATTGAGCCCTGTTTCAATAAGTAAAGAGAATCTGTATTTTAAATGTTGAATATGCAAAGTCTGCTTTATACCTTTGCACTTCATCAGTCTCAGATACAGCTGGCAACCCAGGCTGTAACAATGACACCAAAAGCAATACATGTGTTTGTTGTTCTTTCCTGCTTGACTGTTTAGTATTTAAATAATGACCTTCTGTATTCAGTCAGCCAATTTATAGTTGTCTAGGTGATTTCTTTATGAGCAACTGGCTTTCTGTCTTAGCTCCTTTTCTGTTCAGTTGCCTTCACTGTTTAGCAGAAATATGCAGCATCACCTTTTATTTAGGGGTAGAAAACATACTCGTTCTAAGCAATAAAGCTCAGATCTTGCTCTCAGTCCTGCATATTTTTTACAGTCAAAAACACCCCCACATAGCACAGAAGCAGATTTGTCCCATAGAGACCACATTCTTTCCTACATTTTGATTGCAGTTCAGTGAGTCTAAATCTCACTGAGGGAACCCTTTAATTTAGGAGACAATATTGGATTGAATGGAAAGCGAATGACAGCTTTGATGATAGATAAGAAACTGGATTTTCCACAGCAATAGTTCAGTTATATCAGCCTGTGACTGGCATTTGCTATTTGGAAAGAAGCAAAGTAGTCAGATACTCTTCCTTCCATAAGGCTTGAGAACCACCTCAGTTGACATCCCACTGCTTCTCCCTTTTTGATAAGGTCCCTTTGGATTCTTGATTTTAATTTATGCTAGCCATGAAGTGCTACATTTTGGGGTCTTATTGCTGCTGATGTCATTGTTTTGTTTCACAGAAGGCCACATTTTTGCCTGAAATCTGTATTGGGAGGTTTTGTTTGTAGCCTATGAACTTTACAGGGGGAAGAATATCTTCTCTGGCAAAAATAAAAATGGAATAAAAAAATGTATCTGTATATAAACCTGTTGGTTGAGACCTAACAAGAAGGGAAACTTCCCCTATTCTCTCCTCCTGCCAGGAGTCCCTGGGGTCAGGAAGACCTAGACAAGGAGGGTGCTGCTCTGGACATCTTGTAGACCAACAGAAACAAAGTTGGAAGGCGTAAACATGTTTGTTTTGCATGTGTGGTTTATATACTTTTTTTTGTTAAACGTGCATTTTAAATATGCTTTTCTGTTAAAAGGTTTTTGTGAGCTGAGAAAGTGTGTGCTCAATGCTACCCGTGCTCTTCCAGGAGATGACAGAACAAAAAAGAGTGGGAACAAAAGGTGTGAAGGTCACCTAGTGCAGCTAGCAGGGAAAGCCTCAGCCCAAGGCAGAACTGGTTGGAGAGACGAGGAGGGAGAGGAACAGAGGAAAAACACATTAGCAGCCAGCTCAGCTTTGCTGGCCCACAGCAAGACTAGTTACCAGTTTCAAACTGTAGGTGAGAGTTACTGTGAGAAGAGACACATAACTAGCAGGCCTAAAAGTTACCTTCTAGGAGAAGAACGTGAATTGTTATATTAAAAAATGTTGTTCATTTTTTAATCTACCTTATTAGTCTTTTCCCAACCTAATAAAATACATGGTTTATTACACACTTGATTAGTGTTTGCTACTAACAAAACTGAGCTTTTAACATAAGCAAATTTAATATAATTTTACCATTCAATTAATGTAAAAAAAAATTCTCAGATTCCTTGGGAGCGGAGGCTGAATGAAGTTGTTCCTGTTGTATAGATGCTACTGAAATTCCCACAATTCTTGCTGCTTTGCACTAATGTTAATGATACTGTACAGAGGAGTATCCAGGTCTTTACAGGATGGCTTTTAGTTTTTAGCAGTGTTTTAGTCACATATTTTTCAGCATGTGAAATACAAGTATTATGTTTGCTAGACACAGAGGCCATCTTGTGGCGGAATGTTGGTAGTGGTATTGAAATACTTTTGATGGAAAAATGAAGTCCAATTTGTTGCAATATTTCTGGTATTACTTGTAGTACCATCATACATTGATGCATGATCATAATACACATACATTAGACAATATCTTCCGAGACTGTAGCAGAATATTCATTCTTAAAAGAAGGCACAGTTCACATAAGATCTGATGCCAAAACGTGTTAGGGCACTGAGAGAAGTGTGATGATCTTTTCTGCTAATAAGAAGCCAGTTCACATTTTAAAAAAACTTTATTTATAGTAAAGAATTAAAAAGGAAAGGATGGTTATGTCACAGTGAAAGGGTGAAATTCCTCATACAATTAAAAACTATTTAATTTAAACATTATTTTAACTTAATTACATTAATTTAACATTCAAATTCATCTTACAATTAAAAACTAATACTCCTACAGGATGAGACATTACTGACTAGATGAATCAAACTAATTAATACTATTCCTTTTTATCTCTTCTTCTGCAGTACAATTTTCTCATTTATAGTAGTGATTTGGAAATGTTGCAAATATATTACCTCTGGAAATAAAATATCCAGACTAGCAATAAGTATCACAATTAAGATTTGCCAGCAAGACATACAGGGATTGTAAATAGTCTAAATGCTAATAAAATTTACATTAATAACTTTTAGATTTAGACTGGTATTTAAAATTTATTTATTATTAAAGTGGTGGTAGTAGAGAATAAAAGAGGAAATAACTGGTGCATTGAATCCAGAAGAACAACAGTAACTAAAAAATAAGTATGCACAGGTGGACTTGAAGAAAGAGGTGCATCTATTGCACATTCCTGGAGCAGTAGGGAAATTGCCCTGATGTGACAGCCTGTCTAATCACAAATTGATATCTGTATGTGTAAATGCCAAGCAGTCAGCTTTCTCCCAGAATGGTGTGATTCACTGGCACTTGCTGACTACTTTGAGCCTTTAACACAAATGTCAAAGTTTAGAGAAATTTTTGGTGTGTTGTATGAGACCGCTTGCCACACAGCAGCAAGTAACAGAAAACTGTAAATTAGCATATTATTTCAGAGGAAACACAGTTATAAAATTCCAACCCTGCTATTGCTCTGACTTAAAAATTAGGTTAGTCTTATTTAGCGTTCTGGAAAGAAAGGAGGTTTTAGAGATTAAAATACACAGCTAAGGAATGACACAAATAAACCTGGTTTTCTATAAGTACCTTCAATACAAGAACACAGTATAATGAACAAAATTTAAAAGCATTAAATTTTAGAACTTATATGAAGAAATACTCACTTTTCTAAATTTGATGGTAACCTGAAAAAAAACATTACCATGATAGATAAAAGTGAGGCAACAAATCCAGTAAATCCTGGAAACAGATTAGGTATTCACATGGAGTAACATTCAAATTTACTATGACATTCACAAGGCTAAAAAACATTCACTGAGAATATAGAAGCAGGATTAATTACTAACAAACCTGAATGTAAGAAGAAATTTCCTCTGTCTGTACATTGTAGTGATCTATTATGCTTTCATCTGAAGATTCTGGTAGCTATTATTACTGGATGTAGAATAATCCATATATCACGGAAAGATTAATAAGATTTTGATAAAGTATTGTGAATAATTCCTACTGTTTAAAGTATGTAGAAATGTGCTTCTATGTCAATTGAGTATGGTATGTGCAAACAGTTGAAGTCCTTTGAAATCTGTGCAGACTGTAATTCTTCTTACCCATATTTTCAGTATCTCACTTTTCCACAGAAGATACGTTCGCTTTTAGCAAGCAAGGGCATTGCTATTATACTTTGCTTTAGTAAAGTGGTTGCAAGGTAATAAATACTTAAGCAGTCTGATCCCTGATTGGTATCCCTGTCACTTTTCATCCAAAGATAGCGTGGAAACATACACGTCTTTCAACAAGAAAAAGTGAACTTGGGCTGTTAGTTGCCAGTGATTCTGTCACATGAACACTTTATTTTGCCACTTAAAACGAAGTTCTTCTGAAAGATCACTTCTGCCGCTTCTCTGCAAATAGCGAGACAGGAGCTGCTGTTTATCAGCCGACCTTGGAAGGGTCTTTTTCCAGCAACAAAGCAGCTCATAGATCTGGTGTGTTAAATTATCAGGGCACTTCAGCCTAACAAGCTGAAGTACGCTCCGCTGAACAGGTAAGCATAAAGCAAGCAATGATGTATTATCTTCTGCAAGCTCTTCTGCAAGCCAATATAACAAGTTGTCCCACAGGGCCTCTGAAGGGCAAAAATTAGCAAATTAAGAGCATTATTCTTCTGCTATGTAAATCTTTCTTTCTTTTGTAAAACTTCCTAAAGCTGGAGGCTCAGTATGGGTGAACTCCCTAACTAAACATGGTTTGTTTTTTACTTTAATGGAAACAACATCACTTCTTATTTCTAATGCAATTTTTGGTAACTGCACTGTGACATGAAGTGAATCTAGACAAGCGTAGATTCAGCAATGATCTATCTATAACTGCATGGGGAAAACTAGCAATTAAGTAAAAGGATTTGGGCATTTCCTATGACTGATACATCACTTATACTGGAGCTTTCCAATACAAACTGGATCTCCTTGTACAGAAAATTATATGCTGTTCTTTTCCTGGTAAACATCTTTTTTTTTCCCTTTGAATATCTTTTAATGCACTAACTACTTCGGTTCCTGAATATGGCATTTTAAAATGTCAGTTATAGCTGAAACAGATCTTGGTATTTAGAAAAAGTAAACAGTAAATACAACTATTATTTATATTGATATTAATATATTATGTATGTGTTCCTACCTGATGAATCAGAAGAAATTCTTTTTGTGCTTCGTGGACGGTTGATCAGCTTCTCTTGCTATCAAAGAAAATGTGTTGAGGACAGAGAAATGACTAAAAGAGTAAGGGATGATGCATAGGGTATGGGAGTAGATTGCAGTAAACCAGCATTTATGATTGGTTCTATAATTTGTATCATTAGTGAAAACCAGTTAACATCACCAGCAGGTATAAATCAGTATACAGCTATTAAAATAATGAAGGTAAGTCTGTTTACACCAAACAGATGTTTATTGCAACTTATTGAAAAGTTTATAACTTATGCAATTTTACAAATGGTTGATCAGTAGCATTATGTCATGACAGGTGTACAGAAACTGGGTGCATAGAAAATCTGTACGAACCTTCCTTTGTACATGTAATGGATTCTAATTTTGAATACTGCGTTAACTTTGCCTTACTGTCTCTGTGTTCTTATTACAACTGTGTGCATACCATAGTATTTCAAGGAAAATAACTCTTTCTAGGTACGCAGTAGCTGTTATTAGGTCTAGAAATCATACTATGTTTGTAGCTATAGTCTGTTATTAGGTCTAGAAATCATACTATGTTTGTAGCTATAGTTCTTCATTTTACATAGTTCAACTTTGAATTATAAATCACTAAAAATAATCAGAATTCAAAAGACAAGTTCCATTAGAACATACAGAGTTCTTCCTCTGAACACTGGAGAGAAAGACAAAAATACTTTGTCCTTTTTCCCTGTGCCTGAGAAACAGGAAAGTCCCGTGGGCTTTACTGTTTTTTCCTGCTCAATATAGAACAAGCAATTACTTACATAGGCACCGAGGACAAGAAAAGACAAGTTTGTATCCAGTGAAGTTCAGCTCTTTTATTGTTAAAAGCTGTAATTGGACTCTTTTAAGTGTCCACATTACTTTTGTCACTCACATTCAGTTGTATTACCTGTTTATGCTGTTTATGCACAGCTTACCCTGTGAGACTTGGTGTGGGTTTATCCACCGAGCTTCTTTTTTCCGTTTGTGAACTAAGAGCATGAAACACTGACTGGATAAATTACTGTCCTTTTCCTGCTGGGCAAACTGAGCCAGGGACTTGCTGAGCTTACCTTAAACACTTGTATAATGCAGACTTTATATATTATTCAATATTTGGAGTGTTCCTATGTACTGAGCTACACATCCAAAAGGTCAATGTAATCATAACTGTTACCTGTTCCCCTGTGAATTAAACAACTTTTCATCAGGCCTGTACTCAGTCATCTTGGTAGGGGGTTTCATGTGCACAGGATGCACACAGCATGCACTGCTTGGCAGCGCAAAACTTTCCTGTGCTGTACTCATCTTAAGACCTGAATATGCCTCGTCTTGGGTGCTGCTACAGCAATTCTGTTACTGGACATGGCTTAGTGTGAAGATAGCATAACATGGCTAAAAAAAGCTTTCGAAATAAAGGGAATATAAAGCTCTTCCAGAAGGGGGCATTGTTTTTCTTCCAAGACTCAGCTTTCTTTGGCTTCATTTAATAATGCATTTATATTTAAACTGATTTTCATTCATTAATGAGAATTTAGCACCTCAAAGGTCTGTATGAGATTTTTAAAGTTATTGTAGATGAACTCAATTACCCACTCATTGACTTTAATCTGAGCCACTTTATGCTACTTAATGTTAAAATAGTAGTAAAAATAGTATTGTCTAGGAATAGGGTAATAATATACAATGCATTAGATCTAAAACATTAGATCTCCCTTTAAAGATTAAATATCTGTGGCGAAGCGCTAAATTCACCCACAGTTCAGCTGCACTGGCATGTGGCCCCACTGTTTTAGTTGACAGCGCAAGTAAAATAGTCTTAGCGGTCAAAGCAGTTTTCTAGTCTAGAAGTGTCTAAGGAAGCGCCTTTCTGAAGCAGAAGATCACATGCTATTTTGCTATTAGACAGTCATTAGACATAAAACTTCAGCAGAATAGTGATTTGACAATACTTGTATGTACTACAACAATCTCTTTTTACAAAGCATTCTGATTTCAGCTAGTAATACTGCAGTGCTCTGTCAAATGGATCTCTCAGACATGACCAGACTTGAGTAGCATATCAAACAGGACAGACAGAAAAGGAGAAATTAACCTTTTAAACTCTTCAGCCCACTTTCACATAAATACAACTGCTCTGAAATTAATAGAAATATCACTGATATGCACACATATACTTGACATCAGAACCTAGTCCACTGTGTTTAACTAGTGTTGAAAATAACAGGTTTGACCAACCAATGTTTTCTAATGCTGAGGAAATGGAAGCACCATGGATAGGAATCATTAGTGAAGATCAGCTTAATTCTGTACAAGTGTAGCATATTTAACTAAAAACTGATGCAAATGGTTGCATAGAAAGTAAACAACTACTGCTTTTACCACTGTCAGAAATATATTTATAAAAGACTGCATAACATGGGCACATACATATACAAATGACTTAAAATCTATATAGTTACTGTCTTCTCTCCACAAATCAAGAGAAATTTAAGTGGGAATGTTACAGAAATGAATGAAACTGTAGTTAGAATGGTTGCCTTAAAAAGATTCCATCTGTCTTTGTCGCTAGCAAAATCAGGCATTGTGGATTATTCTAACTTTATCATCTGGCAAAAAAAAAAAAAAAAAAAAAAAAAAAA